>Ga0114996_10009637_pt1 | contig 10567 bp, 7 predicted proteins | sample ArcticOcean_MG_C_4_FD_87039 | JGI IMG/M metagenome (GOLD analysis project Ga0114996, IMG submission 87039) | Marine microbial communities from western Arctic Ocean - ArcticOcean_MG_CB4_134 | ecosystem: Environmental > Aquatic > Marine > Oceanic | place: Arctic Ocean: Canada Basin | collected... | reverse complement strand
TGCACCCAGTGTAATGCTCTGAAATCACCTATTTTGGTATCCCAGATAGCCGATATTTGTAGTATCGTTCAAGTATGAATATGAAAAAAGTTGGCTGGAATACATGGATTCAATTGCTGGGCATGTTAAGTGTATTAGCAGGCTTGGTTTTTGTAGGTTTAGAATTGCGTCAATCACAGCAGATAGCTATTGGGGCTCAGCAGCAATCTCGAGCGCAAATGAGCGTAGATGGCGCTTATGCATGGCTGGAAGCCGGTATTGACCCAGCAATAATGTACAAAACTAATATGACCGAATTAACTCAAGAAGAAATACTTGCGATTAGAAATGAAGTTAACGCATGGTTGTACATATACGAGAGCGACTATGAACAATACCAATTAGGTTTGATGAACGAAGAGATTTGGGATTCAAAAAAGAAAGGTCTGGAAATGCTTCTAAATGCATGTGTCGCATCAGATATATATGAACTCAGATATCAGGCATTTTCCAGCGAGTTTAGGGCTGTAGCAGACTCACTTTCAAATTCTTGTGGAGAATGAGCGCTATGATCGATATGGAAATCTAGCTACTAGTAAATTACAGCGGATTTATTATGAAGAAAGTTAGTTTAGATGTATGGATTCAATTCATTGGCATGGTTGGCTTATTGGGCGGCCTAGTTTTTGTGGGGCTAGAAATGAGGCAGTCTCAAACAATTGCCATAGGAGGCCAAGTACAAGCAAGAAATGATGCAATAATGAGTTTTTTTTCTTCACCTTTAGATGGTAATGAGACAGCACTATACCTATTTGAACAAGGGCTGGGCGAAGACTTCGTTCCAAAAAATGAGGAAGAACAAGCAGTATTTTCACAGATTGTGAGAATTAGAGTCGTAAGCCTACAGAATGCATGGCAACAATATAATTTAGGTTTGATCCCATCGGATACCTTTGAACAAACTAAAGATAGAATTATGAGACTCTATGAAACTTGCCGATTAAGGCCCATAGTTATGGGGAGGGCTTCCTCGGGGTTCTTAGAGTTTTTAGAAACCAACTCATCAGTTGACTGCACATGAAGAAAATCAATATTAATATCCTAATTCAACTCATAGGCATGCTTGGAGTAATAGGCTCTCTAATTTTTGTTGGAATGCAAATGAGACAGTCTCAACAAATAGCATTGGCATCACAGCGGGCGGTATCAAACAAGTAATAAAATCAATAACTTAGGTTAAATAATCAATTCTACCTACTAACCTACCTACTAAAAGGTCAACTTAGATTGGCTTTTTGGCTTCTTTTAGTCAAAAGCTTCTCCCCCAGCGTATTTAATGGCCATGTTGCCAATAAACATTTCCTCATAACTTTGATCTCCCCACGTTATAGAGGCTGTTGGATCAGGGTTATTAGGATTCATCGTAGAGTTATCAAACGCACCCTCTACGATAATCTTGGTGCCGGCCGGAATGAATTTTGGCTGCTCCAATTCGTAAGTCATCTGCCAATTGAAATCATAATTAGGAACTGACAGAAGCTTTTCCGTTCTTCCATCCGGATATTCAGCAGTCCACTTCATCCTTTTGCCGCGAAGGTGCATGTGCGGGTAAAAACTAATGACATAAGCATCCTTGGGTATAGTGCGAGTCCGCACTACTTCGAAGTCCCCATCATTCGGCGGAATAAGAAAATCGTTAGCCAAGACGCCGCCAGAATCGATCTTCTCGGTAGGCTCGAATCCGTCTTCATAAAAATAGAGTCCGAACTCTGATGCATCTACGGTAGCGCGCCCACTCGTCGTATAGTGCATTTGGAATACCATGCGCGAACCTGCAGGTACGAACTGTCCGGTATTTTCATCGAGGAAGCGGGCATTGTTGCCGGGAATATAGGCGGGTAGACTGATGCCTCGTTCTTCCATCGACAGGCTCTGGTCTCCTTGTCCCTGTTCGCAAGGTGTGGGGCAGATGCCAATCTTGGGGCCTGCTGCTCCTGGCGGAATGGCTCGGGCCAAAATGTGGTGTACGACGCTTCTGTCGCCCGGGATGAGGTCGGCTCCTTTGACCCAGCGATCTCGGTCTGTAGCATAGCCGGAGTCTACCCAGATGTACTGCATAACCCCAGTGGCGGGTACTTCTTGAGGAGGAATTTTCACTAACACATCAGGCTCACCCAGCGGCCATTTAGTATCTGGCCAATCTATTGCCGCCAGTGGGTCAGCTTGTGAATCCCTAGCAGCTCCAGCATCAATCCAGTGAACCAGCTTCTGAATGTTTTCTGCGGACAGATGACGCTGAACTTTGACGTTTCCAATATGGGGATCGATCTGTCCCGGCGGCATGCGCTTGGTCATCAATACTTCTTTGATCATAGGTGCCCAGCCCTGAATCATCAGATGGCTATCCATCGCGAAGGGGCCAATTCCCTTCTCGCGGTGACAGTTGGCGCAGTTTTCTTCCAGCATTGGAGCTATGTCTGCACTGTAGGAAATCGGCACACGATCGTGTAATTCTTTCGCCGCATAATTTATTGAGCAATCTGGCACAGCCGAGTCGGCGTTGCTGACGGCGGCTCCGGATGAAATCTGGCCCAAGGCCCTATCCAGGTTTGCAACCGAGCCCCGGTACAGCACCTCGAATCGGTTGGGATCAACCACAACTACTTCACCGATATTATCGACACCCAACAATTCGGGAACCAGTTGGCTCTCATCCATAAGTAGGGGTAGCGAGACACCGTAACTTGCCGCCTGTGCCTGCACCACTGAACGGTCCTGAACACCGGTAGAATTCAATAGCATGAATTCAAAGGAATCTGAATATTTCGCATTTACGATATTGAATTGCGTGAGAGCTCCGTTGAAGCTGGAACAGTTCGCACCTTCCGACAGTAATACAACAGCCTGTCGATGGTCATAGCGGCCAATCTGGTGAAAATCACCCTTATGATCTAAAAGCGCAAAATCGCCTACGCGTTCTAACGCGTACAGGGGTTGCAATGGTAGGAACATAATCAATAGGAGCAAGAATTTTTTCATTTGCATATACCCACGTTGTTTAAATTAAGTAGTTGAATAATTCTTCTCAAATCCATTTGAGAGCCGACTCTGTTAATTCCCTTCTCGAAATCCGCAAATAGTGCAACGGCTAGAATATAGGGTGGTGCATAGTTGTTTTCGTAGCCAATTGATATCATTGACAATAATAGTCTAGCCGTAATCGAAAGCTTGCCCGGTAGCCTAACAAATTCGGGCATTTACTGATAGAAAGTTAATTCAACAGCTAGTAAAGCCCCAAAGGGATAGGGGGAATCTGGGTCCCTAGCCTGTGTGAGACGTCGGTCCGGCTGTCTCTACTTACCGCGCGATCGTTAGCGGTATGAGCCTATCGGCAGGTAGAGGAGGCGGGCAAAGACCTGCCTCCTCTACCTGCTATCGAATGCCTCCTAGAACTGCAGCAAAGCTCTCGCGTATATGCGCCTGCCTCTGGGATCGAAGGTGTTTAGGTCGAAGTTGTTGAGGGTGGAGAGGTCCCCGTTTTCAATGTAGGGGAGGTCTCCCTCAAACAAATCCAGAACACCGAAAGAGAATACGGTAGTGCCGAATCGATCGTTGGCCCAGTCGTGGGTATAGGTATATTGCACGTCCCAGGTCTGATAGGCGTCAACTTTCTTCCTTGCGAGGGAAGTGATGAGAGTATTGCCGTCAGCTAGCACAGAGTCATAACCCAGATTTTGATAGCTGCCAATGTGTCGATTAATCGCGGTGAAACTGTGATTATCCCGATTCCAATTGAAAGTAAGGTAACCGCGGTTATCAGGAAGTGACTGTAGCGTAGCGCCGCCGTCACCTGTTGTCCCCGCTGCATCGGTCACGCCCGTGCCATTAAACCCACTATCAAAACCGGGTAAGCCTGACACTTCATATTGACGAACGTGTGTGTAGTCCAGTCCAATGCGAAAATCGCCGTAGTCGCTCTGCCAGCTGTAACCTAGTTTGATATCCACGCCGTCACTGACGATGTTTCCGGCGTTCACCGATTCCAGCTCGGCGGATACAAGATCAGCGTCGGCAAACTTACGTTCGATACCGGGAACCATATACAACCGCGGATCCACAACGCAGTTTAGGCGTTCATCGGAACCAGCTCCAAATGTAGCTGCAACAACGTTAGGATCGCAGGCTTCGAAGGGCGTCGGCGCGCCATCGTCCAACGAGGACTGGGTGACATAGTTTGCCGGATTTCCAACAGCCGCATCGAATAGAGCTACTTCTTCTTTCACAACCGAAGAAGGTTGTTCGGAAACTACGCGATCACTGAAGTCAAAACGCCAAAAATCCATTTGAACGCTAGAGCCCTCGAGAATTCCGGACGAAGGCTCCCAGATGAAACCTATGCTATAGGTGTCTGCTGTTTCGTTTCCTAGGTTGGGACTCGGTACGCCAAAATTCACCAAACGTTCCGATTCGCCGTTAGCGACGGTAGCCGGCAATAACCCAGATCGTACGGACTGTGTCGCCAGAGGATCGATAAAGGCCTGACCTGCACTGGCGCGCCCGACGTAGATCAACTCCATGTTCGGTGCTCTGAATGACCTGGAGTAGGAAGCTCTAACCAATAGCTCCTCTATCGGCCGCCAACTAATCGCAGCCTTGGGGCTTACTTCACTTCCTATTGCCCCGCCGTAGTCTTCGTAGCGCACTGCAAATTGTGTCTCTATGTTCTCAAGAAACGGCAGCGACAGTTCCGTGAATACAGCATTTACATTTCGAGTGTTAGCGAACGAGCGGGTAATAAAACCACCGAAGTTATTGTCATTACTAACATAGTAAGTCTCGTTGACGTCGGTTAGACCGGGGCCGTAGTTTAAAATGGCATTAGGAATACCGGGCTCGATGAGGGGGTAGGAGCGACTAATTTGTTCGAAGTCTCGATTCTGATAGCCGAAGGCGAAAGCCGCCATGCCTCCCTGCATCTCCATTAATTCCCCGGAAACCAGGGCATCGAAAACGCCTAAGGTATTGGTTCGATCGGAAACAGGTACGATGGGCGACATCCAATCTAGCAGCTCGGTGCTATTGCCAAGACTTGGATCGGTTACTGAGCTCAGAAGAGGATTAAAAAATTCGCATCCACCCTGCCCCTGATTGCTGCTGGTGAGAGCTTGGGAAACACTCTCTCTAAGGTTCCACGGGTAGGAGGGCGCCACCACGAGAAATACGGTCGGTCCTAGATATTGCCAATAGGTTTCCGAGTCGAGATTAAAATTGGAAATTCCATTCGGTGTGCAGTTGGGTCCGCCCAATCCGTTGGCCGCCAATTCCATGCGGTCTCGCTGAAAAGAGCGGTCTTCGCGGAAGACATCGCTACGACTCCAGGCATAGGAAACATCGAAGCGCATATCGCGATCCATGAACTCGAAATCGCCTTCGAATCCCGCTTGATAAGACTCATGGCGTAGCTCTGTCGTTTCAAAACTCTGATCCCCTGGTCGCGGAAATTCGGAGATATATTCTACGAAACTGGGACTGCCAGGACCCCCATTTGCCGTGTCAATTGGCGCGTTGGTGATAGTGGGTATGGTGTTGCCCGCTACCGCCGCAAAAGCGCCTAGTTGCGCAGACGAGCCTAACGGATGTGTGGTGGTGCCGAAGGAGGGGAGGTGAAAGGGTCCTATCCCCACGACGTTTACGGTGCCGTCATCCGATCGATTCGTGTCCTGATCAGACACGTTCAGCATTGAGTAGAAAGACACATTATCGTTGAGCTGATGATCGAAAGAAAGCATGACAGAGGTTCTTTCCTGGGCCGCGAGTAGATACTCGAAATCGGAGACATTGTCGTAGCAACCCGAATCAGGATTGATATCTCTGCTATTTCGCGTCGACGTCTGCAGTCCCAATTGTGAACATAGCGGGTCAGTATACTCAGTTCCAGACCTGCCAGCGGATGCCTTCAAATCAGTCAACGGCTGGTTAATGTAGGCGGGATTGACGCTAAAACCAAAGCTTGGTACCGGAATTATTTTTGTGTTGTTTTCTATTACTTGAGAGTTTGAGCCAAAGTTCGACGCGGCCGAGGCGGCAACTGCATCGCGCTCGAAATATTCGCCAGCCAAAACCAAGTGCGTACGCTGGTCGTTACTAGCCCAGCCCCAGATACCGCTTAACGTTTGGTCTAACGTAGAACCTTCGCCGGCTATTTGTTGCGCATCGGCGTACAGCTCCAGGCCTTCGAAATCGGTTCGCATGATGATGTTAACTACACCTGCTACGGCATCAGATCCATAGAGCGCCGAGCCGCCATCGGTGAGCACTTCGATACGATCTGTCATTATAATAGGAATCGTATTCAGGTCGACGAACTCGCTACCGTCGAGAGTTACGCCGGCAACCGGAGTTACCCTTTTTCCATTCACCAACGTAAGCGTGGAGTTGGTACCCAAGTTGCGAAGATTTATATTTGAGGTGGCGCCGGATATGCCATTACCGGAACTGCCGTTAGTATTAGTTGTGGAGCCCTGGTTGATGTTCAGGTTCTTGATGACATCCCAGATACCAGCGGCACCTTGCTGTTCAATTGCAGCTCTGTCGACAACTGTTACGGGAGAGGGTGCATCTAGTGGCACGCCCCTGATCAAGGAGCCGGTAACGACAACCTCTTCGATTATTCCGACATCTTGTGCAACAACGGCACTACTCGCCATTGCTGTGAGCACACAGGTAAATAGTAACTTCCGTTTAGTGGGGCAATATTTCTTTTTCACGATTCCCTTTCTCCTTCTCCAATAATTTCTTGTAGAGATTTTAAATTGTTATTAGAATCGAGTTTTTGCTTTCACATAGAAGCAATCATCTTTATGTCCTTAAGCGAGGCTCTAAAATCGCGTGAGCAAAACTCTTCTTTGGGCGTTGAATATATTGACTATTTTGTTACTAACTCTTGAAAAGTAACACAGATATTCCGGGCAAAAAATTAATTAATTAAACACCCGTAAAGCTGCATTCGAATAATTTGTGTTTTTGTAAAGTTTCTCAAACAGATTCTACGCCGAAATTACCAGACTCCCACGCACAGTATTTTCAACAAGGCACGAGATTTTATGAAGTAATAAGATAGCGAATACAATGTGTATTGTTTTTGAGCTGGGTGTTAGCTGTTCGTAATGCAGAAGTAACAGTGGGGCTCGCCACCAACTAAATGTTAGTGAGCTTGCAGATAATATTCATCGATTTAGTGTTATCTAGTTTCCAGAAATATTGTTCTTCTCCTGCACTCGTGCTCCGCGCAGAATATTCGTAAGACCGTAGTTTCCCTCATGACATGCATATTCATAGAGCTGGCCAGCGACCTTAGTCATGGGCACAAGTGCTACGACTTTGTCGCTGAACGTTGCCGGATCATCAATCGTGAACTCGTAATTAATAGTATCGTGGGAAAGCCTGGTAAACCTTTCAGTCAGCACCTTATGATATGAATTCCCATAGGCAATTCGCGGTTCCATGAAACTACCGGTTAGTGCATTAAAGTTTCTTGTCTCAACCACAAGCGTATCGCCATCGTAGTAACCTCGTGAATCTCCGCTCCAGAGACGAATATCATCATGTAGGTTAGGGCGTTCACCAATGGGAACTATCCTGGCGTCATGTATCATCTCCGTCAGAATTACCGCGTGATCCCTGTTCTGAAAGATTTGAAGGTTGTTGTTATAGAGGCTCGGAAAGATAGGAGCGCCAGAATTGAATCCCACAAGGCAGCGCTCAGACAGACCTCTGTCCTCCGGGCCATCGCTAGCGATACCTCCCACGGTATACAGTACCGGTCGGTTGCCGGGTATTTCAGTAATCCCGGATGCGTCGCTTACCTGAGCCTCAGCTGATTCCACTAATGCCGGAAAGCGGCCGTTTTTCGGATAGATAATGAGCGAGGTGCGGGAATTTTCTTGCAGCTCCGCACTCTCTACCCAAAAGTCGTTGTAACCCCCCACCCCAGCTTGAGGACGACCGCCGCCAGTAGTTCGCTCCACATTTGCGGCGATAGCGGTTTCGCGATCCGCTTTCATTTTCGCGATTTCCGCAGGTGTCAAAAATTCCTTTTCGCCAAACTCCTCCGGCCTCTGTAGTGGGGTATTGGATGCATAGTTCCAAACTCCCTGAAGGTCGGGCTGGTCGAATTCAGTTCTCGGCACCTCATAACTTTCACTGTTCTGTGCCTGAGCCTGAGCCTCCACTATGAAACAACAAGCGATTACCAATGTTAGCTGAAATCTGTGAGTCGACTTTACTGTAATCCGTAACATGATAATTGAACCTCTTGTTAGACTAAATCCAGATTGATGAGGCAGTATAAGACGTTGCCAGTTTGAACATAGAACCCCCGCACACAGAAATGAACGTAGCACCCGTCAATACAGGGCGCAATTGCATTAATTAAACGGTTAAGCTAGGCGAGATCGCTAATTGAATTCTAGGAGCGTTGCGGGGGATGTAAACATAGTGAGTATTTTGGCTTTTAATAATCGAGTACGCCGTGTAAAAACACATCAGTCACATGCTCGGTGAGCACGTGGATTTCGTCGTGATCGAACGAAATCCCTAGTGATTTCTCCATGAGGGGCCTCACTAGAAACGGATAGTTTAATACGCTAACCAATGACATGATAACGAGATTGAGGTCCAGGTTTTCACGAATTCGCCCGTTTTTTTGGTCATTTTCCAGGGCGCGCAGCATCACCGGTGCCATGCTTTTTCTCAGTCTCTCCGATGTTGCATCGCGAACCGGTCCCTCTCCAATAATGCCTTCTCTAATAATAAAGATTGAATACCAGGGGTTATCGGCGAGTGCAGCGATCCAGGTGCTAATGAAGTCCTTAATCGAAAGTTCATCTTTCGCGGCTATTTCATTCAGCGCCTGCTCGACAGGCAATGAGACCTGTTCCATCATAGCGGTGAAGAGCCCGAGCTTATCCACAAAATAGTAGTGGATCATCGCCGTGTTTACATCGGCTTTTTTTGCTATTTGTCGAATGGATACTGCCCGAAATTCATAGCTGGCGAAAAGCTCGGCGGCCGCTCGCAGTAGTCGAGACTGAACCGAATCATCATCCTGGAATACCGGTCTACCGCGTTTAGCCTTTGTGTCTTGAGATTTGGCCTCCATTGTAGTTCTCTACCATCAGACTCAACTACATACATTAACCGATTGATTAGCATTAGCCAATATACTTAAGGGCTTTTGCATGCTGCAAGCTGCCTGCCTGCCTGCGGTCACTGCGGTTCTTTTTTGATTTCACAAAAAATAATTAAACACCCTGAATGCGCGTTTGATGTACGTATTCTTCAGTGGGAAATACCGGAGAACACGCTAGCTCCGCGCGGTTGGGGGGTATGGATAATGTCTGAACCAAAGCGATACTCAAATAGTTAGGCGGCTGCTTTGAGTTTTGATGAGCCGTCTATCACGAGTGCTGATGTCGCCCAGTTGCGCTATTTATGCGCATCGTTATTATGGGCCTTCGGAACGTTGCCATAAGATAAGGGAAGAAAATTGATGAGTATGACAAATCCCGAAGGCCTAAAGAATCGTCGTACAGCCATAGCGCTCGCACTTTTATTCGGAGTGTTAGCGACGATTTCTGGTTTTCTCTATTGGTCTTTAAACTGCCCATGTGAGGGCACTCCCGGTGGGTATCTGTTGGGTGAGCAGTCCCAGGAACTAATTACTGACTGGTCATTCGCCAGCGAGGTGCCTCTATGTCAACTGCAGACTAGCGCTTTCTTTATGCCATACTCCATAAATATGAACTGCTCGTCTCTGGAGAAAGAACTTTTCATAGGTTGTATGAATTGCGAAGAGAAGCGCTGGGGTGCCGCTCTAGCAGAGCAAGGTGCCGCTCGATTCCGCGTAAACGGTATTGTTTACCCGGTTGCGGCTCGACGACTTCTGGAATCTGCTGAGATGGATCACGCTTGGTTATCCAGCAGCATAAAAGCTGGAAGACCTATTGATACTCCGCGACCACCCGACAATATTTGGTGGACATTTCAACTGACTACCTCTTTGTGATTTTCGAGATCGGGGAATCAATCTTTTGGTGCGGTGCTTTCCTGATATTGAGAGTGGAATTTATGAAAATTTAGGATCAGATATTAAAACGAGAAAAGAACATTTGAGTTACCAAGTAGTGGGTAATCCGCATTGAAACATCAAACGAGGACTACACAATGACCTTACCTAAGAACAAAATCGGCTACGGCATCTGTCTGTTGATAGCTCTCTGGCTCTCTAGTGCTATTGCCGTCGAAGAGCCCATCCAACTCACCGCCGGCAAAGTTTCTGGCCTCGAGCTAAGCAGTGGCATCAAAGTGTTTAGAGGCATACCTTTCGCGGCTCCGCCCGTGGGAGATTTGCGCTGGAAGCCACCTCAGGCAGCGGTGCCCTGGAGTGGAGTGTTTCCCGCCGATTCCTATGGGCCAGTCTGCATGCAACAACGTGCCACTGCACTAATGAGCGAAGATTGTCTCTACTTAAATGTCTGGACCAAAGCTGAGAATACCTCGGAGAAAAAACCCGTAATGGTTTGGATTC
>Ga0114996_10009635_pt1 | contig 10568 bp, 6 predicted proteins | sample ArcticOcean_MG_C_4_FD_87039 | JGI IMG/M metagenome (GOLD analysis project Ga0114996, IMG submission 87039) | Marine microbial communities from western Arctic Ocean - ArcticOcean_MG_CB4_134 | ecosystem: Environmental > Aquatic > Marine > Oceanic | place: Arctic Ocean: Canada Basin | collected... | reverse complement strand
TCGGCGCGATGATTTTCATGTTGATCTATCTTGCGCTGATTATTCTTATGATCGCAGGTATGTGGAAGGTCTTTGCCAAGGCGGGAAAACCAGGTTGGGCGGCGATTATCCCGTTTTACAACGTTTTTGTGCTGGTCGAGATCTCAGGCAAGGACATTGTCTGGTTCATCATGTTCTTCATTCCGTGTGCAAACATTATTGCCGCCTTTGTCGTCTATATGGAAGTTGCCAAGGCGTTCGGCAAAGATCCGGCATACGGCATCGGAATGGTTTTCCTACCGTTCATTTTCTTTCCGATGCTCGGTTTTGGCAGCGCCCAATATCAGGGGACTCCCCAAGCATAGACGCAACATCGATAACCAAAAAATATTTCACCCACACGGTCGGAGCGAAGTAATCGCTTCGGCCGTGTTTTTTCTTCCGCTGCTAGCTCGCCGCTTCGAGCGACATTGACCTCGCTGCCTGCCCGCTCTAAGGTGACATTGGCTCTCGCCGGGCGCGGTTCGTCGGGGTCTTTCCTGTTTGCTGCCGCAGAGCGTTGCGTCGATGTCGATTCTCTTATTCGAAGACCTGTTGGTCGAACGCCTTTCGCCGATCACGCTGGCCCGTCCTGCGTGGGCGATCAGTTGCGGGGCCATGCGCCTGATCGATCTGCTGGTCGAGTTGGATCGTCCGATTTATGCCGCGGTGCGGCCTCATCTGCGCGATCTGGTCGCGGCCGACTTTCCTCTGTTGACTGGCAAGCCGGTCGAGGGACTCGACGTCGACCTGTTGGTCAACGCCCGTGTGGTCCCCTGTCAAGAAACTCGCCTGGCGCTGAGAAAACTATTGGCCGAGGGAAAGCCGGGCGTGATCGAACACGACGGAGCGATTGCCGCCGCGATTATTCCCGCCGAACATCTGCTGCCGGCCAATACCGCAGACAGCGACGCGATTCTCCAATGGGTCGACGACCTTGATCTGCCGGTGCTGCCGGGCGAACTACCATGCCTCGACTATCCGCACGATGTGGTGCGATACAACAAACAGCACATCAACGAAAACCTTGAACACCGAATTGCCGCCGAGACGTATCAACAGCTCGGCGACGGCCTCTTCGTGGCGGACGGCGTAACGATCGGCAAGCAGGTGGTCTGCGACAGCTCAGCCGGTCCCATCGTGTTGGAACGCGATGTGACGGTCGGACATTTGTCCGTGCTCACGGGCCCAATTTACATAGGACACACTTCGCGAATCGCTCCACATGCCGTGATCAAAGACGCCGTGACCATCGGCCACACGACAAAAATCGGCGGCGAGGTGGTGGTGTCAGTCATCGAACCCTACAGCAACAAACAGCACCACGGATTCCTCGGCCACAGCCACGTCGGCAGTTGGGTCAATCTCGGAGCCGGCACCAGCAACAGTGATCTGAAGAACACCTATGGCCTGATTAACGCCCAATATGGCCAGCAGCGGGTCGCCACGGGAATGCAACTTTTGGGATGTTTTCTGGGGGACTACTGCAAGACCGCGATCAATACGAGTATCTTTACAGGCAAGACGGTCGGCGTCTGCAGCATGTTGTATGGCTTTGTGACGACCAACGTGCCCAGTTTTGCCAACTATGCCCGCTCGTTGGGTCAAGTGACCGCCTCGAACATCGAGGTGATGCTCAAGACCCAAGAGAGGATGTTCGCCCGACGGGGCGTCCAGCCGCGGGAGTGCGACCGACAGTTGATCCGCGATCTGCACGCGCTCACGCGCGGCGAGCATCCACAACAGGACGACATGTTGTCGCTCTAGCGACCAGCAGATCCGTTCTCCAGCGCAAACCAAGAGACCACCGCCGATGAAACTCGCCGAGGCTTATGGACCTGAAAAATTCGGGATGTCGTTCGAGCTTTTTCCGCCAAAGACGGAAAAAGGCGAAGCGGCGCTGGCCCGACATCTGGACGAACTGGTCAAGTTCGATCCTAGCTACATCACCTGTACCTATGGCGCCGGTGGTTCGACCCGCGACAAGACGTTGGAGATCGTCGCCGGGGTTCGGGCCAGGTACGATCTGCCGGTGGCGACACACCTGACCTGTGTCGGTTCGACGGTCGAGGAACTCTGCGGCTATCTGCGCGAGGCCCAGGATCGAGGCATCGATAACGTCGTGGCGCTTCGAGGTGATCCTCCCCAGGGAGAAGACCGCTTCACCGCCATCGACGGTGGACTTTCTTATGCAAGTGAGTTGGTTGAGTTGGTCAGGCGCGAGTTTCCCAACATGGGCATCGCCGTGGCCGGTTATCCCGAAACGCACCTCGAGGCGGTAAGCCCCCAGGCGGACCTAGAAAATTTGCGTCGCAAAGTCGACGCCGGTGGGGACGTGGTGCTGACTCAGGTCTATTACGACAACGCCGATTTCTTTCGTTTTCGTGATCAGTGTCAGTCGCTGGGGATCACCGTGCCGATCGTGCCGGGAATCCTGCCGGTGACCAATTTTGCCCAGATCCAAAGAATTACGTCTCTCTGTGGGGCCAAACTGCCGGAGAAGTTTTCCGACGAACTGCAATCATGTGGCGAGGACACCGACGCACAGTTCGAAGTCGGGGTGCGTTACGCCGCCGAGCAGGTTCAAGAACTGGTCGATGCCGGCGTGCCGGGCGTTCACTTCTATGTGCTCAACAAATCGCAAGCGACGAGCCGCGTGCTGCGGTCGGTGACGGTGCCGAGGTAAGGCGATATGGCACGGTTTCGGTCCGCCATTTCCGTCCGCTCCACTCAGTTAGCCAGCGGGCCTGCCCGCCGGTTGTTTGGAACACGGTTTTTTCCGCCGGGCAGGCCCGGCGGCCAAATCGTGTGCGACTGAGCGTCGCGGCTCAACTTTTCGGCCCACTACCGCCGATAATAGAGATGCGGTGCTAGCAGAACCGAACCGCCAACGGCATTGACCCGCGGCGCGGCTTCTTCTAGCATCCCGCACGAAATGCGTCCGAAACAGCCAACGGAGTGGCACCGGTCGGACATCGCGGCTGTCGAACAACCGGTCCTTGGGCCGGTTCGATCCGCGGCCGCGGCGACCCGCAAGGTCGGTTCCGCCGGATGAGCGTAGGGAGGCGTCTATGCTCGGGCAGGTAACATCAGCGAGTGCGCGGAACGGGCGCCATTGGGGCCCGGCGCTGAGTCTCTTCTTTTACAGCGTCGCAATTTGCTGTATTGCGGCGGGGGGTGCGTCTCTCTGGCTGCACTGGCAAGGCAACACGATCGTGGCGTTTCGGCCCGCGGCTGGCATATTGCTGATTCTCTTGGGCGCGGCACAAGGCAAGTTGTTAATCGGCCGCAAGGGCCGGCTTCCCGACGCGGTCTCGTTGCGATGGTTTCAACGGACGATGCTGATTGGTTTTGCCGGGTGCTATGTCATGGCACTGTGGCTCGGCTCTGGTCCCACGGCTCCGTATCTGTTTGGCACAGCGCTGGCCGCCTGGCACACCGTCATGATCGTGATGATCACGGTCGACGCGCGTCACCTTGAGTCGGCGCTGCGAGTGTTTCGACATCGGTCGGTCCGGGTCGTCGTGCGGGGACTCTATCTGATGGTACTAGCAACGCTCGTGGTCGAGCTCGGTTTGCGGCTCTACTGGAGCACGTCTGACGGACCGCTGACCGAAGCGCACGTGGCGCAGTTCTGCTCGCTCGACCCGGGAAGCGAGTACCAAGGTCGTCGCGTCAACGCGCTTGGCTATTGGGATGACGAGTTTCATACTGCGCGCGACGGCGCGGGGTTTCGTGTGGCGGTGCTCGGCGATCGCGTCACGCTCTCCGGTACGACCGAGACGAATTTTCTCTCCCAGGTCGAGCAGCAGGTGCCGAACCTCGAAGTCTATAATTTTGGACTCCCCGAGGCAGGTCCTGCCGAGTATGCCGCCCAGGCGGCTCGCCAGATTGTCCGCTATCAGCCCGACCTGCTGCTGGTGGTCGTGTCGGTCGATGATGACATCTCGATGGTCGCACCCGCCGCAAGCGCATTCCAATGGCAGTCGCTACGGATCTGTCAGATCGGTGCCCATGTATTGAGCGGTTCACCACAACCGACCATCGCAAACCAAACATCGCCGGAGGGTCGCTTGCGGTGCTCGCATCTGGCAGTTTGTCGTACGCCAATCGACGCGCGGATGCATGCGCAGTGGAAATCTGCACAGGGACACCTCGCCGGTATTATCAAGCGCTGTCGAGATCGTGGGATCGATGTCGCCCTGGTGTTGGCGCCCGGAGAGTTCCAGGTCAGTTCGACGCTTCGCGACGTGCTCTGTCGTCGGGCGGGATGCGAACCGGGTCAACTCGACTTGGAACTGCCGCAACGGCGACTGTCGGACTTTGCCGCGGAGAGGGACACGCCCGTATTGGATCTGCTGCCACATTTCCGCACGCAGGAAGCGCCTTTGTTTCGGCGCGACGGGCTCTCTTGGAACGACCGCGGCAATCAACTGGCGGCCCAAGTGCTGGGCACCTGGCTTCGCGATCGTTACGCGCCTCAGATCGCGGCCCGACGTTAAGGGTTGTTGAGGCGCGGGCTGCCCGACCATTATCGTCCCGGCAGCTTGAAACCAGGCGGGAAACCTCCCGGCAACTTTGGGTGTCCGGCTGGCACCTTGGCATCGCCGGGCTTTTTGGATCCCTTCTTCCTGACGATATCGGATCGGCTGAGGTGGATCTTCTTATAGACGTCCTCGGAGATCACGAAGTACCAGTCAGCGAACCGATAGTTGAGCTCGCGGACCGTCTCCTTGGCTTCGTCGAGTTTCTTGTCGTAGTCGGCTTGCGCCTGTTTGTTGTCCTCGGTGATCTTCTTGCTCTCGGCCTTGATTCGCTTCTCTGCCTCTTCGGGGGTTTCCTTGGGTGCGGCTTCCTTCTTGTCGCCCAAGGCTTTCTTGATGAGGTCGCGATTCTTCTGTCGCAACGCTTCGAGATCCTTTAGCAGCTTTGCCTTGTCGTCGGCCGGGTCTTTCTTTGCGGGATCCTTTCTCGCGGGGGCCTTCTTTACAGGGGCCTTTTCCTTGGCCGACGCATCATCTTTCTTGCCGGCTACTTCTTTCTTTGCGAGATCCTTTTTCGCAGGATCATCTTTCGCGGGGTCTTGATTACCGGACGTTTTGCTCGTCTTGGTGCTAGTCTCGTTCGTCGCCCCGCTACCCTTGTCGGCATCCGGCGCATCGGCGGACTTTTTCGGCGGCTCGTCTTTCTTGGCCGCCGGCTCTTTTGGCGCCGGCTCCTTCGCTGCGGGTTTCTTCGCAGCCGCACCGGGTAGTTCCGGCAACGGTATGATCAGGGGTTTTTCGATCAAGTCCGGATTCACCTGAGCCTGAACAAGGATATAGCGATCCAGCCCGACCTCTTTGTCGTCTTTTTTCTTTTTGTCGCCGTCCTTTTCATCATCGGGCTTGGCATCTCCCAGTCCGGCCGTTTCGCCAAATCGCAGGAGGTACTGCACCCCGGTATCTAGCCCGACAATGACTTCGCCGTCGTCAGAGAAAATTTCCAGACCGTTCTCAGTGGGCTGCGGAATGTAACCGTGCTCGCGGAGCGAATCGACGATTTCGCGAGACGGCTTCGCCGACTTTTTCGACCCGAACATTGCGGCCAGAGCCGGTGGCTTGCGACTCACACTCACGACTTTGAGATCGGCCAGGGCGCTCTTCAAGTTACCTAGTGTGTCGGTATTGAGCTCTTCGTCTTTTTTCAGAGGCGCTTTGACCAGCGCGCCTTTGGCATCGGCGCTTTGCAGATCATTTGCGGTCCAATCCGATCCATCAACGCTTAGCTCCAACACACCTCGCTGTTGCAATGACTTGGTCGCAATCAGCCCACGGGCGTTGGGATCAATCGCAATGGCGTAGTCGTTGATTGTCACCTGCGAGACATCGGACGAATTCAACCCGAGCAGATCCTTTTCGATCCAATCTTCAAACTTCGACGACAATTCGGACGTATCGACTTTGACCGTAAAGACGATGTCCTGTCCCTGACGACGGATGTAACGCAAATTTTCGTCCGTGTCATCGCCTTCGATCTTCTTGCCGATGATCATCGAGGCCAGCACATCGCCGGCGTCATCTTTGATCGTGACTAGTGTTCCGACACCGGTTTCACCGACGCTCAGATTGTCGATGTCGGGCTCGACGACGCCCAACACTTTGTGTTCGCTCTTGCTCTCGGTGGCGACGCCGATGATTTTCAGGTCCATGACGCTGTTAGCCGCCTTCGCGACCTTTTCTTCGGCGTCGGCCGGATAGTTTTCCTTCGATGTGATCGCCCAGACGCCATCAACCTCGGCGATGCGAAATTTTGAAAGGGCCGCGACTTCGTCTTCAAATTTGACGATCTCGAGACTCGCCACAGCCAGCGGATCGGTAAAATCAGTGAACAGTTTATCCCCCACGTTCACCGGATCGGTGGTCGGGGGGGCGGACCGAGAAAGAAACGCGATACCGACCACGAGGAGGGCAATAGCAGCATAGATTATCGATTTGACGTTTTCAGTCATCCGTAGTTTTCCTTATTACAACTGATTCGTTTTGTCTCTGATTCACTGCGAACCAAGCATCCGCCGACACGAATTACTGGTGCATACGCCGAGGCGAGACGCCTTCGCTTTCTCTCGAGCGGCGCCAGAAAAACACCGCGACGGCTAACATGAGAGGAAGCAGTGGCGGCAGCAAAATCGCCGCGGCCTTGTATTGAACCTGGATCACTCGTGTCCGGAGTGCCAAGTCCTCGTTGTTTCGCTTGATTTGTTCATCTCGCTCTCGCTTGAGTGATTCTTTCTTCACCGCCTCACGCATGTTTTCGTTGCGCGTGGTGATCTGAATTTTGTACGTCGCCGCTTCAAGTTTCTTGTAGTCGATCGGCCGCTCGCTTTGAATCTCATCAAGCTGGGTCTGGAATTTCTTAATCGCTTCGTCTTTGGCCTTTTCGGCCTTTTTTTCTTCCGCGTTAAAATTCTTGCGGTACTCTTCGATCGCGTTTTCATTCTCCTCGCGAATGGCGTTGAGCTGAGCTTCTACCTTTGAAAGCGTCGGATACGACAACTGTCGCTTTCGCAGGTTGATGAATCGCTCTTCTCCGGCCAACGTGTCGAGAACATTGAGCACAAACGGTACGTTCTGAAAGTGCAAGTCCAGTTCTGAAATCGGCTCGGCACGCAACCGGACAAATGTCGATTCCAGCATGTCGATGTCCATGACCACGACGGCGTTCAATTCGCCGGCCGTATGTTTGGGTTCTTTCTTCTCTGAATCTTTCTTGTCATCGTCTTTGGCGTCATCGGACTTCTTCTGTTCAAGCTTGTCCTTGCTGAGTGTTCCCTCGATATGAGCCGCCAGCGTGTACGGTTCTCCGGTCGCCTTTTCCAACGACCGCAGCTCATACACATCCCCCTGATGCTGAGCGACCGATTGAAACTCGATTGTACCTGTCTGATTGCCCGTCGTGATTAACTTGGTGAATTCCAAATCGGAACCGGCAGCTTTCGAAATCGACCCGGGCAATAGCATCAGTGTCTCTCTAAAGCCGGAGGTGATCGAGGACTCTGGATTAAACGTCTCGGCGCCACCCGAGGCGTCTCGGCTGGCAAAGACCCACTCGTTGGTGATGTTGACTCGCTGCCGGAGCTTGGGATAAGGGTTAAACGCCTGCCATACGATCAGCGCATCGCGCTTACCGGTGTCGCGATTTCGCTTGTCGAGCATCCGCACACCGAGCAGATCCCAAAGCTGCTGAATATCGCATTTTGGTTCGGGCCGCTGGGGCCGCATCATCATCATCGGCGACTGTGGCGGACGCTTCGGCTGGCTTGTGCCGGGTACGTTTCGCATCCATGCCGGGAAGGGATCTTCAAAAATCGCGGTCGGTACCCCGGCCTTCATCGCCCCGAGCAGATTGGGCAACTGTGCCGGCGTCAGGGACGAAGGCTGCACCACTAACAGGACGTCGTACTGGTCCTTAGTCGAATCGGTCGAATCGACGATCTTGCTGCTGGGATCGACTTCGATCACTTCGTACTGTTTTTTGAGTTCTTCGACGATCAACTGCGGACGCACGCCGAAGCCACCCATCATGCCTGCGTCGGTCGTGACGACGCCCAGCTTGAGCCGCTTCGACTGGCCCACGGTACAGACCGATCGAATCAATTCATACTCGACCGGTACCCCCAGGCCAAAGAACGGTACCACGACGCTGTCGAGGCCCGATCGGAATACGGCTCCCAGGAAAACATCCTCCATCACTTGCACACCGCGTGACTCGGTCTGTACCGAGTGCCGCTCGATGCCATAATTCAATTCTGCCTGTCGAGCGGCGTCGCTAAACGGCTCGGTGTCGAGAATTTTCACCTGGATATTGTCGCCACCCTGTTGTTTGAGCTCTTGAAGCATCGCGATCAGCGTGAGCCGGGTCTGTACATACGCTTCAGGAACGTTCGGACTAATGTACGCATCGATTCGGATCGTATGTTTGGGCTCCAGGTTTCGCACCAGTTCGAGCGAATCGTGCGACATCGAGTTGAGCCGGTTTTTGGTCAAATCGGCGCGAAGAAAATCGTGGTTGCGAAAGAAAAACGTCACGCCGCATACCCCGATCACGAGCACCACGGCTCGTAATATGTAGTGCCCTAACATCGAATGCCCGTCGCGTCCGCCCAGCCAGTGTCGACGACCGATCAAGATCATCGAGACGTAAAGCATCACGATGATAATCGAGAGAAAGTAGATGATGGCCGAGATACTCAGCACGCCACGTCCGAATTCAGCGAAATTGGTGCCGATGCCGTATCGCTTGATCGACGCGGCAATGTCAGAACGCGGAACAAGCCAGGCGGCGCGGTCGAGAAGTATCAGAGGAATGTTAAGCACGACGCCCAGCACGAAACCGACCGTCAGGTTGCTGGTCAGGAATGATCCGACCATCCCGATGCTCAGCATTGCCATGCCGACCAACAGATAACCGAAGTAAGTATTCATGAACAGCCAGCCGTCCGGTTCGCCCAGCGAGATCAGCACCAGAAAGTTTGTCACGAAAGAAAACATGAGTGCCACAATAAAGATCCCCGCCGCCGCCAAATACTTTCCTAGAACAACGTCCAGGTCACTTGCCGGAATCGTCAGGAGGAGTTCGTCCGTTCCCTGACGACGCTCCTCAGCCCAAATGCTCATCGTGATCGTGGGAATGAACACCAACATGATGGCCGTCAGCGAGGCGTTGAGTTGATTCAGATTCGCAAGATTGGCGGCGAAAAACTCGTCAGCCAAAAACGCCGCTCTGCCGCTGATCGCCACAAACGCGCCGATAAACAGGTAGCCGGTGGGGCTACTAAAGTAACTGACCAGATTTCGCTTGAAGATCGCGGCGATAACGTTTGCGTTCATAATCGTATTCAAACCAATGTCGTGTTTTGTGTGTTGACTTGGAAACGTTGCGTCTCAGTCGCATCGCAAATCGCTCAGTCCGCTGCAACGGTCAATTCGTGGAATCGCTGGTCGAGGTTCTCGGTGTTCGCTGAGAATTTTTCGATCGGTCCATCAAAGACTAGCCGGCCCTCGGTGATAAATAACACCCGAGTGGCGATCGCTTCGACTTCCTGCAAGATGTGCGTCGAGAGCAAGATCGTTTTGTTTTCTCCCAGTCGCTTAATCATCGCGCGAACCTCGCCGATCTGATTCGGGTCGAGACCCGAGGTCGGTTCGTCCATGATCAACACGTCAGGCTCGTGCAACAGCGTGAGCGCCATGCCGACCCGCTGGCGAAAACCGCGCGAAAGCTTGCCGATTGGTTTGCCGACGACCGAGCCCAAATCGCAGAGCCCGATCACCTCGTCGATGCGGCCGCGCTTGGCAGTCGAGGGTAGCCCGCGGGCATCGGCAAAGAACGACAAGATCATCCGCGGGGTCATATCGCTATAGAGCGGACCGTTCTCCGGGAGATAGCCCAACTTGGTTGCCCCGGCCAGACGATCTTCGTTCATGTCGTGTCCGGCAATCCGGGCGCGGCCTTCGCTGGGGGCAAGATAACCGGTGAGCAGTTTCATCGTCGTGCTCTTGCCTGCACCATTGGGGCCTAGAAAAGCGACGATCTGTCCACGAGGGATCGAGAAGGTCACATCCTGCACCGCAGCGAATCCGCCGTAGAACTTGGAAAGCCGCTCGGCCTCGATCATCATTTCGCCGGGCGCACCGGCATCGGAAGAAGGGGTCTCGCTCATGGGATATTCGCTCCGCGTTAGAAAAGCGATCCGAGAAATTCTGGGGGGAGGGTTTGCATTCTATTGATGTTTGCGCGGTTAACGACCCAGGCTTGCCGCCCGAAGTCCACGTTGTGCCGGGCTCCCGTTGGTCGCCCTGGGTTCATTCACCGTGCAAAGCTCAATAGGTCGGTGTGAAACAAACCAATCTAATGGTTCGATGGTCGATCTGTCTAGTCCCGACACAGGCGGTGTCTGGCCAGATTCTATGGCGGGCCTAATTCCTTGCTGGGTCAGGGGTTGGCCAGCGTTGGTGCCACAGGCCGCTGTCGTGGAGGGCGGCGAGCGCCATCATCGCCTCGGCATTCGC
>Ga0114996_10009634_pt1 | contig 10568 bp, 13 predicted proteins | sample ArcticOcean_MG_C_4_FD_87039 | JGI IMG/M metagenome (GOLD analysis project Ga0114996, IMG submission 87039) | Marine microbial communities from western Arctic Ocean - ArcticOcean_MG_CB4_134 | ecosystem: Environmental > Aquatic > Marine > Oceanic | place: Arctic Ocean: Canada Basin | collected... | reverse complement strand
CGCAAACTACTCAATCTATCTGCCAATTCAGACTTTGATCCGCTTTTTGTTACGCCATATTTATCGCATAAAAGTTTTAAATCTTTTAAAGTTGGTTTTGACATAATATAATAGTATAATATTACTTATTTCCAGTGAGACATTTTAAATCTTCAACGAGTTACATAGATTTGTGCAGGTGCCCGAGCGGTCTAAGGGGTCACGTTTAGGCCGTGATGTAGTAATACTCGCGGGTTCAAATCCCGCCCTGCACATAAACCCACAACTTATTTATATTAATAGTAATAAAATTATAATTGACAATTAGTCTATGGGAAACCAAAATATAAAGATTCGAAGATTCAGCCTAACTAAACGAAACAGACGGATCTCGACAACAGACAAAAAAATAAATATTTCTTTTGCGCGCAATAATATCAAGGAGAGTAGTACCCTAATTAATAAACGTATGGAAAAAATAGAGCAAATCTTATATGATATTTCGCAATCATTTCCTCTGAGCGTGGGTTTTGAAAGACGGGTATTACAATATAATTATGAGATGTACACAAGAGAAAAAGAAGAACTAAAACCTTTGAGAGATAAGTTATTGGAATTATTAAAACAATATGATATTTCAATTAAAATTGAACATTTATTTGCCGGAAACGATATTATTAAACAAGTAAACAATGTTCCAGACGGACCAATCCGAACCAGAAACCAGTCACCGACGCCGGCGGCGGCGGCGGCATCGGAGCCGCCGCGATCCGTTTGATTATGCTGAAGATTATTTGGGAGAATTATTGCTGAATTATCGCCTTAGTGTAATTTTTACCATGCTATTCTGTGTGATTATTTTGTTGCAAATGTTTCTCTTTGTCAGCATCATGTATATTCTTCCTAGGGCAGCCAATTTTATTAATTATATCATGTATACACTCAAAGTTACATATTCAATTATATATTGATTGCTGGGTTCCCTCTCTCGATTGCGCTTTGCAGCAGTGCTGTCCGCTCCAAATCTACAACAATATGGATCCGATCAATTGCGCTATTATTTCGAACACTATGACGCTTTGAAACATCTGTCATATATAAATTTCCCGGTTCTAAAAAGTAATTTCTTTCATCAATTGTCATATAAATATCTGGGTATTGAGTGACGATGGGGATATGACATCGTACTTTGCTGCGGGATGAGGGATGCACATAATCAATATGGGGTGCAATATATCCACCTTTTTCTAACTTTAAAATACGCGCCAATCCACATCGTGTATTATACTTTCTCTCCAGTGTTGCAAATAATTCTTGTAGCGCCTGGCTCTGTTTTAAATATTCAGTTGGAAAATATTGTGTTTCAGCAATTGTCTTAAAAACATTTGCGGTGCCTCCATACCTTAAACCTTCGCTTCCCCCTTTTCCTGTTTCGTTTATTAAAGAAATACCTTGCCATCCTTTTGTATCCTTATATAATTGTTTGCTTGCCCCTTGCATATATTTTTTATCATGAAATTTCTCTCCCAATTTTGCATTTACATCCTCTATTTCCTTTAATAATTCCTTTGGATCACATATTTTCCCCAAATTTATACATCCCGCGGTAATACCCACCAATCTCTCAGAACTCAATATATAAAAATATAGAAAAAGAATAGGTATTATACCAAATAGTATTTGATTCATCATTAATAAAGTCGAATCAAATCTTTAAGATTTAATGTGTCCAAATTTGTAAAATAAAAGCTAATTTTAGTGAAGGTAGGTGTTAAGTCACTATTTAACAAAATGGTAATTTTTCAAGAATACAATTTTCTAGAGAAATTAATCCATTTACAGCGGTTGTCATTTTTGAAGTATTGATACTATTTAGTAAAGAATTAATATTATCAAAATTCTTTACAAGTCCTTTTATATCTTGATACATCATTATAAGGTAGATTGCCCCTAATAGAGATGATATAATAGGAATGACTGCTAATAACTTTAATTTATCATCATCATTTTTCATTTAATAATATTAATTATTATTCTTTAAGCCTTCTTAGCTCAGCTGGTAGAGCATGCGCTTAGTAAGCGTAAGGTCAGGTGTTCGATCCACCTAGAAGGCTAGACAGCATGGACAAGTAGTTTAAGACAAGCGCCGTTGGTGTAGTGGCAACATAGTTCGCTTCCAACGAACGGCCCCGGTTTCGATTACCGGACGGCGCATCATATTTTTTTTTATTCATAATTTATATACACTATGAATACAAAGGTCAAAAATCTAATGAGCAGAGGTCGCCGTACGCGTCGTCGTAAAAGACGCCGCCGCCGTCGTCGCCAACGCGGAGGAAAGTTTATTGTTGGCTTTATTCGGAAGAAAATTGCTGAAAGTCCGACGCGAAAGAAACATCATGCTAGCACGTATATTAAGCGTTCGCGAAAGAAGAGAAAAGTGGACTACGCTGGACAATGGGACAGCCCGAAATGGTGGACGAAATCTCGCCTTAAGTATCGGGTAAGAAGGAAAAGCAGGAAAAAAAGCAGTAAAAAAAATTGATTTAAACTTTAATCCATATTGTCAATTATCACAATATGAATAACAAATCGCCTCTTCGCTATCCCGGTGGAAAGACCAGGGCATGCAAAGTGCTTGATGGTGTACTAAATGAACATTTTGATCTATCTTCGTGCACTCGCATTGCTTCGCCATTCTTCGGCGGAGGGTCATTCGAATTCTTCCTCCAAAACAAATACCAAAAGCCTCTTGTCGTAAATGATAAATTCAAACCTTTAATCAACTTCTGGACGCAATGTCAAACAAATAAGGAAAGATTATGCACAGAACTTAAGACAAACTTAGCGACAACCAAGGAAGATTTCAAACGCTATCGTGATGCAATTATGACTGCTGAACCATTCACTCAAGCCCTATATTATTTCATCATTAATCGATGCTCATTTAGCGGTGCAACCTTATCGGGCGGATTTTCAAAACTAGCAAGTGAAAAGCGGTTCACACAATCATCGATTGACCGCGTGAATAATCTTGATCTCTCACATGTAGAGTTTCATAATGAAGACTTTACATCATTTATAGAGGCAACACATGTGGATGGGACACTAACCTTTCTTGACCCTCCTTACTACCTGGAAAAAAAGTCTAAACTCTATGGGAAAAATGGTGATATGCATGAAGGATTTGATCATGAAGGGTTACATAAAACATTATCTAGTAAAACAAATTGGATAATGACATATAATAATTGCGATTATATCAAAAAATTATATAAAGATTATAAGATAGTTAATGTCTGTTGGAGTTACGGGATGAATAAGTCGAAGGATTCATCGGAGATAGTTATTATTGCTACTGCGCCGCCATAGCACAGTGGTAGTGCATCGCACTTGTAATGCGAAGGTCCGTGGTTCAATCCCGCGTGGCGGCTTAAAAATTGATTTTTTAATTTTATTGAAATAAACAATAAATGGCACATTCGATGATGACAAAGGATATACGGGACCACTTAGCTACAAAGGTTAGGAATATTGTTAAGAGAAATAAGAAGGGTCAGCTAAAATATAGAGATGTGGTTTTCCGTTATCTCGAAGACTTACTAGGATGCGGGGAAACGCAAACTCTGGGCTATCATGGGAGATGGGGGCGAGCCTTGTCGCACACTTCCCATAACTATAAATATAATAGTAGTAAAATATTTCTATCCTTTCGAGTCATAGTATACTTTCCTTGGGAGGGTGCAAAGATAGTTTTAACAAGAGAACAGGCAGAAAATATAGATTATTTCAAAAGAATTCTCTCTGAAACCTTTGAAAACAAAGAAAAGCCGATCGCCTTCAAATTTATAGAAGGATATAGGCGTATTATCGATGGTCCATTGTTAATTATATCAATGGCGTCAACAAATTCTATAATTTTGGAGGATGGTAAGACACTGCGAGAATCTTTTGCGAAGGTATAAAATTGATCCTATTTATAATCTCATTATCTAAATAAGAAAACGGCCGGCTGGTCTAGTGGTATGATACTCGCTTTGGGTGCGAGTGGTCCCGGGTTCGATTCCCGGGTCGGCCCTTTTATAACAGACAATTTGTCCGAGTGGTTAAGGAGGCAGACTTGAAATCTGCTGGGCATTGCCCGCATAGGTTCAAATCCTATAATTGTCGAAAAACTCAGCATAGCTCAGTTGGTAGAGCGACAGACTGTAGTGGTATTATTAGTTATCTGTTGGTCGCTGGTTCGATTCCGGCTGCTGAGACAAGCCCCATTAACTCAGATGGATAGAGTGTTCGCCTTCTAAGCGAAAAGTCGCGTGTTCAAGTCACGCATGGGGTATTTTTTCAAAATTAGTAAGGTAAGCATAAGGATCATATTCCGTTTTTTTTTGTCTTTTGACCCATCGTTCGGGCAAAATAGAAATAATTCGATTACCTATCTGGTGATCAGTAAAGAGAGAGAGCGCGCGCCGCCGTTCATTAGCAATAATAGACTGAGTTGGTAAAATAGGTTCTGAATAACCTCTACGACGACGATCATTTAATATATCTATTTCCACGGCGGGTTCTTTTTTAGAAAAAAATTTTCCCATATATATTTATAATTTTTTCTAAATGACAACCTTCAACGATTTTATACACAAAAGGCTCGCATTACTCATTCATTCCCACCCCGATACCGAAAAGTGGCATCTATTCAAAGATAAACTCCGAGAGAAAACGGCCATAGCCCAACTTGGCTGTCCAACAGCCCACCTTTACAAGGTATATGAAACACCTGCTGAATTAGATTTTGCCGCGCTTCCTCCATCCTTCGTAATAAAACTAACATTCCAGTCACGCAGTCGCGGTATTGTTATTATAAAAAATGGCATTGATCAACGTACTCAAGAACCTATAAATAGAGAGAAAATCATTGAATACTTAAATAAACATTTATTGAAACCGGGTACAAATATCACACATCAGAAAGTTATTATAGAGGAATTATTGGAAGCTAACCAAGCTGATATGCCATTATTAGACATTAAGCTCTTTTATTTTGCTGGTAATTTAGTTTTTTTGCAGATAATTGATCCTTCAAAACGTCCTGAAGACCGCATCTATCCGCGTTTTCATTATTCTAAGAATTGGCAAAGACTGCCAATGCATAAACAAGAGGCGCCATTGGATGAACATATGGAGAGACCTAAGTGTCTCGATGAAATTATAATGTGGGGCAATAAAATCGCCGCAATCTATTTTCCGGATACTTTTATTAGACTGGATTTTTATCCTACAAATAAAGGAGCCGTTTTTGGAGAGACGACATTGGCACCTAATTTTGATTGTACGGATAGTGCAAATGTACTTCTAGGGCATATGCTGAATTATTACAAAATTAAGCAATAAAAAAGGTGTTAATTATAATAATTTATTAGCTTTTAAAAAATTGACATAAATACAATTAATATATGCCTTATGTAAATGGGTCATAGTTGTCGCTTTAAAAAATCCAAGGCTTGTTTCCGTTGGAAGTGGAAGAAGAAGCGGACTCGTAGATTACAACGCAAGAGGCGGAAAATGCGTCAGCGAGCACGTTAATCAAAGAATTCAGCAGTCACCTCGCGTTTCCGCTGCTGTAGCGCCGCAGCATATTCATCTAATGTATAACTTGCATCATCATGTCCTTCCATAATAAAGTGAAATACTTCTACTTTCTTGGTCTGCCCCTGCCGATGGCAGCGTGCGACTGCCTGATCCTCAACGGCGGGATTCCAGTGCGGACTGGTAAAGTAGACCTCATTAAAATCTTGCAAATTCAGGCCTTCGCATGCCGTCTGAATCTGCAATACCAAGACTTCTGTCTTACCCAAGAATGCCATAACATTCTCATAAATAGGCAACGCAGTCGTATGCATTTTGGGAAATAGCGCATTCCACTCAGGCTCAGAGAGACAATGTGACAGCAGCGTCTCGCGCTCCTTGCGTGGTGTACGCCCATCTACCACGGCCATACTAATCCCAGCAGCGGATAATTGGCGGCAAATCTCATCGATTTCAGAGCGATAATGGCAAAAGATAAGTTTGCGGTTACCATTTCCTTTGCGCTTTGTCAGCTTAGAAACAACCGCGCCAATCTTACTGAACGTCATTTTATTCCAAGGAACAGAATGATATTCTAAAAAGTTCTTAGCCCCATTCCTTATAGAATCACGAATAGACATTGGACATGTACAGACTTGCCGCGCCCGCGTCATCAGCGCCAACGGACTAATATCCAGTGCCCCAAGACTAATATTCTCCGGCGCACCCAGAAATGGGAGCGAATGGTGAATAAGAGACGATAATTCCTCTTCAGGCTCAGCCTCCCAGTCCACAAAACAAGTTTTGCTTACAAGAGGCGGCAGGCGCATTCCAATGGACTTCTTGGTGCGGCGCAGCATCGCTTCCTCCAAAATTGAATGTAATCCATCATTATCAGTATAAAGCGCTTCCTTGTAGCCAAGGAGTTCACACAAAGCATAAAGATCCGAAATCCGATTCTGAATTGGCGTACCGGTCAGAAACCAAGAAATTCGAACAGAATTTCCTAGCTGTTTCGCGCTTTTGAACAAACCTGTGCGGCGCTCACGAAGATGATGTGCCTCATCATACACGACCCGGTCCCAAGGAAGTTGTTCCAAAGTCTTCAGCCGAGACTTGATAATTCCATAGGTTGTCAGAACAATTCGCTTAGATTCGAGTTCCTTGTCACTAGGAGTTTTAGGTCCATGATAAACAAGATAATCCTTTTTCAAGCACCATCCTTGCGCTTTAGCCGTTAAGCCGACAACATGCCGTTGGAAAACTGCGTCCCACTGCTTAAGTAGGGTTGTTGGAACAACGATTAAAGTGCGGCGTGCCTTGTGGCAAAAGATTCGACCTGCCAACATAATAGTCTTTCCTAGACCCATTTCGTCAGCGATTATCCCACCTGGGCATTCAGCCGCGTTTTCACGCTTTTCACCCCAACTATTAGCCTTGATTTGGTGAGCTTGAAACTGCAAACCTGCCCATTTTAACCAAGTCTGAAACCTGCGGTCATTGTCCATTTTCTGGTATTTCGACCATTTTACAGCCATTTTCCTTATCGGCAAGGAGTTTATTTGAATTTCTTATTTTTGGTAAGGTTTCTTATAGTGGATTTTCTTGGAAAAAACACGTTCAATTTTTTTTTCCCGCGTTTCCAAGGAGTCAAATTTGGTGGGAAATGAGAGTATTTTAAAATAAATTGAACGTGTTTTTTCACTAACAGATGTAAGTACCAAGCAACCACAAAGACAACAAAGACAAACAAACTCTTTCAAAACTCTTTCAAAACTCTTTCAAACTCCTTCTAAACGGCTAACATGTCGTGCTCCAAGCCCGCTTCCAAGCCCGCTTCCAAGCGCTACGCCATGTTCTGCGCCTTCTGCCACGCCAAGGGGCTGCCCGAGGCGGAGTTCACGAGCCACTTCGTCAAGGACGCGCCGGGGCCGAAGGGCAAGGTGTGCTGCCCGGAGCTGCTCAAGAACGAGTGCGGCTACTGCCACGAGAAGGGGCACACGCCGAACCACTGCCCGAAGCTCAAGGCGCGCGACCTGCGCCGGCGCAAGGAGAAGACGGCGGCGACGAAGCGCGCCAAGGCGGCGGCGGCTTACAAAGCGGCGCCGATGCAGGTGCGCCACCAGATGCCGTGCCAGAACTCCTTCGCCGCGCTCGACATGCCGACCCAGCAGCGCGCGCCGCCGCGCCGCGTGAAGGAGCTCCGCCTCCCGCGCCCGGTCGTGCCGGTGCCGAGCACGATGAACTTCCTCGCGATGGCGTCCAAGGCGTCCGGCGAGGCGGCGGAGATCATCGCCCTCAAGGCGCAGGTCGCCAAGATGCAGGCGCAGCTCGCCGCGGCGCCGTTCGCCGGCGAGCAGACGATGGCGCAGACCGCCGAGGGCGTGGCGTTCTTCAACAACGACCTCGACGCCGAGGACGCCGTCGTGGCGCTCGACGCGCACCGCCGCGCGGCGGAGGAGGCCGCGGGTGGAATCGCGCTCCCGGCGGGGTGCGACCTCGACGCCGACTTCGGCGCGTTGCCCACGGGCGACGGCTGGGGCGCCGACGAGGACTAAGCAGTCCTTGCCAAATTCTTTAAACTTGTATTATAGCGCGCACACCTTACGTATGCATAGATATGCATCGAGAGAAAAAAACAAAAAAAAACAAAAAAAAACAAAAAAACAAAAAAAAACAAAAAAACAAAATCCTTGTAGCTCAGTGGTAGAGCGCCCGCCTTTTAAGCGGGTGGCCGTCGGTTCGAACCCGACCAAGGATAACTTAGTACCAAAGCGAATAAAGCAAGGAACCTTAATAAGTTCCTGCTTTTTTTTATGCATCTCTCATATCCAGCAAAAAATGAAATAAATTGAATTCTTTTTTTACTACTAAATTATAGTAGATAAGCAGCCAAAATACGACAAAACAAACAAACCAAACAACCCAAACAAACCAAACATGAGCCAAATTACTCTTGCCTGCTTGAACCGCGTTAAGCGGGTCAAGATTAATGGTGCTTGGACTGCGCGCCCGGAGGCATCTTTGTTCACGCACCTAATCGTTGAAGCGGTGGTCGACCGCTCTGGGTCCATGGGAAACCTTTGGACCTCAACGAGCCAAGGAATGGATAATTTCCTCCACTCGCAGCGGAGGCTAGCGCGCTCCGCGGGTATAAAGACCACCTTTTCCTTGACGACATTTGATGATACCGCTGAGACTTACTTCGACAAGGTTAACCTGGCCACTCTCGACCTTCCCTTGCTGGACGCCGCCAAGCAGAAGATGTTCTATCCTCGCGGTATGACGCTGTTGGTCGACACGTTGATGCAGCGATTGTGCGCCGCTTCCCGCACCCGCAACGAACTGCTCGCATCCATGACGCCCGCGGAGCGACAGAATGCGAACATCGGTGGACTTATTTTGATTAACACGGATGGTCAGGATAACCAGAGCCGGATCTTCACTTCCGAAAACATCAAGGATAAGATTACTAAGATGAAGGGTGATGGGTTCACATTCATGTTTATGGCTGCGAATCAGGATGCCATCGGCACCGCCGCGACCTTTGGAATCGGTGCTGGCGCCGCCATTACATACACGCCGACCCCACAGGCAAACGCAGAGTGCTGGCGCTCCGCCGTCGCTAACGCGCGCCAGACCTCCACTGGCGTGACGACGTCCTACACGCAGGTGCAGCGGGATGCCAGCGCGCCGTCTACGGCACCGCCGTTTGCGGCACCGCCGCGCCCGGCACTTGGCGCCCGCGCGCAGACGGGGATTGGCGCACACCGCTGCCATTATGGCGCTCGCCTGCACCGACCCGCCCAGTTCCCAATGCCGTCCGCAGGCAACCTCGTGCTGCCGCTTCCCGTCCACGCCTTGTCGCCGTTCCCGCCGCCGTTCCCGCCGCCGCCCCCTGGTCTCCGGCGCGCCGGCGGCGTCCGCGGGCACTCCGGCGGGCATTGCTAAAGCGGTTCTCAGTCCTTAATCCTTCAGAAGGATTTCCATAATTTTTTATTGTAGTAATATTTTATCACTAGAATGTAAGATGGCATTATATTTCAAGGAAGGCAATACTCCTATTATTCTCGTATCCACGCATGGCGGACTTCGTAGACGAGGATTCACTATTACCGCCTATAAGTCTGCTGATAAAAACGTAAATAAGACATTATTTGCGATTGAAAAAGCACTCAAGAAAAAGAACCAAAAACCCTACATTGTTCTCTCAAAGATACATCGGTCGGTAGTGGATCTGAATCGCCCATACGAAGAAACTCATGGGGAAGAAGGCGGCAAAATATGGTCTCTCTACCACCAAAAACTAGATTCCTACATTCAAAATTGTCTCCATAAATACGGCAAATGTTTCATATTTGACTTGCATGGACATAAACGCAATCGCGAGGTACATTTAGGATACGGGTTAAATAATGCAGATATTCGCAGTGAGAATTGGCAGAAAAGTTCTGTAGCGCCAATCGCCAGAAGATTTAATATTCATCCCAAAGAACTTATCTATGGTCGCCATAGTATGTGTGAAAAATTAGAGAGAAAGGGAATACACTGCATCCCCAGTAATCATAGACGTACGGATCTCAGCAGATATCTAAATGGAGGCTTTATTACCCGCAACTATTCAAATAAATATTCAACCCAACCTATTGCAGTCATACAAATAGAATTGCCCGCTTTAATGCGACAACATCATTCTATTCATAAAAGCGGAAAACTATTAGCAAATGCTATACATTTCTTTGTCAATCAATCCGCTTTTAAAAAGAAAAAATATAAAAGCCGAAAAAAGGTAACCAAAAAAAAGAAACCACAAAGAACCAGAAGAACCAGAAGAACCAGAAGAAAGAGGAGATTAAATTGAGTTTAATATATATAATTTTTTTAATAATTTAATAAAAATGAGCGATCCCTATGAGTTAGTAGAAGTAGTAGTTCACTCTGCCGAATATCAGGATCCCACTATACCCACCAATAATGAGAGAGAACAGCATTGGAGGCACATCAATACACATACTACAACTGCT
>Ga0114996_10009633_pt1 | contig 10569 bp, 8 predicted proteins | sample ArcticOcean_MG_C_4_FD_87039 | JGI IMG/M metagenome (GOLD analysis project Ga0114996, IMG submission 87039) | Marine microbial communities from western Arctic Ocean - ArcticOcean_MG_CB4_134 | ecosystem: Environmental > Aquatic > Marine > Oceanic | place: Arctic Ocean: Canada Basin | collected... | reverse complement strand
ACATCCCCCGCGTGGTCTCGGTGGAGGGACAGTGCAGCGAGACGATGTCGGAACGAGACAGCAGGGCGTCCAGATCAACGCATTCGACACCGTGAGCCTCCGCTCTCTCCGACGTCAATGATGGAGAAGCGGCAATCACCTCCATACCGAAGGCCAGCGCCCGGCAGGCCACCTGCTGCGCGATCTTCCCGAAACCGACCAGGCCCAACGTCTGTCCGCTGAGCCTCCTCAACGGCAGGCCGTCCTCGATCTTCCACGACTCCTCTCGAATGCTCCGATCGAATACGGCCACCTTGCAGACGAGCGACAGAATCAGCGCCATCGTCTGTTCAGCGACATCCGTAGTACAGTAGTCGGGCACATTCGCCACCGGAATCCCGCGGGATGTCGCGAAGGCGATATCGATATTGTCCAGGCCAACTCCGTATCGGACAATCACCTTCAGCCGATCCGAGGCCGCAATAACCTGCCGGGAGGTCTTAGCCCAACAGGTGAGGATAGCATCGGCATCCCGGGCGAGCGTCGTCAGCGTCTTCTCACCCTCATCTGGCGCCACAACGAGATCACATCCGATGCCCGCCAGGATCCGCTTCTCGATATCCAGATCAGGCCACTTGTAGTCGGTAACCAAAGCCCTCATCGTCTTAGCCTTGAGACCCTAACTCTTTTTCACGGCGTCAATGAAGCGCTTGAATTCAGGCTTCCAGCGAGCGACCGTCGCCTCCGGCCCAACGAGTTTGAAGTAGAATGCACCCTGTGGGCTTTCGACGATGGCTGCAGCCATTCTCCATTCCGTCTTTGCCGCCCCCCCCTGCATCATTGGACCCATCGACTCCCTGTACGTTCCCGAGACGTCCATCAACGTGACTTCCATGCCGTCGACCATCTTTTCCGACGTCTGAGCAGCGTTTCCAGAGGGGCTGCCATCCGGTTGGGTGATCTGACCGTACCAGCGCTGAAGATTCGCCTCAACGGAGCCTGCCTGCCCGGGTCCGAAATTAAAAACAACCAGTTGGGCGTCATCGGGCCCTTTCCCCGGCAGTCTGAACTGGGCCTTTCGCATCTGCGATGAGGGCGTTTCAACCACCCAATCATGGGGCACCACGATCCGGATTCCTCCAAGGTCCTGCGACTCACCCGTCAGGTCGCCGCCCGGGGTGTCACTGTCGCCCGCCTTCTCCCCACACCCGGAAACAAGAAGCGTAGCGAAAACAGATGCAGTGAGAATACCGGGCCAGCTGAACCGCCTGCCAGACTTCATGAAGCCTCCCTTTTCAGATCCGTTCACCGAATTGAGTCATCTTAGGAAACACCGCAGAACCTGCATGTCACATCATACAAAATTCGGGTCGCCCGCAGCAGATTGTCTACCGACACGCGCTCGTCGTGGCCATGAATAAGACTGTCTTCATCCTTGCCGACGGTTGGGCGATGGGGCATGAATCCCAGGACCTCCATATCCGGGCGACGTGGACACATATGCTTCGCATCAGTGCCGCCCGTCGTCAGCGACGGCAGTACGATCACGTCCGGGTCATGTTCGGCCATCGTATCAACGATCGTCTTGAACAGAGGCGAATCGGGGCTCGCCTCAAGCGGAGGGCTGTACTGATCCACGACCACTTCAATTTCCTCGCCGATCAGGGGTCGGATCTCCGCAAGGAACGAAACATCCGATTGCCCGGGCGCCAACCTTCCGTCGACCCAGGCCGTAGCCTCCGCTGGAATGACATTGATCTTCGTACCGGCATCCAGAATGGTCGGTGACACCGTATTCCGCATCAACGATCCGAGCGACGCCTTCATCTTCGCGCTGAACGGAAGTTTCTCCATGGTCGCTGCGCTGAGCTCAGGCGACAGGGCGTGGCGCAGCAACCGTGCCGTCGCCGCTTCCTGCGTCTTCGCGATTCCTTCCATGAAGGCCGTCAGCGTCTCCGACGGATGAATCGGCAGAGGCGCTCCCAGAGCGGCCACCGCTTTCGAAAGCTTAACGACGGCGTTATCGGAGTGCGGGACCGATCCGTGGCCCGGGTGGCCGCGGGCGATCATCCGGAAACGGAAGATACCCTTCTGACCTGTCTGGCAGGTACAGAAACGAGCGCCACCGAGTTCAAACTCGCTCCCGCCTCCTTCGGTGATCACGTAGGTCGCTTCGACCTGCGCAGGATCGGTATCCATCAGCCAGCCCACCCCGTGATTCCCCTTCCCAGCCTCTTCGTCTGCCGTAGCGCCATAGACCAGGTCGCGGTTCAGGGCTGCTCCCTGACGTTTCAGCAGCAGAAACACCATCAGCTCTGCGGCCACCATCCCCTTCATGTCTAGGGCACCACGCCCCCAGATCTGTCCATCATGAATCTCGCCGCCAAAAGGCGAATGCGTCCACTTGTCCGGCTCCACTGCCACAACATCGGTATGACCTAGCAGCATTAGCGCGGGCTGACTTCCACCCGTCATTCGTGCCGTAACGTTTCCCCGGCCCGGTTCCGACTCCGTGACGACAGGTTCAAACCCCTCCTTCTGCAGAATATCCGACAGATACTCTGCCGCGACGATCTCGTTCCCGGGCGGATTCGTCGTATCCATCTGCAGCAGCGCCTGGAGGTATCCCGTTACCTCTTCGCGTACCGCTTCCCAATCGATGCTCAATGGCCTCTCGCCTTCTGGAGTTATGATACCGAACAGCGTCTTCCCTCAGCCACAGGCCTCTCGCCGTTGACTCACCTTCTGACATCTGTATTCTGACTTCCGCTTGATCAAAGCTTAAGTGAATCGGCCGACCAATCGTCCAGCGGCGTGTATCGCTCCACATCCAGCTCGGTTGCCCGCCCGAAGGGGGCCTCCACCGCAGACTCGATCCGCAGCTTCCCATGCCGGATGTCCAGCGCAGCAAAATCCCCTCGCCAGGCGAAGAGGTCTCCGTGAGCCGCCACGATCTCCTGCTGAACATCTGCAGGAAACATGCTGAGACCGGCAAAATAGTGGTGCCCGTTTCGCTCTGTATGCGTGATCCCAAGGCAGGACAGGACAGCCAGGTCCTGGGGCAGGGCGACGGGCCCCAGGTTTGCCAGATCTTCGCTGCTGAGTAGCGACGGAAATTCGGGCGTGTGGACACGTCGATGCGCCATCAGGCAGGCATTCGCAATTCCCTTGAACACCCCCTTGCAGTTCTTGTGGCTGGTACCGGCAAACCCCAGTGCCATCGCTCTGGGTGCGCTGTCCAACTCGCCGTCCGATTCATCGATAATCATCGACGGCCGTTCCGCCCACTGCATCAGATCGCCTGTCACTTCGTCACCCAGGGCAACATCCCTGTGAAACGGCTGCTCGACGAAGATGAGCCCCTCCAGAAAGGAACGCAGGTCAGCATCGGCCAGTAGCGATTCCCACAGAGACCTGAACGGACCCACCTCCCGATACTGCTCATTGCCGTCCAGCGTAAACCGGGCAGGGGGTCCTTCCTGGCTGCGCATCATACCGGCGATCTCTCCGAGCCTTGCGAGATCTCTGTCGGAGTCGCCGCACAACTTGATCTTCAGGTAGCGGATTCCGTAGACCTTCAGGTTCGACTCCAGCGACTGTGGCAGCCCGTCGTCCAACCGCTCATCCACCGGGATCTCGGCATCTGTAAGGGGATCGGTAAGCCCCACCGTGTGGCGGACGTCAACTTCCGCCGTCGGCGTCTCCGGAAGCAGGCTGTGAGGGCCGGCATCCCCCAGGACCGGATGAATATCCCCCAGGCGGATGCCCAGAGTGTTGGCATGAACGGCTTCCCTGAACGGCGTCTCCTTCGCACGGCAAAACGCGTCGATAAGGGCGCGTTCCATCAAGCTCACCCCAAATGCCCAGAGCAACGGAGGGTGATCCGTTCCCGACGCCCAGTTCTTCTGCCGGCCATAAAAATGCTGCCAGAGGTCAAACACCGTTTGGGCAGTTCCCGCTTCCTGCGCGTGGAACGCCGCCTTTCGGATCACCTCCAGCATACCGACCAGATCCTGCTCGAACCGCGTCTCAGGGTCCTTCGTGAACCACTTTGGAGGCAGCCCTTCAGACGACAACCCGACAGACGTAACGCCGTCGACCTTCGCCACCATTCGCACGAACAGATGTGGCAGCGCCACCAGCGAAGCGATTCCATATCGGAACGGCATCCGGGTATGCATATTCAGCACATGGAACTGCACGCTGTCGATCTCAACCGCCAAAAGGATTCCTCTGCCCGAAATTAAGTAACTCGACAAGCGAATCGAAGCTGGTTTGTTATCGGTCCTGCCTGTCATCGACCCTGCTCATTATCGCTTCTTCTTGTTCCCGCTTCATCCCGCTTGCAACTCTTCCCTCAATCGCTCCGCTATCACCCGCTCCTCCCCCACCTGCAGAGTCATCGGATCGACCAGGAAACCGAGTTTCGTGCGTCTCACGTGGATCGACGGCGTCCCTTCCCGCAGGCGGCGCATCAGATCCCGAGCCGTCTCGCCCAAGGCGTCATCTTCGAACTCAACGTACGCCCTGGGGGCAAATGCCGGGGCCGCCTGCTGACCCTCCGCCATCACAACTCCCTTCACACCCGGGGCGCCTGCAACGGCCTCCACGATCGTTCGGCTCTGCGCGTCCCACCGCGCGCGATCGGCCTCATCGCTTCCGTCCAGGAAGCGGTCCAGCGCCGTCACAATCGCAAGAATCTCCTCTTTGCCAACCTTCATGCCGCGACCGATAGCGCTGGACGGACTCGCATTCATCCGAACCGCCTCGACCAGAGTCTTCTTGCCCAGCACCAGCCCGGCGCTTTGGGGGCCGCAGACACCTTTGCCGCCGCTGAACACAACCAGGCTGGCGCCCAGTCCCAGGATCTCCGTTAGGTTCGACCGGGGTGGAAGCTGAGCGGCAGCATCCACGATCACCGGGGTTCCTCGCTCCACCGCTCCCTTGCAGACTTCGGACAGCTGCTCCCAGGTTTGGGTCCCCAGAAAGAAGACGATGGCCGCGGTACGGTCGTTGATCCCATTCAACATGTCTTGAGTCGTCACCGCTTCCTTCGTGCCAACTCGCACCAGTGTGCCGCCGCAAACTTCGATGCCCTGGTGGATGTAGGAATGGCTGTCCACCAGGGAAATCACGAACTCGTTCTTCCAACCTTCGGTCCGGGGAAGAGCCCGAACGCGATCCTTGTCTGCTCCCGTAAGACAGGCGGCGGCCGATAGCTGCACGCCGCTGGCCGCACCGCAGGAAATGTGAACAGCCTCCACACCGATTCGCCTGGCGAGGTAGGCGGCCGCCTTCTCATTCAGGTCGGGCACATCTACGAAAGCCGACGCCGCGGACCGCATCGCGTCGAGCACCTCGGGGGCCATAAGACTGCCGCCTTCCGTAGTTACGGTACCCACACCGTTGATGAACGGCTTCACTCCAAGGTCTTCATAGGTGGCCATGGCATCGTCTTCCCGAAATATAGAAGCGGTTCGTCCAGCGGAGAATGCTGCAGGAGAGTGGTCTTCTCAAACGAATCAGAACATCTGCTCTACTTCACCATCTGGTTTCCAAACCGCTCATGATAGGTGTCTGGGGGAGCCCGGTCAAGCCGCCTGAGACCTCGGATCCCCGTCCTGCGCGATCTCACAGGGAGACACAGCCACACTCCAACATCTTTAATTCGCTGGAGTTACAGTCCAATCAGACTTGACCCTTCAGCACGGCTTCGGTACATTCCTCTCCATTCGCAGCGCAGCGCCCGCAACCCTCTTACAGGACCCGATGCACAATGGCCAGCACCTTCGGACATCTGTTCCGTATCACCACCTGGGGAGAGTCGCACGGAGGCGGCGTGGGTGTCGTCATCGACGGATGTCCACCGGGGCGCAGGTTCGAACTGGATGCCATCCAGGCCGAACTCGACCGTCGACGGCCCGGTCAGAGCCGAATTACGACCCAACGGCAGGAACCCGATCAGGTGGAAGTGCTGTCCGGGGTATTCGAAGGCCAAACGCTCGGAACGCCCATCGCCCTTCTCGTCCGAAACAAGGACGCCAGGTCCGCCGACTATGATGAGATCAGGACCAAGTATCGACCCTCACACGCCGACTTCGTCTACGACGCGAAGTACGGAATCCGGAACTGGATGGGCGGAGGGAGGGCGAGCGCGCGGGAAACGATCGGTCGCGTTGCCGCGGGAGCCCTGGCTCAGCAGATCTTGAAGGAGGACTGCGGCACAGAAATCGTCGCCTGGGTGAAGCAGGTTGGCAATATGGCTTCCACTACGAATGTCGATACCGTCACTCGCGATCTCGTGGACGCCAACATCGCCCGCTGCCCCGACGGAGAAACCGCCGAACGGATGATCCAACTCATCGACCAAGTCCGGAAGGAAGGCGATTCGTTGGGAGGAGTGGTGGAGGCGGTCGCCCGCAACGTCCCACCCGGCCTCGGAGAACCGGTGTTTGACAAGCTCGAAGCCGATCTCGCAAAGGCTCTTCTCTCACTCCCCGCCTGCAAGGGGTTCGAAATTGGGTCCGGCTTCGGCGGCGTCACGATGCGTGGCTCGGAGCACAACGACCCGTACTACCCGGAGGAGGGCCGTGTGCGGACACGGACCAACCATTCGGGCGGCATCCAGGGCGGAATCTCGAACGGTGAGCCCATTCTCCTGCGCGCCGCCTTCAAGCCGACAGCCACAATTCTTAAAGAACAGGAAACCGTCGATGTGGACGGCAATGCAACCACGTTAAAGGGGCGGGGGCGCCACGACCCCTGCGTCCTCCCCAGGGCCGTACCGATGGTCGAAGCCATGATGGCCCTCGTTCTGGTAGACCACCACCTTCGGCAGCGGGCCCTTGGCCCGTCCACATAAGTGATGGTATTCGAGACCTCTCTCCTGTGACAACAGATAACACCATATTCGCGTGCTCCAAGGAAAACGCCGACCACGCCTATGTGTTCCCCTGGCAGAACGTCGCCCACCTGCTCTCCGAACGAGCGAGGCAGACGCCGGACAAGTCCGCCATCGTCTACCGCGACCTGGACGCAGGCGAACGAAGCGAAATTACCTACGCTGAGCTCTATCGTCGCACGGGTGAAATCGCCCTCCGTCTGCGGTCTGACTTCGGTATCGGTCCGGGCGACCGTGTGGCGATGGCGCTTCCCAACTGTCCCGAGATCCAGCTTCTCACCCTCGCTCTCTTCCGCTTGGGGGCTACGTCGGTTCCCCTTGATCTCACCAAGGATGTGCCTGAACGGAAACGCTACAAGATCGAGGACTCCGGTGCTCGATTTCTCTGTGTCCGTCCAGACTTTCCTAAAGAGGAGGCCGACCTCCTCTCGGGCGTCCGCATCGTCTCCACCGACGACCTGATGGATCCTGGAAATGGGACGCCAGCAAACGAGGTGGACGCAGAACCGGATTGGGCGCAGGATGAGGCGACGCGCCAGCACGCCAACATCATCCTCTACACGTCCGGGACAACAGGACAACCCAAGGGCGTCCTTCTCACGCGACAGAGCATCGTCTCAAACGCCGATGGCATCATCCGGTGGCTCGGCTTTACCGAAAACGAGCGCCTTGCCCTGATGCTTCCGTTCCACCACGTCAACTCAACCGTCTTCGCTGTTACCATGCTGATGGTCGGTGGTACGATGGTGCTCAAATCGCGCTACAGCGTCTCGAACTTCTGGCCGGTCATGGAGTCCGAGCGCGCCACGGCCGCCAGCGTCGTTCCCACCATCATGCGCGATCTGCTGGCCAGGGTAGACGAATTCCCCCCCGAGAACTACGACCTCTCCAATCTGAAGAAAATCATGATCGGCTCTGCGCCCGTACCCGCCGGAGCCGCCTGCCGATTCTACGACCGCTTCGGGATCCGTCTGGTCCAGGGCTATGGCACAACCGAAGTCAGCCTACGCGTCACCGGCGTCCCTCCCGACCTGCCCGATGAAGAGTACCGTGAAGTGTTGGCCCAGAATGCAGCCGGCGTCGAACTGGGCAACAATAACATCAGCATCCACGGAAGCCCCGAAGAGGGCGAACTTGGCGAGATACGGGTCCGCGGTCCCGTCGTTTCAGGCGGATACCTCAACCAGCCAGAGGCAACGGCCGACGTCTTCCGAGACGGATGGTTTTATACTGGCGACATCGGATTCTGGAGAGAAATCAGCGGACGGCGCTATTATTTCGTTCATGGACGCAAGAAAGAGATCCTCATCAAGGGCGGCGTCAACATCTCTCCCATTGCGGTAGAAAACGCCCTGGTTGAGAGCTTCCCTGAAATTGCATCGGCCTATGTAATCGGCCGCGACCACGAACGCTGGGGCGAAGACATCTGTGCCGTCGTCATCTTCAAGGAAAGCGTTTCGGTCTCCGAGCATAAGGCGATCGCAGAGCGGATCCTACAAGCCGGAAGCGACGGCGGCATCCGGAACCTGAGCGCTTACGAGTCGCCCTCTGAAGTCATCCCCTTCCAGGCCGGCGGATTGCCGATGACGTCAACGGGCAAGGTTCAAAGAGGCGCTCTCCGAACCCTCGTCAACAACGGAATCCGCCCCTCCATCTCCTGAGTGAATCGGCCTCAACCGGCCCCTATGCGCGCTTTCCTCTCCATTCTCTTCCACTTGCCCCGCTACCTGCGCCTCTCCTGGCGCCTGTTCCGCGATCCCTCCGTCCCCCGGCACCTGAAATGGATCGTCGCCGGAGCAATGGTCTATGCCATATCGCCCCTCGACTTGAATCCGCTGCCCGATTTCACCGTTGTCGGCTTCCTTGAAGACGTCGTCCTCCTGGTCTTCGCAGTCCGGAACCTGGTCCGACTGAGCCCCCCCGACACCGTCAAGCGCCACGCTCTGGCCATTGCCAAGAAACCATCCCCTTCCGACAATCCCGACTCAACCCCTCAGCCGAACGCCTGAGACCGACTGGACCAAATCCCGCTTGCCACTCAGTTCCCCCTGCCTGTGAGGATGTGCTTCCCCGACCCCTAACCCCTTTCCTTTATCCTTCATGCCCGACACCTCCCCCCTCCCTTCATCCACCCGCAACGCCATCCGGCGCCGCCTCCTGTCGTGGTACTACGCTTCGCACCGCGATCTTCCCTGGCGGAAGACGTCCGATCCCTACCGCATTCTCCTCTCCGAGTTCATGCTGCAGCAGACGCAGGTGGCCACGGTCATTCCCTACTACGAGCGCTTCCTCAAACGCTTCCCGACCGTCCACCACCTGGCAAAGGCTCCGCAGGACGATGTCCTGAAGGCGTGGGAAGGACTTGGGTACTACTCGCGGGCAAGAAATCTCCATCGGGCGGCCGCCGCCATAGCAACGGACCATGGAGGCTCTGTCCCTGATACATACGATGTGCTCGCCGCGCTTCCCGGTTTCGGGCCCTATACAACGGCCGCCGTACTCAGCATCGCTTACGACCAGGACCACGCCGTCGTCGACGGAAACGTCATCCGCGTACTGAGTCGTCTGTTCGATCTCAACCAGGACGTAACGCTCCCGGCCACGCGTGTATCCTTACAGACGCTTGCACAGCGGCTCCTTCCCCCAGGCCAGGCAGGTTCGTATAATCAGGCTGTGATGGAATTGGGCGCACTCGTCTGCACACCCAGGACGCCTCAGTGCACAGATTGCCCGGTGGCCACGGTGTGCAAAGCACGTCGTAGAGGCACCGTCGGGCAGAGGCCGGTCAAGCCACCAAGGACCATCACGCCTCACTATACCTACGCCGTCGGCATCGTGTACAAAAAGGGTCGACTACTGATCGCCAAGCGTCCTCAGAAGGGACTGCTGGGGGGGCTCTGGGAATTCCCGGCGGCGCGCCGAAACGGGAACGAATCGCTCAAGGCCTGCTGCCTCCGCGGCATCGAAGAAACGGCGGGAGTCAGCGCCTCAATAAAGCAGAGAGGCTCCACCGTCCGCCACGCCTACTCCCATTTCAGGGTAACAATGCACGCCTTTCACTGTATGCACGAATCGGGCCGGGCCCGTGCGGCGGCGTGTGAGGAGGTACGCTGGGCGACGCCCGCTGAGATCGACGCCCTTGCCTTTTCTCGTGCCAACCGTAAACTGATCGACAGCCTGAAACAGGCCGACTTGCTCGGCTTCAGTGCGACAGGATCTGAATGAGAACAGACACCATCATCGGAATCGTTCTACGTCGAATGGCGCGACGGTCAGTACGATCAGTGGGGGTTCAGCATTCCCGATCTCACCACTGAAGCGATGGAGGCTGCCGTTCCGGTTCTCCACACCTTCTTCCTGGCCACAAAAGCCGTACACTTCAAGTGGAGCTACTTCCCATTGCTCCCAGCGGCGCGACAACAATGCTCGTTCTCAGCAGGCGCTCCCGGTCGTCGACTCTTTCGTCGATGACTACGAGGGATGACCTTTTGGATGACCGGCCTTGAACAAGACTCCCGGGCCGCGAAGTCTAGCACACTGGCCAAACGGGCTGGGCCTGGCGGTGGGTGACCTGCCCCCACCTATGTATCCACACCCAGTGTATCCACACCCAGAGTTAGGATGCGGCCGCGATTGGTGGTTTAATGGTTACTTCCGGTGCGGGTGGAAGATAGCCAAGCGAGCTGTGT
>Ga0114996_10009632_pt1 | contig 10571 bp, 6 predicted proteins | sample ArcticOcean_MG_C_4_FD_87039 | JGI IMG/M metagenome (GOLD analysis project Ga0114996, IMG submission 87039) | Marine microbial communities from western Arctic Ocean - ArcticOcean_MG_CB4_134 | ecosystem: Environmental > Aquatic > Marine > Oceanic | place: Arctic Ocean: Canada Basin | collected... | reverse complement strand
CGATTATTAAAAATACTGATTGGAAAGTACAAACATATAATACTGATTTTAATGTAGAAAAAAAAAGATTTGTACCAGAAAATGACTATATATCTGGAGCGGGATTTAAAAGATACTTGTCTTCTTTAAATGACTTTTCAATGCCTATTTGGAACGAAATTAAAAAATCAATAAAAGAATTTAATCCGAGCGTTGTAGGAATTTCTGCAAAAACTCAAAATTTTATATCTGCAAGTATAGTTGCTAAAATAGCAAAAGAGATTAATCCTGCTATTAAAATTATTATTGGTGGAGTTCATCCAACAATGAATGGATCAAAAGTTCTCGACTATGAAAATATTGATTTTTTATGCTTGGGAGAAGGAGAAAATACAATAGTAGAATTATTACTTGCTCTTGAAAATGAGACAGATCTAAATTTAGTTAATGGAATAGTTTTTAAAGATAATGAAAAAATAATAAACACTAAACCAAGAGCATATGTTGAAGATCTAGATACACTAGATTTTCCTCTTACCCATGCACCCAATGTATTAAAAGATTTTGACAAGTACCCGAAAGAAGTGTTTGGTTTTATTTTTGGTTCCAGGGGATGCCCTTATGCATGTACTTTTTGTGAATCAAAAACAATGTGGACAAGAAAGGTGAGATATAGATCTCCTGAAAATATTGTAGCAGAACTAAAATTGATGCAAAAATATGGAATCAACAGAGTAAATTTTGACGATGATACATTTGGGATTAGTAAAAAAAATATAAAAGCTATGAACGATTTAATGCATGATGAACTACCCAACATGACATATACATGTGAGACTGTTGTACAACTCGCAAAAGATGAGGATGTTGTTAAAAATATGAAACATGGTGGCTGCACAGGAACATATGTTGGTATCGAATCTGGAAATAATGAAATTTTAAAAAAAATTAAAAAAACTCAGACAACTGACGAATGTATTTTAGCAATTCAAAATCTTAAAAAACATGGTATTGAATCTCATGCATTTATAATGGTTGGTTTTCCATCCGAAACTGAAGAAACTTTTAACCAAACTTTAAATTTTATTCCTAAGCTGAGACCAGACAGTGTAATTTTCAGTATATTTACTCCTTACCCAGGATCAGATTTGTATTACCAATGTAAGAATGAAGGGATTATTGACGGAGAGTTTGATCTAGCGTTATATAATCATCAAAGTCCTTTGAATTGTTTTACAAAAAATATATCAAAAGAGCGTTTTTATGAATTGAGAAAAAAAGCAGTTAAATTTATTGATCATTATAATAAGAAAGCAAAAATTAGACGAGTCATTGGATCATTTCGAAATATAGGAATAAAAGCTACATCAAGAAAAATCTTTAACCATTTTTATAGCAAAATTGTGAGAGCTACTAACGCTTAAATTAAGAATCTAATAAACTTTAGTTAAAAAATTTTTCTTGCTTTTATTAAGCCTAAGATTTTTTTTTTCTCTTTATCTGAATATCTAATCCAATTAAATATTTCCTCTTCAGTTCGATTGCAGCCTTTACATAACCCACTTTTAGGGTCCGTTTTACAAACAGCATTGCATGGAGATTCGACCATTAAAAACCTTTTCTAATTATAAGATTGAAAGATCTTCCTAGTGACGAATACTGATAAGCTTGCTGAGACGTTTCATCAAAAATATTTCCAATATTAAAAATAGCTTTATATCCATCAAATAATTGGTAGCTAGTTGCTATATCAAAAACAAAGTAATCTTTTAATATTACATCTCTAAAGTTATTATTACTATTTCCAAAATCTCTTGTTTTTCCTTGATACTTTCCTTTTAAAGAACTTTTTAAAATTGGACTAATATTATAGTTAATTTTAGATTGAATAGCGTGCCTAGGCACTCTTACTTTATAATTATCAACAGCACCATCAGTATCGTGACACTCACCATCAAAAAAAGCAGCCATTTGGTCAGGATCACAAGTGACGGCATCATATGAATCCACAAATGTATATCCAAAATTTAAATCGATTTTTTTATCAACCGGTTTCCAATTACCACTCAACTCAATACCTTGACTAGTATTAACGCCTGTAGAATTTGCCTGCACCCAAGCAGTTCTTGCGTTATTTAATAGAGAGTTTTTTTGTTCAGTTTTAAATAAAGTAACACTTAGTCCTAAATCTAAATTATTAATAAAAGTATCATAACCAACGTCGAAACTATTTCCTCTTTCAGATTGTAAGTCTTCTATTTTGCCACCTTTATCTACAATTGTGCTAAACCCATATGAATAATCATATAAGGCAGGAAATCTTACACCTGTTCCCAGAGAAGATCTGATTTTGCTATTACCGTCTAATTGATAAGCAAGAGTAGCCCTCCCACTTGTTTTTCTTCCAACTGTGGTATGTTCGTCACTTCGCAAACCAAAAGATGAGTATAATTTTTCAAAAGGTCTAAATTGATAATCAAAATATTGAGAAATAATACTTTCGTCCTGCTCCCTCATCTTACCACCTGAGAAATCTTTAGGATACTTGGATGCATCAAATTCACTATCTATTCCATAGACAATTTTATTATCCAAATTAAAATTATATTCACTTAAGAAATTAAATGCATCTCTATATCCGTAATAAGATACATAGGTATGAGCGCTTTCAGTTACATCTCTTTCTATATAGAGCTTATTATAAGTTAAAGTATTTTTAAATTTATCTTCTTCTTGAATTAATTTTAAAGTATAGGAAGCTTCAATATTATCAGTACTATCATTAACATCTGTTGTTGCGGCTGACACAGCATCATATTCATAAAAAGTGTCAGCAAGTCTAAATGAATTTTCTAATTTAAAATTATTATTAATTTTATAGGCAATATTTCCAACAAGACCGTCATTTTTATATTCATCTTTTTCGGTGTTATCATTCATCGTGGAAATCCCATCTGTTAGTGTTTTATTTAAGCCTAAATAGTAACTAAATTTATTATCAGCACCATCTATAGAGTAATTAAAATTTTTTGTATTATTAGATCCAGTTTCAACTTCAAAGTTCGAATGATTTCCTTCTCTACCTTTTTTTGTAAATATATGTATGGTTCCACCAATTGCATTACTTCCATAAAGCGAACTTTGTGTTCCTTTTAAAATTTCAACTCTATCAATTGAATTTTTCATAATGTTTTCCATATAAAAACTTCCATCTGGTGAAGATGGATCTAGCATCTTTACCCCATCGACATAAACTGTTGAATATCTTTTTTCTAAGCCCCGCAGCTGGATACCTGTGTTACCTCCTAGTCCTCCCATTTGAAACATATTTGTGTTTGTTGAGTTATCGTCAATAATTTTTGCTAGAGACAAATGTGTAGACTCATTAATTTGATCACTTTCAATTACCGTAACAGAGCTTCCTACAGTACTTAAAGATTGTGGTGTTTTTCCAGGTGAAATCACTATCACTGGTATTTCTTCTGCATAAGAAAATTGATTAATAAAAAAAACAGATAGCAGTATTAATGCAAATTTAGACTTCGTAAACATCGTGAACATTCAACCTTCCGTAATTATTAAAGCTTTCGCTTTAAATTTATTATCTATGTTACTGACAGTTTTGAATTTAGAAAAATATATTTTTTTTCTTTTCATCAAACAGCAACATAATTTTATACAATCAAAGATATTTCCTTAATCGCATAGTCAATGCCACTGCTAATTTTGCATTGTAGAACTAGACTTTTCCTGATCGTTGTTCAACAGCGGACTATATCGGGTGGCGCTCGGACTTAAATTTACATTCACACCGTTGCAGGAACAGCCAATGAATTTCACATTGTTCCCCACCATGCTTTTCGATATAAGCAAATTTATACCTATAAGTAAAAAAAATTCAACAATTTTTTAATGCTTAAAAGCTGTTGAATTTTGACACTCATTAGACTTATTAGATGTTGTCTTGGTATAAAAATTTTAATATGTCTCTTTACAAAAGCACTATTAAGCCTATTTATCATTCAAAACATTGGATTGATATAAATTTTATATTAATGTAAATTTTAACTGAAAGAGAATCTTATTAAAGCTACTGATAACAAAAAACGTGTTAAAGAAATTATAGAAAATACTTACAAAAAAAGTTCACCAATATAAATCTTGGTTATTTATTTCTCAGGATATAAAAATAAATATTTAATACCGAATTTTTTATCAGAACAAGAAGTTAAAAATATTTAGTGAATTTATCAAAATCAAATTATCAAACCCATCTTTGCTTTATTTTTTTAATAGCTATTCACTATTTAGTTTCTATAATTTTCGTTGGTGAAATAATAGTAGAGCCTCATGATAACTTAGATATTACTGTTGTAGGCGATCATATAATTTCAAAAATTTATAAGGGTGATTTTGCCAGTATTGGTTATTTTTTGTCCGGTGAAATCAAATGGTATTATTTTGAAAAATTGTTTTATCCAATAAATATTTTACATTATATCTTGGATGATAAGCTATTTTATTTTACTAACGATATATTAAAAAAGTTAATTCCTTACTTTTCTTTTTATCTTCTTGCAAAATATTTAAAAATTTCAAGATTTAATAGTGCCCTTGCAGCTGTTTTATATTCAACGATACTTTATATAGATTCTCCTTTAGGTTTGGGTATGGCTTTCTTGCCATATATTTTATACCTGCTGCTAAAAAAAAATTCTTTAGATAAAAAACATTATTTTGTTCTATTTTTTATTGGTTTAAATAGTGCTCTTCTACACGATTTTTTTTCTTTTATTTTTTTAATTCCTTTAACATTTATCCTAAAAACTCAAAATAGAAATTTAAAAATATATATTCAGATTTTTTCAGTAATTTTTATTGCATGTATACTCTCAAATATACATTTAATAGTAGGTACTGTTTTTGGTGAAACAATCCAAAGAGTTGAATGGGTCACGAAAGAAGCAAGTATACTTGCATCTTTTCTTGGGAGTTTTAAATACCTTTTCCACATTAACTTTGCACACCCTTTGTTTATTTTCCATATACCATTAGCTTTATTATCATTAACTCTATTTATTTTGGCTATCCTTTCAAAACAAAAAAATATTAGACTAACATTTCTTTTTATTATTTTTATTATAATTTTGAAAATAATAATGAATTATAATATTATAGATAATCTTTTTATTGTACCGTTTGAGTTTCTTAAAGGATATAATTTTAGCAGAGTATTAAGTAGGATTACCCCTTTGTTATTAGTAATTTTATTTATATTTTTAATTTCTAATTTAAAATATAAAAAATTAAAAAATTTTTTATATTTTCTTTCTATACTTTCTATAATTTCTGTACAAATAAAAATCCCCACTCCAGTGATTACTCAATACCTATTAAAAAAAAATATGTCTACAGAAAAATTTGAAGAAATAAAAAAAAATTTTGTTAAAAAAAATTATATTAATTTTATTAAAATTGTTTTTGACAAAAATAATTATGTAAAAAATAATATGAGTTTTAAAAACTCGACAAATAAAACTTTTGATAATTATTATATGTTTAAAGAATATGCATATATTAAAAATATAGTAAAAGATTCAAGGGTCATGTCTGTGGGTCTGGATCCAATGGTGGCTGTTATGAATGATATTAGAGTTATTGATGGTTATCATACAATTTATCCACTGAGCTATAAAATAAAATTCAGAAAAATAATTGAAAAAGAATTAGATAAAAATATTAATTTTAAAAATTATTATGATCTCTGGGGAAGTAGAGTGTATGCTTTTCATAACGATAAAAATAATATTTTACTTAATTTCCAAGTAGCAAAAAAATTAAAAGCAGAGTATATAATTTCAAGATTTCCCATTAAAAATAATGAACTGGAAAATATCTGTGTAGAATGTAACAATACAAATTATCTGTTTTTATATAAAATATTATAATGTATATAATAATTATTAATTAAACATGCCAACAAAAAATAAAATTTTAGACATAAAAAAACTAAAAAATATAAGAAGCAAATTTAGTAAAAAAAAAATTGTTTTATGCCATGGTGTATTTGATTTATTACACGTAGGACATATTGATTATTTTAAAACTTCAAAAAAGTACGGTGATGTTTTGGTTGTTTCTATTACAAGTGATCAATTTGTAAATAAAGGACCTGGTAGGCCAGCTTTTTCAATAAGCAATAGAATAAAATTTTTAAAAGAGATTTCGTGTATAGATTATCTGTATGTTAGCAATGAAACTACCTCTGAAAAAATAATTAGAAATTTAAAACCTGATTTTTATTGTAAAGGAAGTGACTATTCTAAGAAAGATATAAAATATGATAAAAATCTAAAAAAAGAGACTTATGCACTTAAGAAAGTAGGTGGAAAATTTATAATTATTAATGAAATTAGTTTCAGTTCTAGCGAATTTATTAATGAAAATAATTTACAAAATTTTAATGAAGACTGCAAAAAATACCTCAATCTCATTAGGAAAAAGTTTTCTTTAGAAAAAATATTGAAAGATTTAGATTCCATTAAAAAAAAGAAAGTTCTTATTATTGGAGAAACTATGATTGATAAATATATAACCACTGAGACAATTGGAAAATCTGGAAAAGAACCAATGTTAGTTTTAAAACCAAAAAAAGAAATAAAATTTTTAGGTGGGGCGGCATATATTGCCAATTTATGTTCATCTTTTGCTAAAGATATTAAAATTATAAGCTTTCTGGGAAGTGAAAACACAGAAAAACAATTTGTTTTAAATAATTTAAACAAAAATATTAAAAGTAATTTTTTACTTAAAAAAAACTCCCCAACAATAAATAAACTTAGATATTTAGATGATTATAAAAAAACTAAAATAATTGGAGTATATGATTTGAACGATGACTTGATATCACCAAAAGAAGAAATAAGGTTTTATTCTTTGCTTAAAAAAAATATAGATAAATTTGATATCATAGTTGTTGGTGATTATGGTCACGGAATAATTACTGAGAAAATTAGAAAATTAATTTTGAGCAAAAGTCATAAAGTTTTTCTTAATACGCAAATAAACTCTTTTAACAGAGGATACCATACTGTTTTTAAATATAAAAAAGTGAATACATTAGTAATTAATGAAAGTGAGTTAAGATATGAATTAAGGGATAAAAATTCAGAAATACCTAAGTTAGCTAAAACTCTATCGAAAAAAATATCGGTTAAAAATATAATCGTAACTCGAGGGAATCGTGGTGCTGTTTTAGTGAATAACAAAAATAAATCATCTATCTCCTGTCCTGCATTCGATCAGAATATTATTGATACTGTGGGGGCTGGAGATACTTTTTTTAGCATTTGTTCCTTAGCAATGGGATCCAAAATAGATAGCAAAATTAGTATGATGATGGGTGCAATTTCAGCTGGTTTTTCTATTGATCAAGTAGGAAATAAGTTTTATTACAATTTTCAAACTTTGAAAAAACACTTAACTCATATATTTAAATAAAAATAATAAATTTAAAATGAACTTTTTAGTTACAGGCGGCTGCGGTTATATTGGAACTCAATTAACAAAATATCTACTAGCAAAAAATAATAAAGTTACTATTGTAGATAATTGTTGGTTTGGAAATTATCTTAAAAAGAATAAAAATTTAAGGATAATTAAAAAAGATATAAGAAATTTTGAAGATTTAAATATAAAAGGTATTAATACAATCATTCATCTTGCAAATGTTGCTAATGATCCAACTGTCGAACTGAATCCAACTTTATCTTGGGAAATAAATGTTTTGGCTTCTAAATTAATAGCAAGACATGCAATACAAAATAAAGTGAAGCAAATAATTTTTTTAAGCTCTGGTAGCGTTTATGGTGTAAAAAAAGAAAAGAAAGTAACTGAGGATTTAAAGCTAAATCCTATATCCGTGTATAATAAAACAAAAATGGTTGCCGAAAGGGTATTTCTTAGTTTTAAAGATAAAATTAATATTAAATGTTTAAGGCCGGCAACAGTATGTGGTTTTTCAGAAAGATTGAGACTAGATGTTACCGTGAACAAACTTACGTACGATGCTTTCTATAATAAAAAAATTTTTGTTGATGGTGGTAATCAAATAAGACCAAATATTCATATTCAAGATTTAATTTCTATAATTGATTATTTTGCATTTAGTAAAAAAAAATTTAAACATAATGTCTATAATGTAGGTTTCGAAAACTTAAAAATTTCTGAAATAGCTAGGAAAATAAGAAGCAAAACTGGGGCCCAAATTGTAGTGAATAAAGTTAGGGACATTCGGTCATATAGACAAGATTCATCCAGATTATTAAGTTTAGGTTTTAAACCTAAATATAATGTTGATTGTGCGATTGATGAATTAATTGATTCTTTTCAAAATAAGTCAAAATTTAGTTTTACAAAAAAAAATTTTAACTTACAAAGAATGAAAGAGCTAAATATAAAATAATGAAAAACTTCTTACCACAGGAATACAAAAAAAATCAGAAATTAAAGATTAACCATAGCTACCTAGTAGAACAGTTTGCGGACTACACAAAAATTTTTAAAGAAGTAGAAAAAGTAGTAAAAAAAGGTGATTACACTCTAGGAAAAGAAGTTGATATTTGTGAAAGAAATTTTGCCAAAAGAACTGGCGCAAAGTATGCTATTAGCGTTGGTAATGGGACGGATGCTTTGCTTTTGACATTAAAAGCATTAAATATTGGTCCGGGTGATGAAGTCATTACAGTTCCATACACTTTTATTGCTACAGTAGGATCTATTGTTACCGCGGGAGCCACACCTGTATTTGTTGATATAAAAGAAGACTATAATATAGATGAAGATAAAATACGATTTGCTATAACAAAGAAAACGAAAGCTATAATGCCAGTCCACTGGGCTGGTAGACCTTGTGAGTTAGAAAAAATATACTCAATAGCAAAAAAATTTAAATTACACGTGGTTCAGGATAGCGCGCATGTTATTGGAGCAAGATTTAAAAAAAAACATTTGATAAATTTTGGAGATGCTTGCACTTATAGTATGCATCCACTTAAAAATTTAAATGTTTGGGGGGATGGTGGTTTCATTGTTACAAATAAAAAACCATTAGCAAAAAAACTTTATCTTATTCGAAACCATGGCCTTAAAAATAGAAATAACGTAGAGATTTTTGGTTTTAATTCTAGATTAGATACTATCCAAGCTGCGGTTGCAAATTATAAGATGAAAAATAAATTAGATAATATTACGAGCAAAAGGATAAAAAATGCAAAGATGTTGGATAAACTTTTATCTAAAAATAAAAATGTAACTACCGTTAAAAGATTAAAATACTTAAAAGAAGTTTTTCATTTGTATCATATAAACGTCAAAAAAAGAGACTTGCTTCAAAAATACCTAATTAAAAATAATGTAGATGCTAAGGTGCATTACCCTATACCAGTACACCTTCAAAAAGCAGCAAAGTATCTAAAATATAAAAAGGGTGATTTTCCAGTTGCTGAAAAGATGGCTAATACTTCGCTATCTTTACCAGTGCATGAATTTATTGATAAACGACACATAAATCATATGGTTTATTCTATAAACAAGTTTTATTCTAAATAAAATATTAATGTTTTTTTTGTGAGATAGTCGAAGAATTTTCTGAAGAAACTAAAGTAATATCTGCTGCTTTTTTTACTGATGAATCTGGACCCGAAGACTCGCGTTTTGAAATTGTTTTCTTAGCATAATCCATTGTTCTTCTTCTAATAACATTTAGTTCTTCAATAGTAATACCCATTCTATCTGCTGTTTTTTTAAGTTTTTTTGGATCAGAAAAATTTATTCTATCCCATTCGTAAGCTCTTAATATAGTTAAATCATCAGCAGACCAGTGATCAGATTTAATTACTCCTCCAACTGTCCACATAGTCTTTGCATCTGTTGGGTCCATAAGAAGAGAATCAGTTTCTTTTGCTAGGTCAAATAATTCTGTATTTCGAAGAGGTAGCGCAATAAATATTTTTGCATAATCTACATCTAATGTTTCAGCAACTTTTATTGTTTCACGAATTTCATCCCAAGTTTCAGTTGGAAATCCAATGATAAAATTAGCACCAACAAAAATTCCTTTTTTCTTTGCATAATCTACCATTTTTTTTGCATGTTCATAATCTAATGGTTTTAAAACAATATCTCTGGTAACTCTTTCGCTGCCTGCCTCAATTGCAATATTAATATAACTACACCCGCTTTGTGCCATTAAATCAATTGATTCATTATCTAATCTAAAAACAGCTGTAGCAGGTGATGTCCATGGCATTATAAGATCTCTTTCGATCATCCTTTGAAATAAGGCTTTCGCTCTTTTTTTGTTTGTGTACATATTATCATCATCGAAGATTACTGACTTAATTCCATATTCTTTTTTTAGCCATTCAATTTCATCACATACATGGTCAGGCGATCTAGCTCTAAAATAACTACCTTGCAAAGAAGGAACTTGGCAGAAAGAGCATTTTTCTGGGCACCCTCTTGAAGTTAATATTCTTCCATAAGGATATCCTCCTGGTTGATCTACACTTTTTCTTTTTGCTGCAGCAAAT
>Ga0114996_10009631_pt1 | contig 10572 bp, 7 predicted proteins | sample ArcticOcean_MG_C_4_FD_87039 | JGI IMG/M metagenome (GOLD analysis project Ga0114996, IMG submission 87039) | Marine microbial communities from western Arctic Ocean - ArcticOcean_MG_CB4_134 | ecosystem: Environmental > Aquatic > Marine > Oceanic | place: Arctic Ocean: Canada Basin | collected... | reverse complement strand
TCAAAGTGCCGGGAAGGGGGCTCGAACCCCTGACCTTCGGATTATGAGTCCGACGCGCCACCAACTACGCCACCCCGGCTTGGGCGACCGGTCGACCGACGAGGCGGATATGAGCATATCCATGCGAGCGGACCGTTCGGTTGATGGGATGTCGGGCATCCGAGACCGCCATGGGACAGCCCGAGAGCGGTGACCGCGTTCGTATTCGGGTCAATACACCCGAGGGAGAGGTCAGTCATGAGGGGATTCTTCTGGCCCCGGCCCGAGCCGATCACATCACGGTGAAACTGGTCAACGGATACAACGTCACCTTCGGCTCCGTCGATGTCGCTTCGATCGAGCACCTCTCGACACCCGAACGTCAGCAGGAAGCGTTGAATCCCGCCGGGGCTGAAGACCCGAATCTGCCCGAGGTATGGATTCTCCACACCGGAGGAACGATTGCTTCGAAGGTGGATTACGTGACCGGTGCTGTGGCGGCGCGCTTCGAGCCAGAGGAATTGCTCGATGCCGTGCCTGAACTCGCTCAACACGCTCGTATTCGCACCCGCAAACTGGGCAATATGTGGTCTGACGATCTGCGCGCTCGTCATTGGAATCTGATGATGGAAGCCGCGGCGGAGGCCTTCGCCGCCGGCGCCTCTGGGGTCGTCATCACCCACGGCACGGATACGATGCATTTCTCAGCGGCCGCAGCCGCCTTTGCCTGGGCGGGTGATGGTGGTCGGCCCCCGGGTCGAATCGCCTTCACGGGTTCACAGCGAAGCAGCGACCGCGGCTCGACGGATGGCACCGAGAACCTGCTCGCAGCGGTCCATTGGGCCGGTCACGGACCGGCACCTTCCGGAGAGGGCGGTGATGCCAGCGTGATCATCATGCACGCGGGCTCCGATGATGGCACTTGTGCGGTGTTGCCGGGCTGCGCCGTGCGCAAGTTCCACTCCAGTCGGCGCGATGCATTCCAGACAATCAATTCGGAACCCATCGGCTCCATCCAGGTCGCTCGGGGGGGGGCGTGCACCCTTGAGGCGAAGTCTGCAAACCTCACACGCCCGATCTCGACCACACCGTTGAGATTCGATGAGTCGAAGCGCATCCTCCAGTTGACCGCAGGCGCTCATCTGTTCGCCGACCAGATCGAGTTTGCATCAAATTATGATGCGATCCTGTTCCACGGAACAGGCCTCGGCCATCTGCCGATCGAGGATGCCAACGAGGACAGCCCTGAGAATGTACAGATGCGCGCGGCGGTGGCCGACTATTGCGCGAACGGAGGCATCGCCGTGATGGCGACCCAATGCATCCACGGGCCGGTCCACATGGATGTCTACAGCAAGGGTCGCGACCAACAAGCGCTCGGAATCCTCGGAAATCACGCGGCGACCGGGCCCGATGCCGCACTCGTCAAACTCCACTTCCTGCTGTCGACGGGCGCGGATGTCGAAACGGGTTGGGCGGCAGATCTGTGCGGTGAGAATCCACCCGCTATTTCCAATTGAGAAACCAATTCTTCAATTGGCAATCACCAATGGAGGCCCGACCGTGGCCATCAAGGACCGCTCTCCATAGGAGAGCGTCATGGGCGACCGTGCTGAGGACCTCGCATGGCGGCGCCAGCAGGCTCGTTCTGGTGGCGGCCGAGCCCGGTTGGAGGCATTGCGTTCCAGCGGTCGGGGCACGGCTCGGGAACGAATCGATGCGCTGCTCGATGCAGAGAGCTTCATCGAGATCGATTCACTGGTCTCCCATCGCAACCGGGACAACAATCTGCACGTCCATCCGCACTACGGCGATGGTGTGCTCGCGGGTCACGGGAGCATCGATGGTCGTCGCGTCTTCTGCTTCAGCCAGGATTTCACCGTATTCGGTGGCTCGATGGGCGAGATGCATGCGAAGAAGATCTCGAAAATCATCGAGATGGCCGAACGGGCTCGCATCCCCCTGATCTGCATCTGGGACGGCGGTGGCCAACGCGCACACGATGGTGTGCATGCGCTGGCGGCGACCGGCGAGATGCTCGACCGTTTCGTTGCCTGCTCGGGACGCATCCCGATGATCAGCCTCGTGCTCGGACCGGTGATCGGCGTCTCCGCTCTGGCCGCGGGACTCGCCGACTTCGTTGTACTGGGCGAGGACCATGGCCAACTCTTCCTGTCCAGCCCTCTGGAGACCGAGGAGACCGCCTCTGGTGAGATGTCGGCCGAGGAGGTCGGTGGTGCACAGATGCACGCCTCGCGTTCGGGCATCTGCTGTCTGACCGCAGACGATGAGGACGACGCCATGGAGATTGCCATCGAGCTGCTCTCCTTCTTCCCCGACCATTGTGGCGCCAGCCCGCCGGTGCTCGACTCAGGCGATCCACACGATCGCGACTGCCCCGAGTTGACGGCCTTGATTCCGGATGACAGCAATCGACCCTATGACATGGTCAAGGCGATCTCGGCGACGGTGGATGATGCGCACTTCGTCGAATTGTTTCCGATGTACGCAGACAACATCGTAATCGGGCTCGCTCGCCTTGGGGGTCATCCGATCGGCATCATCGCGAACCAACCCAAGGTGCTCGCGGGTTGTCTGGACATCGATGCGAGCATCAAGGCGGCACGCTTCATCCGCATGTGCGACGCATTCAATCTTCCACTGCTCACCTTCGTCGATGTTCCGGGATTCCTCCCCGGCACGGTTCAGGAATGGGGCGGCATCATCCGCCACGGTGCCAAGATGCTCTACGCCTATGCTGAGGCCACGGTCCCGATGATGACCGTGATTACCCGCAAGGCCTACGGTGGTGCTTACCTGGCGATGTCGTGCAAGCATCTGGAATCCGACTACAATGTCGCTTGGCCGACCGGCGAACTCGCCGTCATGGGAGCGGATGGTGCGGTGAACATCATTCATCGACGCGAGTTGAAGGCCTCAGAGGATCCCATATCCAAGCATGGCGAACTGGTCGATGACTACCGGGACAAGTTCGGCGACCCGTATGCGGCCGCCCGTAATGGCTGGCTGGACGATGTGATTGAGCCGAACGAGACCCGTCTGCGCCTGATTCGCGCTCTCAAACCACTGCTGTCCAAACGGGTCTGGCAACCACCGCGCAAGCACGGGAACATCCCATTGTAATCACCCACCGGGTGAGTCCTCATCGCGTGTGAGTGAGACCAGCATGTACAATCCTGCGATTGCTGCGATTGCGATCGAGGTGCCGATCGCCACCACCCAGATCGAGAAGGGCTCCTCTCTGACCGTCTTCTCCGTGGACTCGGCGGGGTCATCTGATTCCTCTGGGGGGGCGCTGATCGAGAGGAAGTAGCTCTTCTCCTCGGTCCACATCCCTCCCTCATCGATCTGCAGGGACAACCGGTGCGAGCCCGGGGTGAGTTGACCGGTGGACAAGTTCACATCGCATTCCCATTCCGAGCTGCTGTATACGGTGCAGATCGTGCCGGCATTCTTCCACCCCTCGACATCCCAGCGATAGCGGACATCCCATGGCAGCGCTCCGTCCGGGTCGTGAATGGCGAAGATGAGTTCGACCGTGTCGTCTTCGATTGGTGGCAGCCCTCCCCAAGTCACCTGCGCGGGGTCGTTCAAGGGCATGACGTGAATATCGATGATCGCTGATACCGACCCATCTCCACTCTCCAGCGTGATGTTCCAACCGGTCGATACACCGGACCAATCGGTGGCGGGTACGATTCGCAGCACCTCGAGCAGCACCGTGACCGAGAGGTTTCCATCACCACCGCTGACGCGGAACTGCACCTCGTCTCCATCCTCGTCCCAGCCCAGTTCTGAGAGTGGGATCTCAATCGGTGTGTCCTCGCTCAGCGAGAGTTCGGAGATGAACAGTCTGGGCGGGTCGACCACCGAGGCGACATTGAGGTCAAAGAAGGCTGAGATTGGTTCGGTGGTGCCATCACTCACCCACATCTCGACGCTGACATCCCCATTCCAATTCGCCGCCAGCGTAATCGACAGGGTCGAGGCCTGAGCCTCGAAGATCACACCCTCGATCGATGTCACGTTCTCAATCACGATTGGCGAACCCTCGGGATCTTCGAAATATGCCGCCATCGAGAGCACCCGCGTGGGCTCGTCCTCGATCATCTCCATCGCGGGGATGGCTCGAATCTGTTGCACCGGATCATCGACGGGAAGAACCTCGACTTGGAAGGTGGCGATTTGGGTGGAATTCACGCCATATGGATCAACGACCATAGCACTGACATTGGTGGACCCGGTCCACTCCGATTCGCCCACGTGCTCACAGGTCAGTGTGTCGACAAGCAGCGAGCACAGGATATGATCGGTCTGGTTCTGTGCGACCTCGAAGAATCTGAGCGCCGTTCCATCGGGGTCGGACGCGACCGAGGTCAGATTCAGCGACGCTTGGCCATGCTGCGGGATCGAGATTACTGGTAAGGGGTCGGCGATGACAGGGTCGCGATTTTCGCGGAAGAAATCGAGATCGATGAACGAGGGCATGTTGAACCAATCGACCGATACCCGCAGCGTTCGGTTCCCCGGCGGCACCCCCTCTGTCGAAACAGCGCAATTCGCTTCACTCCATGGTCCACTGGGCGCATCGGTCAGGTAGGTGCCTGGCTCGACCTGGCCAAAGCCGGAATAATCCGCAGGGTCCCACCAATCTCCACCCTCGATCACCTCGCAGCGAACGGTGATATTGCTCGGTCGCGAACCATCTCGATGGGTCAACCGGAGGGTGGCGTTGACCTCACGTCCCGCCGAACCCTCGCCCTCGGTCGCAGCAGCACCCGGCGGTAGGTCGATTGGAAAGAAGTGAGCCGTGGAGAGATTCTCGGCAATGTATGCATTCGAATCTGTTGGCACCTGCCAGCTCGTCTCGCGGCTGGTCGCATCGCGCCAACTCGCGTGATCACCCTTGAGCATGAGATTCAGGTAGGGGATAATGTGGTCCATGGCGTGGTCCTGCTGCTCTTGCTGGGACAGAGTCGCATCGCCGTCCAACCAATTCTCGAACACGCCGATGTCGTCCTGATACTGGACGTGATTGCCGCCGACCACCTGCAGATAATGCCAGGCATCTTCCGAGTCCTCGAGGTAACGCTCGACGTTGATCGCGGGTTCCGATAGTTCGTCCGCCGTGCCGGTCAGATAGAGCCCCATGCCCGGGTCGGGCGCCGCACCGTAGACCTGGTCTGGAACGAAGGTATTCTCCAACGTGAGACCGAGACCGATCATCGCGCGCGGGGGATGAGACAGCCAGAGCGCCAAGCCATTCGACATCACCAATTGAGCATCCGCCGCCTGGATTGCACCGAGACCATGGCCTCCCACGCCCCAGTGTTCGAGGTCGAAGGCATCCCGCATATTGTCAGGATCGAAAGAGAAACTGCCATTCTGATCATTGTCCGCAAGCCGCAGCATGAGGCGGACGATGTCCTTGATCTGGACGTATGTCTCACCCGCATTCCAATCCGGAGGCAGATTGAACACGATGATGCCCGAACTGGCGAGTTGAGTGCCAATCCAACCATAATTGTCGACATCCTCACTCTCATCGCCAATCCAGATCAACACTGGGAAAGGGCCGGATGCGTTGTCGATGGGCGGCGCCGTACCATTTGCTGTGGTCGCGGGATAATACATCCGAGCGCCGTGCGTCTCATCATTCTCGCCCATCCAGTAGATGTCAGCCTCTCCGACGGTGAAGGTACCCTCGTCGTGCGGGGAGGCGAAATTCGCATCCTCAATGGCCTGTGAAAGCGGTAAAGCCATGCTGAGACAGAGGAGGAGGGTGAGCGCAGTGGCTCGCATTCGCATGCCCATCGCTTGGCGAGGGATATTCCCACCACTTGAAGGAGACGTAGGCTGGTGTCAATCCGACCGCAGTGCGGATTCAGCAGCCAACAGGCGGCTCATCGTCAGGCCGAGACCCGGCAACAGGTGCGCGGCCTCGGGGCAGAACAGACGGGCCCAGGCATCGAGGTGCTGCGCGACCAGTAACCAGCGTCCGTCGAGACGGATTCCGGCCTCTGTCGGTTCGATTATCGGGCCGCCGTCAAAGGATTCGTAGGTCGAGATGAGGTGAATATCCGCGTCTGATGCCCCATTGGTTCGAGCCTGCCCCGGTGTGAGGTCGAAATCGACGTGCAGACGCGGTCCGATGTGATCGGCGACAACATCCCCCTCGATCATCATCTCCACCCAAGAACCTCGGGTGTCGAGCGGGCGTCGACCGCCCATCGCCCAGATGAAGCCGCCGGCAGCAGTCCATGCCGCGGCGGCGGAGCGCGCGGCTCCGCCTCCACCAATCAAACAGAGCAGAGGGGCCTCGCTTCCAGTGGTCTCGAAGTCGAAGCCGAAGTGGCGCGCGAGGGCGATCAGTCCAGAGCCATCGGTCCCTGCACAATGCCAATTCACGCCATCCCAGCGGAGTTGGTTGACCGCACCGTTCTCCAGTGAGTCGTCGATTGCCATCACGCCGGAGCGTCGATTCAACTGATGCTTCAGCGGAGTGGTGAGAGATATCCATGCCTCGGCCTCCCCACGCCGAATCTTGACTCGTTCGACATCACCCTGGAGCAAGGTCTCACCATTCGGGACATGATCGAGATGGGCACTGATGACCTCGGACAGCATCTCGCTGGCGACACGGTGCAATCGAAGGCGGCTCGCAGATTGCGATGGATTGCCAAAGAGTCGGCTCGACACCCCTTGGCGCTTCTTGCTTCGCCTCGCCCAGGCCCAGGCCATCGGGGCGGTCACCTCATCGCATTCGAGCAGGCAGATATCGCCGAGGTCGACGGAGAGATCGGCATCCTTCAGGTGGGCCGCTGTGAGCGCGGCGAGCACGGGTGAGAGAGAGTGTGCCACAGGGGAACCCGCGATTGCGAATCGAATATTCATGAGAGTCCCCCGGACCGTGAGGGTTGCCCCCCCTTCTCAAACCAACCGGACCAGCACCCCCCGGTACATCCCCCCCGTGAATGCTTGAATACCGGGAGCGCAGCAGCCTTCTCATGGCCTCCGATCTGGAGATTGCGCACGCCGCATCACTGGCGCCGATCGAGGAGGTGGCGTGGGAGCTCGCCATCGGTGTCGAGGAACTCATTCCGATGGGCAAGGACATGGCAAAGATATCTTGGCCGGCGCTCAAATCCCGCTTCGACCTGCCTCGCGGCTCGCTCGTTCTCGTGACCAGCGTCAATCCGACCCCATTTGGTGAGGGCAAGACGGTCACGACGATCGGCCTCACCCAGGCTCTGAATCGGATTGGTCAACAAGCGACCTGCACCATTCGAGAACCAAGCATGGGCCCTGTGTTCGGCATCAAGGGAGGTGCCGCGGGAGGTGGACATAGTCAGGTGCTGCCGATGGAGGCGGTCAATCTCCATTTCACCGGTGACATGCATGCCGTGACCGCGGCTCACAATCTCTGCTCGGCACTGCTCGACAATCACATCCACTTCGGCAATGCGTGCGACATCGACACGAACCGCGTGCTCTGGCCGCGGGTCATCGACATGAACGACCGGACCTTGCGCAACGTCACCATTGGACTTGGTGGCCCGAAGAATGGCGTTGCTCGAGAGGAGCGCTTCGACATCACCGCAGCCTCCGAGGTCATGGCAATCCTCGCCTTGGCCAGTGATTACGCTGACCTGCGCCATCGCCTTGGCGAGATTGTGATTGCGGAGAGCCGCTCGGGATTCCCGGTCAAGGCGGATGACATCGGTGCTGCAGGCGCCATGGCGCTGTTGCTTCGCGAAGCATTTCTGCCCAATCTGGTGCAGACGATCGAGCAGAACCCCGCCTTCATCCACGCCGGGCCCTTCGCCAATATCGCCCATGGCAATTCGAGCATCATCGCCGACCGCCTCGCGCTTGGCCTTGCCGACTATGTCGTGACAGAGGCCGGCTTCGGCGCCGATATGGGTGCCGAGAAAACGATGCACATCAAGGCGGTCGCCAGCGGTATCGCGCCGGATTGCATCATCCTGAATGTCACCGTACGCAGCATGAAGATGCACGGTGGCGGCTTCAGCACCAGCGGAGGCCAACGTCCGCGCCCCGAAGAGGTCGCCAAAGAGAACGTCGATGCCGTGCGCGCCGGTGCCACGACGAACCTCGCCCGCCACGTCCGCAACATGTGCCGCTTCGGCGTGCCCGTGATCGCCAGCGTCAACGTGTTCGCGACCGATACCCAGGCCGAGATCGATGTGCTGCTCGACGAGGCCCGCGCCGCCGGTGCACATGATGCCGTCGTCTGCCGTGTCCACGCCGATGGTGGAGAGGGCGGCACGGACCTCGCCCGTTCCGTGGTCACGGCTTGCAAGTCCCACATCGCTGCCGGCCGTCCCTTCGAGCCCCTGTTCGCGCCCAACGCGCCACTCGAGGAGAAGATTCTCCGCATCGCGACCAACATCTATGGCGCGGCCTCGATCGACTTCTCACCCAAGGCCCTTCAGGAACTGAAGATGCTGCAGAACTGGGGATATGGCAACCTTGCGGTATGCATGGCCAAGACCCAGTACTCCTTCTCCCACGAAGCCAAGGAACTCGGAGCACCGAGCGGATTCACCCTACCGATCCGAGAACTCCGACTCAACGCCGGTGCAGGCTTCATCGTCGCCGTCTGTGGCACGATGATGACCATGCCCGGATTGCCACGCATCGCTGCGGCCGAGAACATGGACATGGACGAGGATGGCAACCTGCTCGGCATGTTCAGTTGAGGGGAGGGCCGTGGCATGCAGCAGGTCAAGCACATCGAGCAGGGAGTCCGACTGCGAATCCAGCATGAGGACGACTTGTGGACACTGGCTCAACTGATCCGACCCGGCTGTCGGGTCGGCATGAGCGGATTTCGTCGAGATGCGAGCACGGGTACGCAGGAAGGCGGTCGCGCCAAAGCGGCCGACCGCAAGCCGATGTGGATTGTTCTCGAGGCTGAATCCTGCGAATTCCAGCAATTCACTGACAATCTACGCGTTCACGGCATCATCGCCGAGGCACCCCAGGACAAGGGCAGCCATCACACACACGCGATCGCCCCACGCGACGAGGTCGAGATAGCCTGGGCCGATGGCCTGGCGGAGATGGACCGCAGTCTGATTGCCGAAGCCCTCGAGGACAGTGGCCGAGGTCACGCTGCGATCATCGTCGTGGAGAGTGACGAGATTCTCCTGTTCGAAGTCGCACAGCACGGCATGCGAGACATCAGTCAGTTCACCCTCCGCGGTGGTGGCAAGCGTGAGGCGAAGTCGACTGAGGTGCGCAATGCCTTCCTCGCGGGCGCGGCCAGGGAGACCGCGCTGGTCTTCGCAGACGATATGCCGCTCGTGATCTGTGGCCCGGGCATGGCCCGCGAACAGTTCGGTACACTGCTCAAAGGACTGGGCGCCAAGAATCGCACTCTCAATCTCGCCACCAGCATCGGCGGACGCGCCGCGGCGAACGAGGTCATACGCGAGGGTGCAGCCGATGCGATTCTCGGCGAATTCGCCATGGCCAAGCAGGTTCGACTCATTGAGGAGGCTCTCGCCCGCATCTCGACGAATGGCGCGGTCGCCTATGGCCGAGAAGCGATTCTCGGAGCGGTCGAGCAAGGCGCGGTCGAGTCTCTGCTAATCGAGGCGGGACTGCTGCGCAGTGATACGGCTTGGTCCGAGGCGGCAAGCGCGGTCAGAGCCAGCGGAGGCGAGGTGGTCCAGGCAAGCCAAGACCACGATGCCGGCGAGCAGCTGATGGGACTCGGCGGTGTGCTCGCCCTGCTTCGCTGGGCGCTCGAGTGAGCCTCAGATGGAGCCGCCTTGAGGCGGAGGTCCCGGTTCCTCGAAGGCTGGTTGGCTACCGAGAATCGGTGAATAGGTCTCCGCCGGATTCTCAGGGGCTTGGACTGGCATCGGATTCACCGATTGGGTCTGGACGACTTGACCGGTGGTGGGGTCGATGACCAACAAGCTGGTCGACGGCGTGTCTTTCTTGGTGAGGGCGAGAATGAGACCGATTAGGAGCAGCAACGCTCCCAAGCACGCGCCGCAGAATCCAGCGAACGCGGTCAAGGCCGAGCCGACATCAATCTCGTTCTCAGTGACACTGACTTGGCCGGACCCGCGGAATTCAATATTGTACCAGCCGCCTTGATCAACCTCGAGATCACCAAGATAAGTCATGTTCTTCATCGAGGAGGAGTCGCATCCGGTCCCGTCCTCACATAGGATGAACCTCACACCAGCATCGACGGGGTGAACCGTCACGTCAGAACCATCTGCAATGAATACACGGTGGATGCTCGCTTCTGAGAGTTCGATCTCCTCGGTCGTCGGCGCTGTCCCATCCCAGTGAGCATTCGGAGCCTCCATCACATCGTCAATGAGGACGGCCCCGCCTGCGAACATCGCGACCATGCTGATGGCCAATACCACCCCACCAATGATTAGGGTCCATTTCGCGCCGGAATGCATCATATCACCTCACCAAGAGCGGTGCGTGGTATCACCTCAGACGCGGACCTTGATGAGGCTTGCCCGGAGGAACGCTTGAGGGATGGGGCGCTCTGCCGGTTGACGATGGTCGCACCAC
>Ga0114996_10009629_pt1 | contig 10574 bp, 2 predicted proteins | sample ArcticOcean_MG_C_4_FD_87039 | JGI IMG/M metagenome (GOLD analysis project Ga0114996, IMG submission 87039) | Marine microbial communities from western Arctic Ocean - ArcticOcean_MG_CB4_134 | ecosystem: Environmental > Aquatic > Marine > Oceanic | place: Arctic Ocean: Canada Basin | collected... | reverse complement strand
TTTTGTGCATTGGCACTGTATACGTGCATGAATATATATACTAAGTTCTTGAATCGTTTTTCCCGTATGTTTAAAGTAACGGAATTGTATAAGACTATCGAGGTGGGTACCACCCAACCTATCTACGAGGAACTGTTCCACGTTCCGTGCGCTGCCGAGGTAGTGCAGTCGTTCCGAGCCAAATACGGAACGCAAGGCCGAGTCACGAAGGTGGACCGGACCTTCACAGCCCCGAGGCTTTGTGTCTTCGACAAAGCAACTCTCAAGGGCTGCTCCAACAACAGAACCAATAGGGCTCTGCGACAGGAGCTAGGACCTATCATCGAAGGCCGAATCCAAATCCCGGATTCCGACTTCATGACTGGCAAGCCGATGCGTGTGGCCCCTACTCACGTGTCTGTTAAACCTGTCACCGCGATCCCGGCGGAAACGAGGGACCCCACGGACAATTCGGAGAAGACGCTCCCAGCGATTCCCGAAGCGTCGGATGACAATGACTCGCTCATTGACCATCCATCACAGTACTCAGAGAAGGAGTTAACTGAGCTTCAGCCCTACAAGGGTATCCCCCTAAGCGTCAAGCAGCTGTCCGATACAGTGAAGCTGCTGTTGGCCAAGGTAGACGTCCTCACTCTTGGAAAGAGTCAGGGAACGTTGACTGAAGCGGAGGACTTAACTCTTCGTCTCATGAGTGGATCCGTGGTAGAGAGTTGGGAGTTCGACCACCCATCCCACGTAGACGGCACCCATCCTGTTATTAAGCGACAACAGATGAACCGGTTTACCGAGGACGCAGGAGCCTCGTTCATGCACCTGTTCGAAGGTGACGGCTCGAAGCCCATAGATGAGCTTCGTGAGAGAGTCGACCGGGCCCAGCTGATTCGTCGTTTGAGGTTGGAAGACATGCGACTCCGTCTGGAGTACGGTGTCGGCCGTGATTTCACAAAGGACTTCAACCCGAATGCCTTTGATGAGATAGACACAGTGGTGTCTGAGTCAGTCCCGACTGAGACCCACGAAGAGCAGTTTAGCGTCTAAGGCGGTAAACCAGCTCCACGTTTTCAGTAGAGAATAGTCACCAAGACATTCCTATTACATACAATTTTCGACTAAGCACTATTTTTGGTAACTAGAATAACCAATACGTAGTTCAGATTGGATCATGAGGCTAGAGGGGATTTGAGGATTATATAGCCGAGGTTGCACAGGCGAAGCGTTGGGTACAACAGCTCGCAGAGCAACGAGCATATCATTCACTACAAGTATATGTCGGAGTGTATCCCATACATCCACATGGCTTAGCTATAGGCCAGTACTCTATCCCTAGAAGGACTATATCAGTGTATACTGTATTGATGAGCATTCATGTCATCCATACTGTAGATACCCGTATACTCCCTAATAGGCCAATGATCCGTAGATGATACCAATCTGACTATGTGTTGGCTCAAGCCAACCCACGACTAGATAAGTGCGTCGGTCATCGGTTACGCGCGCCCGCCCGACAGAGCTTGGGGAGACGACAGTATCCATACCGCGCATTATACTCAGCAATGTCAGTATCGTGGACGGAAGGCTGGTCTGAGGACCAGGAAGCATACGACTACTCGCAGCCACCGGATGAGGTCTTGTACGCAGACAGGCGTGCTAACCCTCAAATGGTAGCACAGCCTGGAGACAGTGGTCCACCATGGCATGGCGATGTGAACACCTTCGATCTATGGGAGGATAACGTGTACGATTGGGCTAAGGCCACGAAAGTACCGGCGGAGCGTAGGGTCGCTACCTTGCTCTGTAAGATTCCCAAATCGTTGCGTAAGATCATCGGCCAGCAGGCTATAGGTGAACGTCTCACGGCTGCTAAATGGCGAGACGCGGTTTCCGCGGAACACAACTATACACTCCTCTACGAGAAGTATGAGGTGGCCCAGGCCATCTATGACGATAGCACGGCCGCCAGCGAACGCAAGGAGGTCCGTGACTATTGCATCAAGTTGTGCCGTCGAGAGATGGACATTCCGCGGGAAGACCCGGACCCGCCAGATACAATCATCCAGGTCAAGATGAAGTCAGTTCTTGGAGCAGACTACGTACCTGCCCCGTTGGAACCGAGCCGGGCTGGATGCCCAGTCGTTCCAGCAGGGGACCACAACGTTTATGGTCACATCTACGACCAGTTTGGTAACTCCAAGTTCTTCGCCGGACAGGAGCTTACCTCGAACGTCAGGTATCTCATGGACATTATCCGTGGGAGTCAGATGGTTCAACCCATCCACAGGTACCTGTTCCGACTTCGTCGCTTCTTGTCCGTTCGTCGCAAACGGGGCGAGAATATCGTCGACTACTTGAACAGGTTTCAGATGTTCAGATACGAGCTGGAACACGACAAGACTATCAATCTGTCGTTCCCGAACTCGCTGATCACCATGTTACTGTTCACGTTCGCGGAGCCGACCGAACATGAGTACACCATACTCATGGGCCGCATTGACAGCGAGCCAGGCGAACTGCTGGATCTCACCGAGGAGAAGATGGGGACTATTCTCCGGAATCTCCTGGGAGGGAGAAACACGCAGAGCCACGGTCAGGCTTACACAGCTGAGGGAAGCGGTGTGGGATACGGGGACGGATTCTACCAAGAAGCCTCCGCCGACTGGGTCGATCACGACGCGCAGTGGGCGTCACCAATTGATCACCCAGATGTAGGTAAGTGGGACAAGGTGTATGCCGCGCTTTCGCGCGACGGCAATCCTCCGCTCATGCCGGGCGAGGAAGAGACTATCCTTGATCCTCACGACGGAGGCCACACTCAGTGGACCTTCGATCACTCCGAGAACACCTACATTGCATCCGAGTGGGATGAAGATGCATCGGCATTCAAGGTCCGCAAGAAAGGCTCAGGGAAAGGCGGCAAGAACAAAGCCAACCGACGACGTTTTCCACGTCGCGCCGTGAAGAACCAGAAGCAAGGGTTCCATCAGGCGAAGGAGGCAGCAGAGGCGTTCTACGAGCGCGCTGCTGGCAAGAGCGGTAAGGGCTGGTTCGGCAGCTACGTCCCTGACGCCGAGTTCCGTCAGAAATTGGCGGCGAAGCGTGGCCAGAAGGGCTTCGGTAAAGGTGGCGGCAAAGGATACAGTGGCAAGGGACAGGGCAAGAAGGGCGGCTGGCGGCCTCCTCAACGTGCTCACGAAGCCTCGGACTGGGACGACTCCTACATGTTCAAGGCGACTGCTCTGCCCGCCGGGTATCCCGAGCTGAAAACTAGTGCTAAAGATAGTGAGTACACAGTAGTAGATAGTGATACAGTACTAGTGCTACCCCAGCCGGACGGAGATTCAAAAATCGCCTCCGGTCCCCACACAGCACTCGCATCTAGCGATAATCGATACAAGGAGGACGCTAAGTTTACCACCGGCAATGCCGTTTGGGACCCTGGGTGTACTAAAGCAGTTATGAGCGAACACCACAAACGCTTGTTGATCAAGAAACTTAAAGAAAATGGGGTTTTGGACCCAGAGTGTGATCACAAGGAAAGCCACACCCGTTTTACTTTTGCAGACGGGCAGGGCGGAACCACTAAACCCGGCTATAAGTTCAAACTCAAATGTTTATTGAATGGGAAGAAAGTGCAAAGTGAATGGGAAGTTTTGCGGAATGGGACCACCCCACCGCTCTTCTCACTCCCCCAATCCAAAAATCTTGAGTTAGATGTGAGCTTCAGGAACAGCGGTTGTTTCGTTTCCTCGGAACTCTTAGGGTGGAAGCGAACTCCTCTCAGGGAGGAGGGAGGTCACTTACTAGTGGACCTAGTCGACCACGGTAAAGCATATGCTGTAGATATCACTTCTAGTTTAGGTGGCGTGAGTAATACCCCTGGAGCGAAGACCACTCTAGATGGTCCCTCCACGGTAGCGGATGAGGGTGCCCCGGTTACGACCCTGGACCCTGATACCTCTGGGAAAACCCTTCAATTTTTTGACGGGGCGGAGGTTGGTGACGACTCGGCTGAGACCCAGTCGGATCCAGACGTGGACATGCTTGCATTTTGCAAGCAAGCCACGGAATGGAGGGGGAAGGACATTTCTAAGGACCCAACTGGTCAGGATAGCCTTTTCTCTACCACCCCTTGGGACTTTTTCGGGGTTTTGAATGATTCGAAGCTTTCATGGGATTGTCAGGATACCTACACTCAGGAAGTACTTCAATTTTCTCAATCTTACGAAAAGGACCAACCTGAAAAATCTTTTGCATCAAGACTTTACAGGAACCCAGACCCAGTAGTAGTAGAGGGTAATGTTACAGCTGATGGACCGGATGTTTCCGAAACAACCGTCCATAGCTCGGGAGACACGGTTGAGGCGAAGGTTCCTAAACCTTCCCCCAAACACGTGCCGGACCCCATATTAGGATCGTTTACTCCAGCGGAGATTATGAAGCTCCATCTACAGAACAACCACTGCCCGGCAGGACAGTTGATTCGTAAGCTACAGAATATTGGTGTTAGCGTTTCGGGCCTAACCCACAGTAAAGTGGATACAATTCTGCAGCGATGCGATAACGTAGTTTGCCAGGAAAAGATGAAGAAACCACCGAAGCCGCAAGGGTTCGGTTTAATTCCCGTGGATGTTAATCACATTGTATGCCAGGATACTTTTTATCCGTCTACAGCGAGATTCGAAGCTGGTGTCCAACACCAGATCGACGCATTGACTAAACTAAGTGTTCTAACGTATAACAAAGTGAGTAGAAGGGGGGCCACAGCTGCGGACGCCAATGCAGCAAGGGAACTTTGGGATGCGTTTTACGGTGTACCCAAGATTCGGTTAACAGATAACGGGCCAGAGTATGGTGTAGATTTCACAGACGGCACTCAGCGTGCCGGGAGTGCACACCGCACCACCCCGACTTACGCCGCATTTTCGAACGGCATAATCGAAAGGGCTCATCAAAAGGCAAAATATTTGATCGCCATTTTGGCAGACAAATTTCCCCAAGCCCGACCCGAGGAGATCCTCCTCTCTGTACAACGCGCTATGAACCTAGAGGTAAAAGCGAACGGCAAAACCCCGTTCGAGATGCACCTCGGTCGCGCCGTGCGGATGCCTAACACGGACGAAGGCGTGCACCTCTGGGAGGATGCAGCTGAACCCACAATAAGATTACGCGAAGAAATGTTATTGGACGCTCGTAAAGCTTTGCTCGAGTTTTATACCGATAAATCTATTCGCCGAGCTCTTAAAGCTCGATTGGTACTTCAACGTGCTGGTGTAATTGTTGGTTCACGTGTATGGTATTATCGTATGGGACGTACAGATAAGAGAGATGGTTGGGTAGGTCCCGCTAAATTACTTGCTCAGAATGGTCGACTTATGATCGTACAGTACGGTTCAGTGTGTGCTATCGTCCATGAGAGTAGAGTACGTCCGTACTATCAACCGTTGGGAGAAATCGAGGAAACGGCCGAGATTAATCCACTCGCGGCCGTTCCACCACAGACTCGAGGGAGGCACCTGGTTCAGAACCAGGGTGACTTGAGAATGGAAGTCATTGCACAACCTAAGGACGAGTTTGATATAGGGGGTGAACTCGATGTAATTGATCCACCGGCACAATTTGCAGTCCCCGAGGTAGCTGAACCAGAGAGTAAACACGTACCTTTTCGCGAAGCGACGCCGCTCCAAGCGAGTCCTTCTGCGGCAGTGCCGACGACGCCCCAAGCGAGTCGCACTGGTACGCAATACTTTGAGCTAACCGGCAGTGGCCACCAGTTTCCAAACATAGATACCCCGGACACAGGAGAGTGGTATGGAGTAGACCCCACCTCCCCTCCGTTAATGGGTAGCCCACCTGGTGTAGGAGGAGAAGAATTCTCCCCGGAGCATATTCCCCTACCTGCAGGACACCTGGAAGGGATAATGGAAGACTTAACCACGTCAGGAGGCCCTGGTACATTACACCCACCCACCCGCCACTCACCACCTCGCACAATCCAGATGCCCTATCCGTCAATACCCTTACCCACCAGTACCCGAGTACGTACCGCTCCGAAGAAGTACGACCCTAAAACTGGTAAACCCGGATATTTAGTCACAGATAACGGGGGGAAGGATAATTCAGCGGGATGGTTAACGCTGGAAACTATAGCGGAACGGGATAATCTAGACTATGCGAAGCTTTCCGCGGAAATCCGTAATTTCGATCGAACCATAGCAGATTTAAATTCTAAGCTTTGGGGTACACAACACGACGGTGAACTAAATATTGCCATGGATGATTTGGCGTGTTTCGTTGACTGTAGTGCTGACGTGTACGATGACGTGCTCGCAGCAGAGAATGCGCTCGCAGTAATCAAATCTCGTATGGAACAAGAAGACAGTCCCATGCGAGAGTTGCGCGAGGACGAGAAAACCAAGTATCAAGGCTTGGTGGACTCAGCACGTGAACTCGAGTATAATTCATTCCTTAAAGAAGATACATTCCAAATTTTGAAGAAACATTCAATTCCGAGACACGAGAACGGTTCACATAGAAGAATAATGACGTCAAAGGAGCTGGTTCAGTGGAAGCAGCACCTCACGAAAGTCAAGGTCCGCCTTGTCTTACGTGGATTCCAGGACGATCGTAAGAGGAGCCTATACGAGAGTGTAGACTCCCCGACACTACGTCAAGACAGTCTGCGAATGATTTTCCAGGTCGCAGCTGATCATGACTACGACATTTGGTCTTGGGATCTCAAGACCGCTTTTCTTCAAGGTTTCCAATACGACAAAGAGCACCAGCTCGTCTATTGGAATCCGCCACCATCTTTTCGCACATACTTTGGGATGGCGGACGACGAAGTTTGCGTCGCCACAAAATCGATCTATGGCTTAGACGATGCCCCCAGAAAATGGTACGAGAAGCTAGCTACCAAGCTAGTAGGAATGGTTGCTGAACACTTCACAAAAGACAGTGGTGGTTTCGGAATGAAGCGACACTGGCTTGATCCGTGTTTGTTCATGAAACACGGATGGGTACTAGGTAAAGATCCTGCGGCTTCTCCAAAGAAGCCCGGGACTGGAACGAACTCCACGGATCTTACCAAAGATCTTGGTTTCATTCCTAATGATTTACCGACCTTTTCGGACATAGGTATAGCAGGGACCCGTCGGAGACCCAAGCTGGACGGAGATACTTGCGTATTAGCCGTCGGCACGCACGTTGACGACTTAATTGCGGCAGGTAATAGCGCCGAGCTGAAGAGGCTCGATGAGTTCTTGAGCGTGGTCTTTTCTGTAGGAGCTCGCTCTCGTGCGTCCGATAAGGAAGGGATACTGTACAGAGGCCTTCGCATCAAAAAGATTGGTAGTTATCACGTAACAGTAGACATGCGTGAATACGAGATGCGAGAGATTGCCCCTCTCATTAATAAGTCACTACCTAAGCGTATTTCCCAGAAAATGGAAGAGACTACACTTTCAGATAAGGGACAATCGTGGTATAGAGCGGTTGTGGGAAAAATGATTTGGGTAACGTGCCAAGTGAGAGTAGACCAATCCTGCCCCGTATCCCAGGCGTCGAGTAGATTGGGTAAGTGTACGCAAGCCGATGAAGTTTTTGTAAATCGGATTATGGTGGACACTATAGACAACCCCATAACCTTACACTACTACAGTCTGGGACCCCTTACAGTACCACGTATAATTAGAGCCACGTGTGACGCAGCTTTCAAGAGAAAGGATGAGAAAGATGACAAGGCTCGAGGAGGGAGTCTTCTGTGCATCGGGACTAGAGGGGAAAATAAAACCGTAGGACTAGTGGGATACGGTACGTCTAAGATCCATAGGATCTGTAAGAGTCCAACTGGAGCGGAGGTAGTAACTATCTGTGGAACTGGAGACCAGATGGATAACATGTATCACACTTTGATGTGGTTCTACCCTACCTGCGACCCTACCGGCGAGATTCTAACAGACTCGTACTCAGTAACTTCGTCTCAGTTCAAATACTGTAGTGAGGTTACCCCTAATCTTACAGTAGACTTCGCTCTAGTCAGGGGACGTGTTCGAGATGGTAACATGACGTTAACTCATCAGCTAGGTGAGTACATGGCGGCAGACGGGCTTACCAAGGCCACGACTGCAGCGCAGGCAGCACTCAGAAACTTTCTTGCTGACAACCTTTTGGGAGAAAAAGGAGTGGAAATGTCCAAAATTCAGCGAGCCGTAGAGAAAAAGTTAGAGTCAGCTTACGCAGCCAAGAAAATGTCTTTAGCCAACCTCAGTGCCCCATATCTTGAGAAGCTAGCGCAGGCGGCTAACGCCGAATCCCAAGGTTTGACCAAAATGGGAAAATTCTTCGTCAATAGACTATTTTCGGTAGAATAAACGTTTTTAACAGTAACGTGATTGGTAAGTAGGCTCCAGACAATGGAAAGTGATGAGGAGAAGTATGAGACCGTGGTGACATACACTACCCTGGCACGTGAAGCGGAACCCACCCGGGAACTGCTTGAGTACCGTAGACAGGAACGAGAGAGGGATCAGCGCGTGGCTGAACATGTGCGAACTAGATCCGATCTCCGACGTAGTGGACTTACTGGTCCATACTACCCCTATCAGCTCTTTCAGACTTCGGCACCCGATACAGGGCGAAGCCCATCCCCTGACCCAGGGGTAGAGTTTTGTAACCAAATGGATTACCTGTATGAGGTAGGAGGCGACTGGCGTGACCCGGAGGATCGCTGGAACGAACTCCATGCAAACCAACCCGAGGAGGACCGAGTACCTCCACCGGATGTTATCCCCTGGCTTGCAACGGTTGATCGTATGAACGAACTCCACGCCGAGGAGGACCGCGTACCTCCACCGGATGTTAACCCCCCGAGCGTCTCAGACTCACCGACTGAAGACATGAGGGACATGCCGGGAGAGCTGAACATAGAGCAACGCAACGCACCACAGGGATCGGATTCGTCCGATGGCTCTGCTTATTTCACAGAAGCAGAACCCCCCAGCATGTGGGACCATTGTAAGGAACCCAAAAAGGTTTACCTGGAGTGGAACAGTAATAAGAGTGCTAAAAAGGTTTTCCCCCATTTCTTCGAGGGAAGCGACGAACCAGTATGGTCGCAGTCCCGAGAGACTCCGCTCGAAGAACTTGGAACCGACCACGAGTGGTCGGACCCCGAGGAGGACCGCGTACCTCCATCGGACCCCGGAGAGAATTCCCCTCCGGGCACAGAACCTCCGGCCAGTGATGAGACAAACAAACACTGGCTTAACACAACAACACTCAACACGGGCATAAACCCGACTGTTTTTCCGGAAGGATACCTCCACGACGACCCGTGGTCAGATTCGTCTGACGGACCGGTATATGCTGGCCACGATGCGTCACTGGGAACCCCAGACACAGAAGGCGATCACATACACGCAATCCTGGGAACCCCAGTAGATGTGCATCTCCAAGAACTTTGGGACAACATCCCAAAGCCCCAGCACGTAATGCCCACCGTAGACTTACCACAGGCGGAGGGGACCCCGGACAACACCACCCCACCAGCGGAGGCTCACCAAGAGACCCCTGGCGGAGCGGACGTCAAGCAGACCCCTACCTTCATTGCGCCAAAGAAGAGAATGAAATCCAAAAGGCGTAGAGTCTCTTATGACGTAGAAGAGGGAGTGTGTTGTACGTGCATGACCAACACCCATGGAGTATACATGTGCGGATGGAACCGTATGTATGAAGAACTCTATATGAGGGGAACCGCGATTTGGGACGGGAATAAAGAGGTTAAACATGGATGCAATCATCTCGTGTGCAACGCCTGTGGCTATTTCGACAGTCACATAGAACCCTATCAATCCAAATTGGTATGTTCCCACTGTCTACAGTACGCCGTAAAGTATACGAATTTTAATGGTGTGAAAGATTCCGACAAAGCCCGGTATTACGACCGGTGCTAAGGTTTATTTTGAGAAATATCCACGAATTTTTCCAAAAATTCTGGATACGACTCTAAAATTTTTTTTCACCGATATTAATTTTTTTTTCTACCGTATAACCAGTATAACCCCCCCAATGGCATGAATGACCACATAATTTATCTTCATTTAAAGGGGAAGAAGGAATAACTTAAGAATAAAATAATGTATACATGACACAAAATATCAATTATATTGCCGCGACTCAAGGGCGGCGATGGCTAAGAAAAAGAAGCGCAAGAAACCATTACCAGACCCATGTTATGACGTGCCAGAACCACGTCCTGACTTGCAACCGTACGGTCAAGGTTGTTTTTCCGAGGATGAAGACATGAAGTCAGTCGAGGAGCAGCCAACAGGTACTCACATGAGTTCCAACGCTCCAGTCTCGCCTGAGACGCAACCGTCCGTTGCTTCAGCCTCAGCTGAGGAGAGCAACGACGGCACGAGTAACTCGGAACTTCTCCCAGAAGTCCAGTTGCTGTATGGTCTAAGGCAATCTATCTTCCTCCAGGAAGTACCAATATGCGTTGAGGCAGCAGAGATGCTCAAGACCTCAATGTATTTCCTTTCGAATCGTACTCAAGGTCCAATGCCGGACGGTAGCCG
>Ga0114996_10009628_pt1 | contig 10574 bp, 8 predicted proteins | sample ArcticOcean_MG_C_4_FD_87039 | JGI IMG/M metagenome (GOLD analysis project Ga0114996, IMG submission 87039) | Marine microbial communities from western Arctic Ocean - ArcticOcean_MG_CB4_134 | ecosystem: Environmental > Aquatic > Marine > Oceanic | place: Arctic Ocean: Canada Basin | collected... | reverse complement strand
TGCGGCTTTCCCACGTGCGTCCAGATCAACTCCCGGTATTACGAGAACGTGACCGTCGACGAGGTTCCGCGGATCGTTGCTCACCTGCGGGACAAAGGAGCGGGTTTGGCTCCTTCGACGGGGCCGAAGGGCGAGGAATAGTCATGGGGTACCCGTACAGCCACGAAAAGGAAGTCCCGATCCTCTCCAAATACTTCGGCGACCCCGAGGCGCGCACGCTGAGTGGTTGGAAGGAGCGCGGGGGTTACGAGGCGCTGAAAAAGGCTCTGGGCATGAGCCCCGAGGATGTGATTGAGATCGTCAAAGCGTCCGGGCTTCGCGGCCGGGGAGGGGCCGGCTTCCCGACCGGACTCAAGTGGAGCTTCATGCCAAAAGCCTTGGCTAATGCCAAGGCTGAGGCCAAGCCCCACTACCTGCTCTGTAACGCGGACGAGTCCGAGCCCGGCACGTTCAAGGATCGTGAGATCCTGCGCTGGGTGCCACACCTGCTCATCGAGGGGTGCCTCATCGGTGCCCATGCAATGGGCGCCCAGCACGTGTACATCTATTGCCGGGGAGAATTCTTCGAAGCGACTCAAGTGTTGGCGAAAGCGGTCGAGGACGCGTACGAGGCCGGCATTATCGGTGACGACGTCCTGGGTTCCGGAAAGAAAATCGACGTGACGGTCTTTGCGGGTGCGGGTGCATACATCTGCGGCGAAGAAACCGGCCTTATGAATTCTCTCGAAGGGCGTCGGGGCGAGCCACGCGTAAAACCGCCATTCCCAGCCGCCGTGGGCGCGTTCGGGATGCCGACGACGATCAACAACGTCGAGACGCTCGCTGCGATCCCGCCCATCGTCGCGAACGGAGGGGAGTGGTACCGGCAGTGGGGCTCGGAGAAGAGCCCGGGCACCAAGCTGTTTTGTGTGAGCGGCCATGTGAAGCGCCCGGGTAACTACGAGCTTCCGCTCGGCTTTCCGCTCAAGGATCTCATATACGACGTGTGCGGTGGCATGATCGAAGACCGGGCGCTGAAGGCCGTCATCCCGGGTGGCAGTTCCGTTCCGCTCTTGTCCGTCGAAGAAGCCATGGGCTGCGCACTCTGTTACGAGGGTGTGGTCGAAGCCGGATCGATGCTGGGGTGTGCATCCGTGATCGTCATGGACGAGACCACAGACATCGTGCACCAGGTCATGCGCATGGCGTCGTTCTACTCGCACGAGTCGTGCGGCCAATGCACGCCGTGCCGCGAGGGCACCGCCTGGGTCACAACGACCCTCAGGCGCATCGAGGACGGACGCGGGACCGAAGAGGACCTCGACACGCTCGTCGAAGTCACTGAACAGATGACCGGCACGACCATCTGCGTGCTTTCGGATTCGGTGGCCGCTCCCGTGCAGTCCTCCATCGAGAAATTCAGAGATGAATACCTGGCCTTGATCCGCCGTGGGGAACGGGTGGGGGCCGCGTAGCGCCATGGCCGATAAGACCACCAAGATCGCCGGCGCCGGCGCCGACGCGGTGACGTTGACGATCGATGGGCAAGAGGTCACGGTGCCCCAGGGGGCGACGCTGCTCCAGGCGGCGCAGGGCGCCGGCACGGAGGTGCCGCACTACTGCTATCACCCGGGGCTTTCGTCTCCCGCCCAGTGCCGGCTCTGTCTGGTCGAGGTGGAGGGCGCCCCCAAGCTGCTTCCGTCGTGCACGACCACTGTGGCCGAGGGGCAGGTCGTACGCACCGAGAGCGAAAACGCCATGCGCATGCGGCGCGGCGTGCTGGAGTTCTACCTACTGAACCACCCTCTCGACTGCCCCATTTGTGACCAGTGCGGGGAGTGCGATCTCCAGGACTACGTGTTCGCTGAGGGCAGGGAGCACGGCCGGGGGCGCGACGCCAAGCGTGTACTGGGGCGCGACGATTTCGGAGGGGACGTCCTCTTCTATGGAGATCGTTGTGTGATGTGCACCAGGTGCGTGCGCTTCATGGAGGAGGTCGAGGAAAAGCCGTTGCTCACGGTGGTCGAGAGGGGGAGCCGTGCGGTGATCGACACCTTCTTCGAGCAGGGGTTGGACCAGGCCGAATGGGCCGGGAACGTGGTGGACATCTGTCCGGTGGGCGCGCTCGTGTCAAAGGATTTTCTTCACAAGGCGCGGGCGTGGGACCTCGATCACACGCCCTCAATCTGCCCGAATTGTAGCCAGGGGTGTAACATCGAGCTACACACCCGGGACAACCTCGTACATCGCATGAAGCCCCGAACCAACCCGGATGTGAACGGGCACTGGATCTGCGACTACGGACGCGGTCGCTACGAGTGGCTCAACAGGGGCGACCGGCTGGAAGCGCCGGTCATGCACGCCGGGGGCCGCAAGACGGCGATGGGCTGGACGGTTGCCCTCGAGGCGCTGAAGGAACGTATCGACACGCTGGGTGAGAGTTCAGTGAAGGCGGTCGTGTCGCCGTTCTGGTCGAATGAGGATCTGGGGGCGGTGTCACACTTGATCCAAGCTCTTGGTGGTGGCGCCATCGTCTTCCGCTCTCCGCGGGCCGAGGAAGAGGTCCCGCTACAAGGATACGAGGGGTTGGCACGCCGGACGGCGCTTGCGCCCAATGAGCAGGGTGCGGAATTGCTCGGATTTGAGAGGGTCGGGGACGACGCAGGGCAGGGGGGGTTGGACGACTTGGCGGAACACGACGGTGTGGTTCTGGTCCTTGGGGACTCACTCGACGATCAGCCCGAGGGCTTTGCCGGCAACGCGGCGCTGGTGCTGTATTTGGGTGCGTACACGTCTTCGGCTCTCGCCTTGGCCGACTTTCAGTTGCCGGTCACGACGTTCGCGGAGCAAGAAGGGACCTTCACGAACCATGCGGGGCGGGTGCAACGGTTCTGGCCCGCGCTGTCGGGGCCTGGATCAGCACGCCCTGCGTGGTTGGTCCTCGGGGCGCTCTTAGGAGCCCTCCAGAATGAAGGGGGGCCAAGCAACGCTGAGCAGGCGTTCGGCCTGGTGGCCAACTCGGTGGAGTCCTATAGGGGACTCAATTACGAGACGATCGGCGCCCAAGGTGGGCCGTCCGGAGCACTCGTACCCGTGGCGGGGGACTGACGTGAACACTCCGATCTCTGGCCTGCCGCTCTTGCTGGCCTCATCACTCAAGATCGCCATCATGTTCGGCGTGGTGATGCTGACGGTGGCCTACACCACGCTTGCGGAGCGGCGAATTTCCGCGTTCATCCAGGACAGGCTTGGCCCCAACCGTGTCGGGCCGTTCGGGCTGCTTCAGCCGATTGCGGATGGGCTCAAGAACCTCGTCAAGGAAGAAACGCTCCCCGGAACCGCCTCGAAGTTCTATTTCATGCTCGGGCCGATGTTGGCGATGATCCCCGCGCTCGTCACGTTCGCCGTCGTGCCCTTCGCCGCACCGCTCCCCACACCGTGGGGCGTCGTCGACATGATTATTGCCGACGTGCCGATCGGCCTCCTCTACATTCTCGCGCTCAGCTCACTGGGCGTGTACGGGATCGTGATTGGGGGCTGGGCGTCCAATAACAAATATGCCTTCTTGGGTGCGCTACGGGCTTCGGCCCAGATGGTCAGCTACGAAGTAGCCCTCGGCTTGAGCCTGATTGTGGTGATCATGATGGCCGGCAACGTCACGCTCACCGAGATCGTCTGGCAACAGCAGCAGCTGGGCTTCTGGTTTGTGCTCCCTCTGTCCCTGGGGTTCATCCTGTTCGTCGTGTCGGCGTTCGCCGAGACAAATCGGTTGCCGTTCGATATGCCTGAGGCGGAGTCGGAGCTCATCACTGGGTTCCACACTGAGTACTCCGCGATGAAGTTCTCCATGTTCTTCATCGCCGAATACGCGCACATGCTGACGGCCGCGGCGCTCATGGCCACGCTCTTTTTCGGCGGGTGGGATTTGCCTGGTTCGTGGGACGATGCCTTCTGGCACCAAGGCGAATTAATCCGGGGCTTCGACGCAACCGGTGCCCCTATCGCCGCCGCGCCGGCTCTGTGGAAGACGTTGCTGACCTTCGCCGGGTTCGCCGTTAAGACGGGGTTCTTCTTGGTCCTCTACATCTGGGTTCGGTGGACACTTCCACGTTTTCGCTATGACCAGGTGATGACGTTGGGTTGGAAGATCATGATACCCACGGCCTTGGCGTACGTCATGGTTGTTTCTACGACGATACTCGTCTTGGATCAGGTCGGCGTTTCCAGATTTACTCATGGGCTGGTCCTTACCGTCATCAGCGGGATCTGTACGGTGGCGTTCGTTTTCTTCCTCGATCGTGGCCGAATCATTGGCGGTGCGGCGGCGGGAAAAAACAGGCCAGCGACGGTGGTACTGACCCCCCCATCCCCGGGCGTGATCGTAGGCGAAGGAGCCACGGAGTGATTATAAATAAGTTTAGGTCGATGATTTTAAATAATTACGGAGCAATACGATGGCGGTAACGACTAGGCTCATCCAAAGACCGGATCCAGGGCGGTATTCGTATTTGCGGGCCGCGTTCAAGGGAATGGCCCTCACGCTCCGCCACATGCTGAGCCCAAAAACGGTGACGCAGCAGTATCCCGAGGAGCAGACCGAACTGAGCCCGCGGTGGCGAGGCACACACCGTATGGAGGTTCACGCGGACGGGCGGCCCAAGTGTGTTGCTTGCGGTCTGTGCCCCACGGTTTGCCCGGCCAACTGCATCCGTCTCGTCGGTGGGGAGGACGACCAGGGGAACCGATACCCGATCGTCTACGAGATCGACGAGTTCCGCTGTATTTTTTGCGGAATGTGTCAGGAGGTGTGTCCGGTCGAAGCGATTCACGTGGGGCGTGATTTCGAAAACGCCGAGTACACACGGGACCGCTTCGTTTACGACCTGGATCGGCTGATGGAGCAGGACCACCCGACCACTTTATTGTGGGACCCCTCCGACCCGGCCAGCGAGTAAGACGTGTGACGGAAGTCCTCTTTTTCATATTCGCTGCTGTCGCGGTTGGTGGTGCGGTGGGGGTGGTGATGAGCCGCAGCTCGGTAGCGAGCTTGTTGTTCACGGTGGCGACTTTGGCCAGCACCGCGGGGATCTACGTGCTACTGGAAGCTCACTTCCTGGCGGCGGTCCAGATTATCGTGTATGCGGGCGCGGTCATGGTGCTTTTCCTGTTCGTGATCATGTTGCTCAATCTGGGACACGAGTACCGACACGACATTCGAGGCAACGTCGCCCTCATCATGGGATTCGCGGTGACGGGTGGCATCGGTGGTCTTTTGGCTCGTCAGGTGGGAAGTGGTAGCGCAGGGCTCGAAACCAATCTCGGCGCAGGTGACGCGATCGATGCGGCTCTGCGGGAACACGGGGCAGTGGGGGCGATCGCGCAGCCGCTCTTTACGGACTACGTGGTTCCGTTCGAGCTAACCGGTATCCTGTTGCTGGTGGCCATCGTGGGCGCGCTCGTTTTGGCCAAAAAGGCGTCCTGACCGTGCTGGCTGAATCTCTCGTCCTGGCTGGGGTGATTTTTGTGCTCGGGACTCTCGGTGTGATCGTGCGCCGAAACGTGATCATCATGTTTCTGTGCATTGAGCTCCAGCTGAACGCGGTAAACCTCACCTTCGTGGCGTTTTCGAGGTTTGTGGGCATTGAGGGCCAACTGTTCGTGTTCTTTGTCATGACGGTCGCGGCCGCCGAAGCCGCGGTTGGTTTGGCGCTCATCATCTCGATATTCCGGCACTACGAGACGGTGAACGTGAACCACTTCAACCTCCTCAAGTGGTGAGCCCGTGACGCAGTTCGGCCTTTTCTTGATGCAGGCTGCCGGGCTCGAGGAGCCACAGGTCGCCTGGGAGCCTCTCCTCCCGGGGCTCATCATCCTCTTGCCGCTCTTGGGCTTCGCCATCAATGGGGCACTCGCCTTGTCGGCCGCCCGGAAGTCGGCGGATGCGGTTCGGGCTGGAGGGGAGTTCGACTTCTTGGAAAACGGTCGCCCCGCCTCCCACAGCCTACCGACCTGGGTGGGCCCCGGGGTCATGCTTTTGGCGTTCCTGCTCACCTTGGTGAACTTCGTGGGGATGCTCGGCGCCGAGCTGCACGAACCTGTGATCCGGAGCTATTGGACGTGGATCGCCACGGGTGACCTGAACGTAGCCGCTGCTATCCAGCTCGATCAGCTCTCGATGATCATGATGATGATCATCACCGGAGTGGGTTTCCTGATCCACGTGTTCAGCGTCGGATACATGCAGGATGATCCCGGTTACCCACGATACTTCGCATACCTGAACCTGTTCGTCTTCTTCATGTTGGTGTTGGTCATGGGAGCCAGCTATCCGATCATGTTCATCGGCTGGGAAGGCGTCGGGCTCTGCTCGTACCTCCTCATCGGATTCTGGTTCAGCGACGAGGAAAAGGCTTCCGCCGGGAAGAAAGCGTTCATCGTCAACCGGATTGGCGACCTCGGCTTTCTGCTTGCGATTTTTCTGTTGTACCTGGTGTTCCAGCAAGTGGACTACGTAGGCGTCTTTGGGGACGCCGAGGCCGTATTCGTGTACGGCGGCCCCGTGATTACCACCGTGACGCTGTTCTTCTTGTTGGCCGCCACAGGTAAGAGCGCCCAAATTCCGCTTTACATCTGGCTACCCGATGCCATGGCGGGTCCGACGCCGGTGTCCGCCCTCATCCATGCGGCCACGATGGTGACCGCCGGGGTCTACTTGATCGCACGGTCCTCCGTGCTGTTTGCGCTCGCTCCGCTCACCAGCGCCCTGGTGGCAGGGATCGGTGTGCTTACCGCGCTTTTTGCCGCGACCATCGCCTTGAAGCAGCAAGACATCAAGAAGGTTCTGGCGTATTCCACGGTCTCCCAGTTGGGCTACATGTTCTTGGGTGTCGGCGTGGGGGCGTACACGGCAGGCGTCTTCCATCTCATGACGCACGCGTTCTTCAAGGCTCTCCTATTTCTTGGGGCCGGGGCCGTCATCCATTCGATGCATCACGCGCTACATCACACGCACAAGGATTGGGACGCCCAGGACATGCGGAATATGGGTGGACTCAAGGCGTACATGCCGATCACGTGGGCCACCATGTGGCTCGCTACGCTAGCGATCGCAGGGATCTGGCCCTTCGCGGGCTTCTTCTCGAAGGACGAAATCATTTGGATGACGGGTGCCATGGCGGGCGCGGAGAACGCGCCGTATCAGGGCCTCTATACGGTTTATTGGATCCTGGCCCTGGCCGCGGCTATGATGACGGCGTTCTACATGGCGCGACTGATGGTCATGACCTTCCACGGCGAGAACAGGACCGGATCGAGGGAGGTCGAGCACCTCCACGAAGCTCCGAAAACCATGTGGATTCCCCTCGCGATCCTGGCCGCGCTGTCCGTCTTCGGCGGGTGGGTCAACGTCACGACGGATCTGAGAGAATCCGTCTTGGGCGGATTCGGCTTCCTCCCGATGAGCGAGTGGCTCCACGGCTGGCTCGAGCCCGTCACCGAAGCCGCCCACCAGATTCAGGAGACCCACCTCGGCGAGCTCGCACATGCGGCACCCCTCGGGGGCGGAGAGGTGGCGTGGGGGCTCATTTCCACCGTCGCGGCTCTGAGCGTGGTGTTGGTGACCGCACGGCTCCTCGGGAGTAGAAAGGTGGCGGTCGCGGTGGAGGATACGGAGCCGACGGGGCTTTCCCGCATTCTCTTCAACAAGTGGTATGTGGACGAGTTCTATCACCGATGGGTGGTCGATCCCATCCTGACCACCTCCCGCGTCCTGTGGCGGGTGGTGGATGCCAAGATCATCGACGGGACGGTTAATTTGTTGGGTAACGTGGCCCGGGCGGCCGGGTGGGTGGGAAGCTTGCTCCAGACAGGTCAGACGAACACCTACGCGTTTTTCTTCACCGTGGGTGTCTTGGTCATTCTTGCGATGATTGGGCTTCAGGGGTGACCGGCAGATGTTGAACGCACTCGCCTACGAGAACTGGGCGTTACACGCCCTGATTTGGCTTCCGCTCCTCGGCATGGTCCACGTACTCTGGGCTGCCGAGGATCGGGCCAAGTGGCTGGCCCTGCGTTGGAGCCTTCTTGTTTTCGTCCTGAGCGTGGGACTCTGGTGGGCCTACGATCCCGCGCTCGGCGGTGGGTATCAGCTCGAGAGTAGCGAGCCCTGGATCGCCACGTGGGGTGTAAATTACGCACTCGGTCTCGACGGAATCAGCCTGTTCATGGTCATGCTGACCACCTTCACGACCCCGCTCGCCGTCCTCGGGTCGTTCAACTATATCAAGAAGAGACAAAAGCCCTTCTACGCGCTCATGCTTCTTCTCGAGGTCGGGGTCGTGGGAGTGTTCACGGCGGTGGACCTGTTCCTCTTCTACGTGTTCTTCGAGCTCACGCTCGTTCCGATGTACTTCATCATCGGAATCTGGGGAGGAGAGCGGAGGGTCTACGCCGCGATCAAGTTCTTCCTCTACACGGCGTTTGGCTCCCTCCTGATGCTTGTGGGGATTCTATACATATACGCCCGGGGCAAGGCGCTGCTGGGCGTGACGTCCTTCGCCTTCGTGGACCTTCTCCAGATTCCCCTGACACCTGGGGAGCAGATGTGGTTGTTTGGGGCCTTCGCGTTGGCGTTTGCCATCAAGGTTCCCGTCTTTCCGTTCCACACCTGGCTTCCCGACGCCCACGTGGAGGCACCGACCCCCGGGTCGGTCGTGCTGGCGGCGGTCCTTCTCAAGATGGGCACGTACGGGTTCGTGCGCTTCCTGTTGCCGTTTTTCCCCGTTGCGGCTCAACACCCGAGCGTCGTAACGCTCATGCTGGTGCTGGGCGTTGTGGGTATCATCTACGCTGCATGGGTGGCGGCTGTTCAGCCGGACGCGAAAAAACTGGTGGCGTACACGTCCGTGGCGCACATGGGCTTCGTGGTCGTCGGCATTTTCGCTCTCAACGTGAATGGACTCCAGGGGGGACTCCTGGTCATGATCTCCCACGGGATCTCCACCGGGGCGCTCTTTCTCCTTCTCGGGATGCTGTATGAGCGCCGCCATACGCGCTTGATCCACGAATTCGGTGGTATCGGGCGGGTAGCACCGTGGCTGGCCACCGCGTTCGTAATCACCGCCTTGACGTCCATCGGGTTGCCGGGCACGAGCGGGTTTGTCGGGGAATTCCTCGCGCTTGTCGGCGCGTTCGAGGATCATCCCGGCATCGGCATTTTCGCGACGACCGGAGTCATTTTTGCCGCGTACTACATGTTGCCGATGGTGCAGAGCATCTTCTTCAACGCGTTGGAAAAACCGGAGAACCAGGCCGTCCAAGATCTGTCCCGCCGCGAGGTGGCCATCTTGGCGCCCATGATCGCTCTCATGATCGTGATCGGCGTACATCCGACGCCGCTACTGCGGAAGATGGAGCCCAGCGTCCAGATGGTGCTCGAGCGCGTGTACGCCGCGGCCCCGCCGAGCGCGGCTGTCATCGAGTCCGATCCCGACGTATCCGGCTTCGAGACGGCGGAGTAGGCGGCCATGGAACTCGATTTCAGTAATCAGGCGCATTTCATCGTAGCGCTCGCACCCGAGATCATCCTCGCGGTGTGGGGGATCGTAATTCTCATGGTGGGGGTGAGTCCCCGTCGCTCCGAAGGTCCCGGGGAGTCGCTCGACCTGGGATGGCTTTCCCTGCTCGGGATCTTCGCTGCCACGTTCGCGAACGGTTGGCTTTACGGAGTCATTGAGATCGGCACGCATTCCATGATCGCGCTGGACGGCTTCGCCTTGTTCTCGAACTGGATCATCCTAGGGGGCGCCGGACTCGGCATCCTGATCAGTCAAAGCTACGTCAAGAAACAGGGCCTTCAGGCGGCGGAATTCTACGCGTTGCTGATCTTTTCCACTGTGGGATTGATGGTCATGGCCGCCGCGCGCGACCTCATCGTCATCTTCCTCGGATTGGAGATCATGTCGGTGGCCGTGTACGTACTGGCCGCGATCAACCGGAGGAGTCGCACATCCGCGGAGGCCGGCCTCAAGTACTTCTTGCTGGGCGCGTTCTCCACCGGGTTCTTTCTCTACGGGATAGCCCTCGTATACGGCGCGACTGGCAGTACGCATATCTCGGCCATCGCCGAATCCATTGCCAGCGGAAGCGCGCACGGTGCGTTGCTCGTGTTCGGCATCGCGCTTCTTGCGGTCGGATTCTCTTTCAAGGTCTCCGCGGTTCCGTTCCATATGTGGACGCCGGATGTCTATGAGGGAGCCCCGACTCCGGTTACGGCCTTCATGTCCGTGGCCGTCAAGGCGGGCGCATTCTTGGCGTTCCTCCGTGTCTTTTCGGTCGCCTTCACGGACGCCTATGAGAGCTGGTGGGTGATTCTGTGGTGGCTCACCGTACTCACGATGGTGGTTGCCAATCTCATCGCCACGGTTCAGGTAAGCGTCAAGCGGATGCTCGCCTACTCCGGAATCGCACATACGGGTTACCTCATGGTGGCGATCGTCGCTGCGAATGAATCAGCTGCCGCTGGACTCCTCTTCTATCTGCTGATCTACACGCTGATGAATATCGGTGCGTTCGGTATCGTCATCCTGGTGTCGGGC
>Ga0114996_10009627_pt1 | contig 10574 bp, 9 predicted proteins | sample ArcticOcean_MG_C_4_FD_87039 | JGI IMG/M metagenome (GOLD analysis project Ga0114996, IMG submission 87039) | Marine microbial communities from western Arctic Ocean - ArcticOcean_MG_CB4_134 | ecosystem: Environmental > Aquatic > Marine > Oceanic | place: Arctic Ocean: Canada Basin | collected... | reverse complement strand
TACCGGGTAATGAAATCCCCAAATCGGCGTGCTTCGATTCGCCCGGGCCGTTCACGATACACCCCATCACGGCCACCGTCAGATCTTCGACACCAGGATACTCCTGACTCCACACCGGCATCTTTTCACGGATATGAGTCTCGATGTCCTGGGCCATCTCCTGAAAGAGGCTACTGGTCGTACGGCCGCAACCCGGACAAGCCGTCACCTGGGGTTCGAAACTGCGGAGTTGTAGAGACTGCAGAATCTGCCGCGCGACGCGTACTTCCTCGGTGCGATCGCCGCCCGGCTCCGGCGTGAGGGAGACCCGAATCGTATCCCCGATTCCGTCCATGAGAAGTGGGCTGATCCCCGCGGTGGTTGCGACGATTCCCTTGGTGCCTATACCCGCTTCGGTCAGACCTAGGTGAAGCGGGTAATCGCATTTTTCGGCAAGCATTCGGTAGACTTCGACGAGATCCGGCACCTCAGACACCTTGGCGCTGAGCACGATCATGTCGTGCCCGAGCCCGATTTCTTCGGCCAGGAGCGCGGATCGAGTCGCACTTTCCACCATCGCGTCCAACAGCACCACCCGCGCATCCCTGGGATCGGAGCGTTCGGCGTTCGCATCCATCATTTCCGTGAGGAGACGTTGGTCGAGCGAGCCCCAATTCACACCGATCCGCAGGGGAGTCGCGTACTCGATGGCAACCTCCACAATCTTCTGGAAGTTGGAGTCCCGGTGCTTGGTACCGACGTTCCCAGGGTTGATGCGGTACTTCGCCAAAGCCTCGGCGCACGCCGGGTACTTGGTGAGAAGAAGATGACCGTTGTAGTGAAAGTCGCCGACGATCGGCACGGCGGCGCCCTCATCCGAGAGCCGTGCCACAATCTCGGGGACGGCCTGGGCGGCTGCCTCGTCGTTGACCGTCACGCGCACCAGTTCGCTCCCGGCCTGCGCCAACGCGACGGTTTGAGCGACCGTCGCGTCAACGTTCGACGTATCGGTGTTCGTCATCGACTGGACGACGATCGGATTCTGTCCGCCGATCTCGACCCCGCCGACGTCGACCACTACAGACGGTCTTCGCGTCCAATGACTCACGTGCCACCTTGTGTGTTCGAGTGTGGGAAGCGTCGCCGCAATTTACGGGAGGCGGGGCACCACTCCAAGATCACGCATCATGACGGAAACGCTTGCCCGCCTTCGCCGCACGGAACTGGCCCGGCGTATGGGGTACTCAATTGCCAACGGACACTTGGAGAAAGATTTGATCATGAACGACGCTAAGATCACCATCATGGAAAACGGAAGCCTTCGCATCGAGGGTGAAATCCCTCTCTTCGATCACGAAGGGAATGCACTGACGATCCCGACTGAGAAGCCATACGCCCTGTGTCGCTGCGGCGCATCCAGCCGGAAACCTTTCTGCGACGGAACCCACAAGACCAGCGGGTTCGACGGTACTTTGGCGCCGGAGTAAGCCCTGGCGGATCCGGGCTCAAGGCGCGCACAGATCGATTGACCCCTTACGCTCCAGCCGCAACAATCCAAGCCATGACAACAAGAAACGATCCATCGACCGGCGAATTGAAGCACAACCCCCGCGTCCTACTCGGGCCGGGTCCCAGCAACTTGCATCCTCGCGTATTCCGTGCCATGGCCAGTCCAATTCTGGGATACCTGGACCCGGATTTCCTGGCGATCATGGACGATACGATGGCTCTGTTGCGCCATCTCTTTCAGACGGAAAACGAGTTGTCCATCACGCTTCCCGGCACGGGGATGTCGGGGATGGAGGCGGCCGTCTGCAACGTCGTCGAGTCAGGTGACGAGGTGGTGGTGGGAATCCACGGCTTCTTCGGCCAGCGGTTGGCCGAGCTCGTCGAGCGGCACGGCGGCACAGCCCTACGAGTCGAGGTCGACTTCGGCCAAGTATTGGGAACGGATCAGATCGCGGCCGCCCTGGATGCCCATCCGGACGCCAAGATGGTCGCTGTCGTGCACGGCGAAACTTCCTCGGGGATCGGACAACCGCTTGAGGACATCGGTAAGCTCGTGCGTGAGCGGAACAAGATCTTCCTCGTCGACGCGGTCTGCTCGCTCGGCGGCGCCCACATCCCGGTAGACGAGTACCTGATCGACATCTGTTACAGCGGGGGACAGAAGTGCATCGGGGGGCCCGCGGGAATCGCCTGCATTACCCTCAACGATCGCGCGATGGATGTGATCGACTCCCGAATCTACCCCATCGACACGTGGTATCTCGATCTCACGCTGATCAGTAAGTATTGGCTATCGGATCGGGCCTACCATCACACGTCTCCCGGATCGCTCGTCTACGCCATCCACGAGGCCCTTCGCCTGATTCAGGAGGAGGGGCTCCAGGCTCGGTTCGCACGTCACCAGAAGTGCGGAGACCTGTTGAAGTCCGGGCTCGCCGACCTTGGCCTCAAGCTATTCGGCGATCCGGCGAACCGACTGCCCATGCTCACCTGCGTAACGATCCCGGACGGTGTCGACGACGTAGCGGTTCGAGGTCGGCTGCTCCGAGACCATGGGATCGAGATCGCGGGCGGTCTCGGGCCTCTCAGGGGCAAAGCATGGCGGATCGGTTTGATGGGCTACAGCTGTAGCGAACGCAATGTGCACTACTTGATCGCGGCGCTACGGGAGATCCTCGGAGACTAGAAGCGCCAGTCCCGGCGCCCTATCGCTCGCACGGCGGATTCAGGAGACTGGCGACAATGACCGTTAGGAAACGGGTATGTCGAGGCCGGCGATGCTCTTGCGTGACCGCTCCAGGCAACCGTACTCGATCAACTCCTCGAGAATCTAGACTTTGTCTCTTTCCGGGACGCTGTGATACCGTGCCCAAAGACGCTGGCAAGGGGAAAACGAAGGGCTCAGACGGGGTGGTATCCGGGGCGCTGACCTGCCGAGAGATGTCGATCCGTCCTTTGTCTATCGCCGCTCACGAAGAGGGCCGGGATGGGGCTTCAAGAAAATTATGGGGAGAGGAAGGATTAGGTGGGCAAGAATACTTGGCAAGCCTCGCGCGAATCGATTCCAGTCCCCGCATTATCTGCGCTACTCTCGCCCCTGCCTGCGAGGGAAACTGACGATGAAGATCTTGCTGATAGCCGCCGCTTTTTGCGTCGTCGCCACGGTCCCGCGCTCCCCACAGATGATAGAAATAACCGGCACCTGGGAGCTGAACGCCAGGAAAACCCTCGGGCCGAGTCCGGTGCAAGAGACCCCCGCTTGTCGATCTAGTCGATGTCAGCGACCATACCCCTATAGGATATGTTGCGGCTTCCGGGTACTGTCGCAACATGTTCCTATCGAGACAGGAACGTCATTTGTGAGGAGGTAGATATGCGCCCGATCAGCTCGTTCATCCCAACCATTGGCATCGTGCTCGGCCTCTGGACCGCGTCCTCGGCCTGGGCCCAGGCGCCGATCCTCCAGTCCCAGAGCGGACCCTACCGCGTCGTGACCGTCGTGGATGGTCTGAAGGACCCCTGGTCCATCGCGTTCCTCCCCGGGGGTGAGATGCTCGTCACGGAGAAGCCCGGGCGGCTACGGATCGTGCGCAACGGGGTTCTCGATCCGGAGCCCATCTCGGGCACGCCAGAGGTCCGATACCTGGGGCAGGGCGGCCTCCTGGACGTCGTACTCCACCCGGATTACGAATCGAACCGGCTCATCTACCTCAGCTTCTCCAAGCCGAACGAAGATGGAAGCCAGGGTACGACCGCCGTGGTTCGAGGCAGACTTGAGGGAAATCGCCTGGACGATGTAGAGGAGATCTTCGAGGCGAAGGCATGGAGCAGCACGGGGGGTCATTATGGATCCCGGCTGGCCTTCGACCCCCAGGGCTACCTCTTCATAACGGTTGGCGACCGACAGGCGCCCCCGGCGATGGAAACCGCGTATCAGCACCCTGCCCAGGATCTCACCAGCCATCAGGGCACGGTCATTCGCTTGCATGACGACGGACGCGTCCCTGCGGACAATCCGTTCGTCGGGCAAGCCGACGCACTGCCCGAGATCTGGAGCTACGGCCACCGTAGCCCTCAGGGCCTCGCCATCCATCCCGAGACGGGTGACATCTTCCAGAGCGAGCACGGGCCCCAGGGCGGGGACGAGCTGAATCTCATCCTGCGTGGGCGCAACTATGGCTGGCCCGTCATCGGCTACGGCACGAACTATGGGGGGACCCGCCTCTTCTCGACCAGGGAGGTCGAAGGGATGCAACAGCCGCTCCAGCACTTCACTCCGTCCATCGCCCCCAGCGGGTTGATGGTCTATACCGGCGACCGCTTTCCGGAGTGGAAGAACAGCATCTTCATGGGAGGAATGGCCGATCCACAGGTCGCCCGGCTACCTCTCGTGGGTGAGGGTGAGGGCGTGTACGTCGGAACGATGGAGCGGCCACCGTTGATGATCGGCTTCGGACGCATCCGAGCCATCACTCAAGGGCCGGACGGCTTGATCTATATCGCGATTGACGACCGCCGGGGGGGGAGGCTCACGCCGATCGTCCGCCTCGAGCCCGGCGACGGGACCCAGGCTGATGGATGATCGAGTGATACGGATATCGCAGAAGTAGGGTAAAGACGACCCCGGAGGGGAATCCTCTCCGGGGTCTGACGGTGGGAAGTGGGGAGGCTACACCCGCGCCACGCCACTCCCAATGAGTTCTTCTATCTCCCCACCCGAGTAGCCCAACTCCGCCAACACCTCCCGCGTGTGCTCCCCCAGAAGTGGAGCACCGCGCTCAACGGACACCGGCGTGCCGGAGAACTTCACCGGAAAGCCGATCGTCCGGACGGGCCCGAGCTTCGAATGCTCCACCTCGACGACCATGTCTCGGGCGAGCGTCTGGGGGAACTCGAGCATGTCGCCGATGCTCGCGACCGGACCGGCCGGCACCCCCCCCTCCTCGAGCAACCCTAGCCACTCCGCCGTCGGACGCGTCTTGAAGCGCTCACCCAGGACCGAAGCGAGCTCGTTGACGTTTTGCATGCGATCCGCGTTCTCCAGGAAGCGGGGATCCTCGGCAAGATCGGGAAGCCCCACGACCTCGACGAGCCGGCGCCAGGTCGCCTGGTTCGAGCCCCCTACGGTGATCCACCCGTCGGACGTCTCAAAAGCCTGATAGGGTGCGGTCAACGGATGGGCCGAACCCAGAGGCCTCGGTGAAATGCCCGTAGCCAGCGTCACGGCCGCCTGCCAGAACGACTGCGTGACACCCGCTTCGAAGAGAGACGTGTCGATCCTCTGGCCTCGGCCCGTCTCGATTCGATTGATATATGCGGCCAGGATCCCCATCGCGGCGAGGACGCCGGCCGTGATATCGGTGAGGGGCGGGGCGCACTTCACCGGAGGTCTTCCCTCCCCTTCGCCGGTCACGCTCATGATCCCACTGTACCCCTGGGATATGAGGTCAAAGCCCCCGAGGTGCGCCATGGGTCCGGTCCTTCCGAACCCCGAAATCTCGCAGTAGATGAGGCCGGGGTTCGTCTTCTTAAGCAGATCATACCCGAGGCCGAGGCGATCCATCGTGCCGGTACGGTGATTCTCGATCAATACGTCGGCTCGATCTGCCAACCGGCGAGCGACCTCGAGCCCCGCCTCGGACTTGAGGTCCAAGGCCACGCCGCGCTTGTTCCGGTTCAACATCATGAAGGCGGCCGATTCACCGTCCAAGTTCGGGGGACGGAAGCCGCGCGTCGCGTCTCCTCCGGCGACCGGCTCCACCTTGATTACGTCCGCCCCCATGTCGGCGAGCATTCTTCCGCAGGTCGGACCGGCCATGATGTGGGCGAACTCGACGACACGCAGGCCTGCCAGCGGTCCGCTCACCCTACTCGCCCTCGAATCGTGGGTCGCGCCGCTCGAGAAAGGCCTGGACGCCCTCCCGGTAGTCATCCGTCCCAAAGGCCTCGTACGCCTCCCGTCGCTCATCCTCCGTGGGCGGGGCCCCTCCGTCCGCAAGCCTGCGCACGAATTTTTTGTGCCACCGGTTCACGAGTGGAGCCCCGGCCGCGATGCGATGTGCGGTAGCCCACCCGGCCTCCGCGACGTCTTCGTCGGGGACGACTCGGTTCACGAAACCCTTGTGGTATGCGCGTTCCGCGTCGAGAAGGCCGCCCTCAAGCAGGACTTCCAGAGTACCCGACACGCCGACCAGATCCACGAGCGGACCCAACTCGGCGTAGGACATAGTGAGGCCCAGCCGGTTGATGGGAGCCCCGAAGCGGCTGGATTCGCTGCAAATCCTCAGATCACAGGACGCCGCGATCTCCAACCCGCCACCCACACACACGCCGTGGATCAGTGCCACCGTCGGGTGCGGGCAGACCTGGATCGCGGAAAGCGCAGACTCGAGAGCCCGGGCATACACCTGAGTCTGCTCGGGCGTGTGACGTTCCTCGGGGAATCCTCCGATGTCGGAGCCTGCGGAGAACGCCCTGGTCCCGGAACCCTCAATCACGACGCAGCGGACATCTTCGTCTTCCCCAAGAGATCCCATGATCCCTGCAAGCGCGTCCCACCCCCGCAGATCCAGAACATTCAAGCGGTCTGGGTGGCTCAGGGAGACGATGGCCAGATGGTCCTCTCGACTGACCGTTACACGTTCCGACATTTTCACTCCGCCCTAAACGGTAAAACAGTTACACAGGCCACATGGGAATCGGGGAAACGTAGGGGACCATGAGGAACATGGCCACGCGTCCCCTTTCGGACTTGCCGACGGAACGAACCGTCACGAGGGAGAAGCTGAGGGCGATCCACACCTCAGTTGCGGTGATTGATCATGAGAAGCGGGCACTTAATCGCCTGGGCGATCTCCAACATCTGCTCGCCAAAGACCTTCCGCCGTCGGCCGATCCGCCGGAGGAAGGGGATCAGGAAGACGGCGAACCCGAGGGCGTAGAGCACGGCTACCACCACCGATGCGAACCACACCACCCAACCCACCGCTAAAAACGCCTCGACTGTCAGCACCTTGCGGGCATAGGTGTAGGTGCCGCCGGACTCGGGAAAACGGGAAGCGAGGTCCGCAAAGGACGGGGCCGGGAGGAGGGCGATGCCACCGTTCAGGGCAACGGCGCCGACACTGGTGGCTCCCCAGAGGGCGAGGGTTCTGCGGCCGTGATCGTTGGATTGAGACATGGCGTGAAGGATAGGCGAACCAGGCGCCTATCGGGAGATGCGGCCTTCAGGCAATCTCACGCCCTCAACGGTAGAACAGTTCGACAGGCCACATGGGAATCGCTGGGACGTAGGTGACCATGAGGAGCATGGCCACCAGCACCGCCACGAAATAGAGGTTCACCTTACTCACCTCCCAGATATCCGCTTTTGCGATGGAGCAGGCCGTGACCAGTACGCTGGCCACGGGCGGCGTCTGCTGGCCAATGCCGAGGTTGAGCGTAACGACGAGTCCGAAGTGCACGGGGTCGATCCCGGCGGCTAGAACCAGCGGCATCACGATTGGCACGACCAGGATGATCGCCGCAGCGGAGTGCAGGAACAGCCCCACCATCAGGAAGAATACGTTGAGGAGCGCCAGGATCGCAAAACGGTTGTTCGTGAAGTCCATGATCCCTTGAGCGACACGCTGGGGCACCTGGACTTCGGTGAGGTAGTCCCCGAGCAACGCCGACGTGGCCACGAGCAACATGACCACCGCCGTCTGAATTCCACCGTCGAGCGTCGCCTTCCGTAGGGCCGCCAAGTTCAGCTCCCGGTAGATGCCGCCCCCGATGACGATGGCCGCCACCACCGCCAAGCCCGCCCCTTCCGTGGCGGTCACCCATCCCGTGAAGATGCCGCCCAAGATGATCACGGGGAGGAATAGCGCCCAAGCAGCTTCGCGAAGAGCGATGGCGACTCTTCGAAGCTGAAACGCCGCCTCCACTGGAAACCCGTTCTTGAGTGCCAAGAAATACACTACAGCCATCATGAGCAGGCCGCCGAGTACACCCGGAACGATGCCGGCGACGAAGAGCTCCACCACCGAGCTCCCGGACATGACGCCGTAGAGAATCATCGGGATCGACGGAGGGATGATGACAGCGAGGGTGGCTGAGGACGACGTCACGGCCGCCGCGAACGGGGTCGGATAGCCCCGACGCGTCATGGCGGGGATGAGAATTGAGCCCAAAGCAGCGACATCGGCCACGGCGGATCCGGAAATTTCCGCGAAGAAGAGGGACGCGCTCACCGTCACCATCGCCAGCCCCCCACGAACGAACCCGACGACCGCGCTGGCGAGGTTGATCAAGCGCCTGGAGATCCCCGACGCGTTCATGATGGCCCCTGCCAGGATGAAAAGAGGGATCGCGATCAGCGCGAACTTCAGGGTGCCGGAGTAGAGGACGAGTGCCGCGTTCGGAAGCCCCCCGAGCCCCGAACTCGCCACCATCGCGAAGATGGCCACTACGCCGAGGGAGACCGCAATGGGCACGTTGATGAGGACCAGCGCCAGCAGAGCGAGGAACATGATGATGATCATCATCATGCGTCACCTACCGGGCCGTGGGCGGCGTCACCTGCCGGGTCTTCAGCGGCGCCTTCCTCCAAACTCGGCGGCCCCTTCCACACCTCCGGCAACGTGACGAGTTCCCCAACGATGAACAGAACCGCGCCGATGGGCACGACGGACTGGGCCAAACGTTGGGGCACCCAGGGAAGGCTCACGAGCGTATCGCCTCCGAGAATCCCGAAAACCCGCCAACCCGCCCACGCGGTTACCATAAAAAACAGAAGAACGAAGGCCTCTCCGAGCAGGATCAGCGGACGACGGAGGCGAGGTTCGAGTCCGTCCACCAACTTCGGGAAACCGATGTGGGCGCGGTGGAGCGCGGCCAGCGCGGCACCGTAGAAGGTCAGCCAAGCCAGAAGGATGGAGGCCACCTCGTCGTACCAAACGAGCGCGGCCCCGAGCCTCCTGAAGACGACGCCGAGTACCACGACCAGGGCCAGCGCCACCATCAGGACCACCACGGTAGATTCGAGGGCGCGTTGGAGGCCCTGTCGGAATCGTCGGCGCAGCGTTATACCCCCTCGGCGAGGGCCAAAGCCTCGGCCACCAAGGCGTCCCCACCCTCCACTGTGTCTCCAAATCCCTCGAAGATCTCTCTGCTGGCTCGGATGAACGCCTCCCGGTCGGCAATATTCACTTCGACGCCCGCCGAGCGAAGCTCGTCGAGGAAGTCCGAATCCATCTGAGCCGCCGTCTCATGCACGAACGACTGGGTTTCGCTCGCGATCCGTCGGAGGGTCACCTGGACGTCCTCGGGCAAGCGATTCCAGCTCGCTCCGACAGTGACGTAAGCCGGCGTGTACACGTGACCGGTGAGAGAGAGGTAGGTCTGGACCTCCTGGAACTTGGAGGCATAGATCTGCGCTAAGGGGTTCTCCTGGCCGTCCATGACTCCTGTCTGAAGCGCCACGAAGACCTCGGAGAGGGGCATCGGCGTGGGGTTCGCTCCGAAGGCCTGAAAGAGCTTCACGCGCCATATCCCCCTCGGCGTCCGGAGCTTGATTCCCGAGAGATCCAAGGGCGTCACCACCGGCCTCGTGTTGTTCGTCACGTGGCGAAACCCGTTTTCCCAGACGGCCAGGATAGTGTACGCTCGCTCTTCGGCCTGGGGGACGAGCACAGGCCAGACGATCGCCTCCTCAATGCGTCTCATGTGAGGCCGGTCCTGAACCAAGTACGGCATTTCGAAGAGGCCGAACACGTCGACCGTGGACGACATGATGGTGGAATGAAGAGCGAAATCGAGCGTGCCCAGCTTGAGCTTTTGGAGCATGACCTCGTCTCCACCCAACTGGCTCGATCCGAAAACGTTCACCTGCATTCGACCCGCTAATTCCGTATTCACTCTCCTGGCGAACTCCTCGGCGGAAACCGCAAAGAGCGATCCGGGCGCACCCACGTGACCGAAGCTGAGCTCGATGACGCCCCCCTCCCCCGACTCACCCCCACAACCGGCGATCAGGAAGACGGTCAGGAGGGCGAAGACGCCGCCATGGCCACCCCTCGCCGCTCCGCCTCGATTCCTCACGCTCCGCCTCCTTCCGTAGACCAGACCTCGAGAGCCGCCCGAACGCCTCCGGGCCGATGGGGCACGCCGGCCAGCTCCAACCCCATCTCGATACCGCACAGCGTGCCGGCAACCATCAGTTCGTTGATGTCGCCCATGTGCCCGATCCGGAAGACATCACCCTTGAGCTTGCCCAGTCCACTGCCCATCGACATGTCGAAGCGCTCCAGGATGATCTTGCGAAGCCCGTCCGCGTCCGTCCCGTCGGGCATCTTAACGGTGGTTTGAGCCGAGCTGAAACCGGATTCTTCGAGGCAGAAATTCTCAAGGCCCCACGCGGCTACGGCGGCCCGAGTCGCCTTCGCCAGGCGGGCGTGCCGCTTCAGGGTGTTCTCCAGGCCCTCCTCGTTCAGCATCGCGAGCGCCTCGTCGAGACCGTACAGCAAGTTCGTGGCAGGCGTGTACGGAAAGTAGCCACTCTCGTTGGAGGTCAGCATTGCGCTCCAGTCCCAGTACGACCGAGG
>Ga0114996_10009625_pt1 | contig 10574 bp, 5 predicted proteins | sample ArcticOcean_MG_C_4_FD_87039 | JGI IMG/M metagenome (GOLD analysis project Ga0114996, IMG submission 87039) | Marine microbial communities from western Arctic Ocean - ArcticOcean_MG_CB4_134 | ecosystem: Environmental > Aquatic > Marine > Oceanic | place: Arctic Ocean: Canada Basin | collected... | reverse complement strand
TATATCCACTTAGAGGAGATTGTAATTCTACTACTCTTGAGTCTCCGCTACCCCCGTCAGTAGTCGCTTCATTATCAAAACAAATCAAATTACCTTGCCCCGGCAAACCTTCATTAATAAAATTAGCCCCATGAACAGTGTGAAGCTCTTGATCCCCTCCTTGATACCAAGCCGTATTATTACCTGCACCATAGTTAGCTAGATTACCCCATCTGTATAATAAATCACCACCTTTTCCTGCATTTCCGCCAACATTAGTTGCAGCTTCAGCAGTTGTTGTGCTTCTATCAATAATATATATTTCGTGCAAGAAATGCGAACTAAAAATAATTTGATCTAAAACAGGACTATAATCCATACCATTTGCATGAATCCAATCTCCTCCCTGCCCATGAATTGAACCTACATTAATGTTAAACAATTCAGGATGTTGCGAACAATCAGATTTCCAATTATTTTTGGATTGATCAACATCCTGACAAAGATGATCCCATACATGCCATTCCCATATAACATTCCCACCGCTTAACCCATCAGGTTCAATTTCAATAATTTCTGTAGGCCACATTTCTCCATTTGTTCCTTGTCTACCTGCTTGAATAACTTCTGCATTATCTTTTCTCTCCCATGAGATTAGTAGAGCATTATAGCTTCCATTAGGTTGCTCTACGGGTATACATTCGTGATGTTGCTGATGATCATTATTTGACCAAGTATAATCCCAAGTAACAATATTATTCCAGTCTATTATTTGAATCCCTCCACCTACAGCTCCACCACTGATTGGTGTATTTGAAATACGATAAGGCCTCATTATACTACCATCTTTTAAAAGATAGGCAGTACTTGCAGCATTTGCTGAACATTCCCAACTATTATATGTGATTCCAATAGTATCAATCAGATAGGTAGTATCCCTAATAGAAGCTAATTGAAAAACAGAAGCTGTACCTGTAGCTTGAGCCAAGCTCAAAAAGTTACTTAATATAAAAGATGCGACAAATAAAATTTTCTTCATTGTTTTATAAATTTAATGGTTTGATTATTGTTAATTTTTATAAAATACATTCCACTTTTAAGATGTGAGATGTCAATTTTGTTTGTATGAGTTTCATGTATTATTTTTTCTCCAAAAATAGAATAAATAGTTAGGTTTTTCAATTCTTCCTTACTAGTTTTTATGAAAATTGTGTTTGTAGCTGGGTTAGGAAAAAGCGTAAAATCATTCTTTGGTAAACCTTCAATCACATTAGTAGAAGATTCATTATTCATATTAAATGTAGGGTCTTGTATAACAAAAGGCCCTGTTCCGTTAGGTACCCTGGCATAGCCCATATCCGCAGGGATGGCGCCAAAAATTACTTCATCTACTACTATTGCATTGGTAGAATCGTAGAGAGCCAATTGCTCGCCAGATCCACTTAATTTGAAGTTGGCATGTAAGCCTGTTTCCGAGCCATTTTCATCTGCCCAAATAATTAAATAGCCATTTGCCACTATAAAAGTATCTGGGAAAGCCCACTTCAAATTATTACTATTATCTGATAAATAAAAGCCCAATAGTGGTATATCAGAGTTTGTATTATTATGAAGCTCTATCCAATCGTCATATTCGCCATCTTGATCAGCTGCAGTTGAGGTATTTACCGGCATTAACTCATTTATCACCAAATCACCTGTTACCGAAACACTATAGAATTCATGTTCTGCCCTTACTGGAGAGAATATTCCTGCTCCTGAATTTTCAGCATAAATATAATATTGCACATCAGATGCTCCAAGATTTATTGAGGCACTGAAAGTTCCCCCGCCTTGAGCAATCATAGGAACTTTGGTAAATATCTCGGCAGGGCTATTCCTATAGCCAAGAAATGCTGTAGGTCCAGGTGCGCCAGTTGGTGAAGTTATATATGCCGAAATATCAATTGTTGAGTAGGGGATTGGATTAACGGCACTTAAATTAATATTTGAAATATTTGGAGTAGGGTATAGAAATTCAGTTTGGGCTAAAATATAAGTGGTTCGTGCATTCATAAGTTCCGTAATTCCTACTTTAGTGCCACCACCCGGACCGCCACCTCCCGTAACAGAAGTAGTAATATTTTGAGTAGCCTGATTCCAAGTGTAAAAAGTATTTTGATCGGATTGAAAAGCTGCCGAAATAGTACTGTGTAAACTATCGGATTTTTGGTGGTAATAATTATTACTAAAGAATTCTTCTATAATGGTTTTAATATGGGCAACATACATCTTTCTGTAAGTTGGGTCTGCAAATAGGATATTGCAAATAGGTCTTGTAGCATCTCCATCTCTAAGGAATGGATCCATTTCTTGCAAATCTTGAGTTGTGGCTGGTGGGTTTCCAGGCCCAGGAGTATTAATCATGGAAAAATGCCCAAAAGATTCATTAAAATCCCAGAAAACAGGAAGAAAACGACTATTATCATCCTGAAATAAATAATAATTCTGACAGAATGGACCAATATAACTATCCAAATTCACTAACAAATTATTCAATGCTAAAAACCAAATACCTCTATCCACATCAAAATGTTGTTCAATATTGTTTGGATTTTGATCTAACTGATAAGTCAGATTTTTCATTTCCTCCCACCCAAAATCGGATTGCATTTCATAATAATCTTCATAACAAGTACTATCAGCACCTAAATATTCAAGTGATGATCCTATTCCAGAAGAACATCCTGTAGTTCCACCTCCACCTCCCAAATTTTGCGGATTGCATTTGAACAAAATATTATCATCATCTGAGTAAAAATGTTCTTCTACAAATTTTTTGTTTATGGATTCAATATTTCCGTAAAGCCCAATATAATTTCCGTTAATATAAACCTCAGTATAATTTGCTTTTGGGGCCTGCATGTAATGTCTGGAAATGAAATAGCTTAAAACCTCACGCACAAAAGTAGGATCCTTATCTCCATTGGAGAATTTTAGTGTGTAGTATCCTTGATAATCTTGATTTTTTATGTGATTGAGTTTTATGTTGAGCGGATTTTTCGCATTGTTCGCATTATAAGAGCTATTTCCTTTATATTTTACTCCAACACTATCAAATGAGATACCATTTATAATTACACTGTCTGCAGTGAGGCGATCTCCATTTCCTGTAGAATAATAGTTGTCCATCAATTGATCCCAATTGGATTGGAAAAAGAAAATTTCAATGGTATTGATATTATTTTCATCATAAAAATCATTTTGGGCAGTTGTAAAAAACACCCAAAAAACAGCAATAACTATAATATAAAACTTTTTCATTTTTTAATTTCAGCCTACAAATTACGAAATAAAATTACAGTTTAACAAAATCAAAATAATAAATCTTATTTGTTCAAAAGCCACAAAAACTAAAATTTAATTTTTCATGGCTATTGTTTTTAAGATTATTACTTTTATGACTTCAAATAATCATTAAAGTTTTAAAAAATGAAAAAACTAAAAAAGTATTTTTTAAATGGCTTGTTATATATAGTGCCTATGGCAGTTACCTTTTGGGTTCTTATAGAGTCATATAAATTTCTTAATGGGATTATTGGAAATCATCTGCCAGAAAATCTTCAGTTTCCAGGATTAGGATTAATAGCCATTGTAGTTCTCATTACGATTATTGGTTTTGTTGGTTCTGTAATTATTGCAAGCCCTATCAATTCTTTTTTCCAAAGATTGCTAAAACAAGCCCCTCTTTTGCAAACTATCTATTCTTCCGTGAAGGATTTGATGAGTACTTTTGTTGGTAAAAAGAAAGGATTTAATACTCCTGTTTTGATTAAAATTTATGAAAATTCAACAATTGAACGAATCGGGTTCATTACCAATAAGGATTTGTCTACTCTACAAATAAAAGAAGGGAAAGTGCTTGTTTATTTACCACATTCTTTTGCTTTTTCTGGGCAACTTTTTGTGGTGGAGCGCTCTTATATTAAACCTATTGACGCTTCTTCTGCTGAAATTATGAAACTAATAGTATCTGGTGGAGTTACTGAAATTGAAAATTAGAGTAGTTTTGCAGCAGATTTTTTTAAAACTTTATTAATGAAAAATATACTTTTTACCTTAATTGGATTTTTTGTGCTAACTAATATTTTTGCACAAAATCCTGGAGACACTATTGTTGTACAAACCTTTATTCATGATGCATGGACTGATGGGAATGGTAATTCAACAGTTGGTGGCGCAAGAGATACTATAGCTTATTTCCCAAATGATACAAATTTAACTTTTGAGAAGATCATTATGTCTTATAATATGAGGTGTAAAGATAATAATAATAGTAATCCTGGAGGGAATTCAAGAATTGGTTGCGGGGCATGGGACTATAGTTGCCAAACATATATACATGATTCGTCTAGAGTAGATTCTATTTTAAATTTTACACCAGATTATGTAATCTCAAATTTCTCAGGAATAACATATAATTATTCAAATAGTCCAATTTTTAATTACCGCCACTTTATACAGTACAATACTGTTGTTGATTCAATTATAAGTGAAGACACAACAGTCATTGGAAATGGTAATACGCCATTAGATTTTGTTTTAGAATCAAATCAGGTTTCAGGAAAATCACAATTCTTGTATAAAGCAGATGAATTATTAATACTTGACAGTATCGGGAATTATATACATGGATTAGTAAACGATACTATAAATGCTATTTCAATTAATGTAATTAACAATCCCCAGCAGATAAACTTTTTAAAAATTAAATTGAAATTAACTGCTGATAGCATACTTAATCCTGCTAATCCTCACCTGTCTGAGTTTACTGAGGTGTATTATGCTAATACTATGTTAAGCTTAGGGGTAAATAGATTACAATTTTACACTCCTTTTGTATGGGATAGTGTTTCTAACATTATTGTAGAGTTCTCATTTACAGATTCTTCCAATTCTTCCTCTGCTTTAATACTAGCTGAAAATACAGCAGATAGTATAGGGGTTTATTCAACGGATGCAACTTGTATAGAGGTAAGTGGGCAGGAACACATAGATATAGCTGATTCGGCTTTTAGTACAATTAGTGATATGATTACGATATCTTTTTGGGCTAATGGAGACGAAAATGTTTTACCCGTTAATACTACATTTCTTGAAGCGTTAGATACTAATGGAAATAGAACCGTAAATGTACACTTTCCTTGGAGTAATGGAAGAATATATTGGGATTGCGGAAATGATGGCACATCCTCATACGACAGGATAGACAAAGCTGCTAATTTAAATGAATACACAGGAGAATGGAGTCATTGGGTGTTTACAAAGAATGCAATTACAGGAAGCATGAAGATTTACAGAAATGGGCAATTGTGGCATAGCGGAACAGGGAAAACAAAATCAATGAATATACAATCTTTCAAACTTGCTTCAAGGGCAAATGGAACAGGTTATTTTTGGCACGGAAAAATAAAAGAACTCAGAATTTTCAATCAGGAGTTAGGCGATACTACTATTCAAAAATGGATGCATAAAAGGTTAGACTCTACTCATACAAGTTATGCTAATTTGGTGGGGTATTATCCATTTAATGAAGGTAGTGGAAATACAGCTAATGATAATTCTATTTATAGTCAAGAAGCAATATTTAACGGTAATGTAAAGTGGAAAATTAGTCAAGGAGAAAATATTCCTACCTTCTTTTCCTTCACTACATTTCGCCCAAATATTTCGTTCTACCAAGGAGAATATATAATTTCTATAATGAATGATACCATCATTGATTCTTTGTTAGCTACACCAAATATTGTGACACTAAGAAATGTTTTCCCAAATTATAGTACTATGCAAAATGATAGCATTGGAATTGTTTTAATCGATACACTTTGGGAATCACTAAGCTATACTTATACTTATGATACAAGTGGGATCATAACCGATATAGACACTACTCATATTGATGGGATGATAAATATTAATGAGTTGAATTATTATAATCGTTATCCTATGGTTTTTCAGATTATGTCTTTTGTTACACCTTACGGAATGGGTGTTGATTTTGGAGAATTTGGTGAGAGTTGGTATTTTGACGTCACAGATTTTGCACCTGTCTTGAAAGGACCAAAACAGATGACTATTAGTGGAGGAGGACAATGGCAAGAAGATTTAGATATTAAGTTTCATTTTATTGTAGGAACCCCCCCAAGAGATGTATTAGAGATGCAGCAAATATGGAGACCACAATCTAAGAACTACTCAACTATAATGTCAGACAGAGCTTTTGAACCAAGATCAAATTTAATGCTCCCAAATGCATCAGCATATAAAATTAGGAGTGTAATTACAGGGCATGGACAAGATGGAGAGTTTATTCCGAGAACACATTATTTGAATGTTGACGCAGCAAATCCCCCTCATGAAAGCTGGCAAGTATTGACTGAATGTGCAGATAATCCAGTTTATCCGCAGGGGGGGACTTGGATTTACGATAGAGCAGGATGGTGTCCAGGTAAGGCTAGTGATTTAAAGGAAGTTGACATTACATCATTAGTTACACCAGGACAAGCTCATATTTTGGATTATGGTGTCAATTCAGCAGGTAGTTCAAATTATTGGGTAAGTAATCAGTTAGTAAGTTACGGGAATCCTAATTTTACTTTAGATGCCACAATTGCGGAGGTACTATCTCCTACGGATAAAGTAGTGCATTCCAGAACCAATCCTATTTGCGGAAATCCAAAAGTAGTGATTCAAAATACCGGAAGTGCTACTTTAACTGCTTTAACTATTGACTATTGGATAAACAATGCCACTACTCCAGAAACCTTTTCATGGAGTGGGAATTTAGATTTTTTAGAAAAAGAGGAATTGGAATTACCATCCACCGCTACGCTTTGGCAAAGTTTAGATACCATAAATAATATTTTTTATGTGGAGGTAAAGTCCCCAAATGCCAGTATAGACCAATATGCACACAACAATCTTTTTAAATCTCCATTTGCACCAACTCCTGTTTATCCAAGCTTTTTCGGGCTTTGTATTCAAACCAACTCTGGAACCTCAATGCCATTTATTTCTGAAACTACTTGGGATATTTATGATGATGGGGGCAGTACGATATATACAAGCGGCCCTCTTTCTTGGGGCACACAATATAGAGATACTATTCTGCTCAACCCCGGTTGTTATCGATTTGAAGTAATGGACACTGATGATGATGGTTTAGATTTTTGGGCAAATAATGATGGCTCTGGTGTGGTCCGATTTATTACAACACCAATAAATTGTAATGCGCCAGAAGTAAAATATTTTGATCCTGATTTTGGAAAATATATTATACATGAGTTTAGGGTGGACAATACTACCTCTTTGACTGAAAAAGAAAAGTATAATTGGAAAATATTTCCTAATCCTACAAGAGATATTATTTTTATTGAGGGATATATTGAGAGGGCAACCAACATTCAACTGCTTAATAATTTAGGAAAAGTAGTAATGACAAGCGATATTAATTTCAAAGGAGTAATTTCAAAACAAATAGACATAAGCCATTTACCAATGGGGGTTTATTTTATTCATATCAAGAATTCCACTGAAAAAATCATTAAAAAAGTAGTTAAGTTATAATGAAATATTGCAATAGTTTAACCACATATTCCAGATTTAAAACAAGAGTAGTCAAAGTTGGTGATTTGACTATTGGAGGAGACAATCCCATAAGTGTGCAATCCATGACCATCACCGATACCATGGATACTATGGCCACTGTAGAGGAATCCATTAGGATGATTGAAAGTGGCTGTGAACTGGTAAGAATTACTGCACCAAGTAAAAAGGAAGCTGAAAATTTACAAAATATAAAAGACGAATTACGAAAAAGAGGATATACTACTCCCCTTGTTGCCGATATTCATTATACCCCAAATGCGGCTGAAATTGCGGCAAGAATTGTGGAAAAAGTCAGGGTAAATCCTGGGAATTATGCCGATAAAAAAAGGTTTGAAACATTAGAATATACGGATGAGAGTTATAATGCAGAACTAGATAGAATTAGAGAAAAATTTACGCCTTTGGTCCATATTTGTAAAGAGCATGGAACGGCAATGCGGATCGGCACTAATCATGGCTCCCTTTCCGATAGGATTTTATCTCGTTATGGGGATACGCCAAAAGGAATGGTGGAATCGGCAATGGAATTTTTAAGAATTTGTAGGGATGAGGATTATCATGAAATTATTCTTTCTATGAAAGCATCTAATACCAGAGTAATGGTGCAGGCCTATCGCCTTTTGGTAAATGAAATGATAAAAGAAGGCATGAATTATCCGCTTCATTTGGGTGTTACAGAAGCAGGAGAAGGAGAAGATGGGCGGATAAAATCGGCAGTAGGAATTGGAACGCTTTTAGCAGATGGATTAGGGGATACCATTCGAGTTTCTTTAACGGAAGCCCCTGAATTTGAAATGCCAGTTGCTAAAAATTTACTTACTCATTTTGAAGGGATTGAAGCCCATGATAAAATTGAAGAAATAACAAAAAATCCTTTGCATGCATTCGATTATGTAAAAAGAGAAACTGTTGAGGTGTTGAATATTGGAAACAAGAATGTTCCCATTGTGATGGCAGATTTTTGCCTAAAAGAAAAAATTACCCCTGCCTCTTTTTTTGCATTGGGCTACAATTATTCTGTTCCTTTGGATAAGTGGCATATTTCTGATATGGCAGCTGATTTCGTCTTTGTAGGAAATCATGATGTGGACTTTGAAGTTCCAGGAACTTTAGGAATTATTTACAATTATAAAAAATGGCTAACTCACAAGAAAGGATTTCCTTTTTTAACAGTTAGTGAGTATTTAGAAAATACGGAATTTTCCGAAAAACTAAATGTGGTTTATATTTGTTTGTCTGATTTGTCAGAAGAACTTTTTAGCAAACTAAAAAAAGATAAAACAGTCGTTTTACTGATAGACACTTATAATAAGAACGGATTAGCAGAGCAAAGAAAACTCTTTACAGTGCTGATGAATAACAAGATAAAAACTCCAGTTATTATTGGTAGGGCTTATGGAAACTTATCAGAAGAGCAATTGCAACTTTCTGCTAGTTCTGATTTTGGAGCACTACTTTTAGATGGATTAGGAGATGGTATATTTATTGCAGCAGAAAATTGTGGTTCCGACCAATCTGTTAATTCTTTGGCTTTTGGAATTTTACAAGCCAGTAGAACAAGAATTTCAAAAACGGAATATATTTCTTGTCCTAGTTGTGGAAGAACCCTTTTTGATTTACAGGAAACCACTGCTAAAATCAGAAAAGAAACAGACCATTTGAAAGGAGTGAAAATTGGAATTATGGGCTGTATTGTAAACGGGCCAGGCGAAATGGCAGATGCAGATTACGGCTATGTAGGAACGGGTCCTGGCAAAATCACGCTTTATAAAGAACAAACTGTGGTAGAGAAAAATATTCCTGAAACCAAGGCAGTTAATTCTTTAATAAGCTTAATAAAAAAACATGGAGATTGGGTAGAAAAATCAAATTAATATGAAAAAAGCAATCGTTCTTTCCACCTGGAAACATGGCTTAAATGCTAACAAAAAAGCTTGGAAGATTTTAAAAGAAAAGGGGACTGCATTGGATGCGGTAGAACAAGGGGTGATGGTAGCTGAATCCGATCCTGAGGTTACCTCAGTGGGTTATGGTGGCATGCCAGATAGAGAAGGAAATGTAACTACTGACGCTTGTATAATGGACCATGAAGGCAATTGTGGTGGAGTGGCTTTTTTGAAGAATATCAAAAATGCAGTGGCAGTTGCCCGAAAGGTTATGGAAGAAACTCCTCATCATTTATTGGTTGGAGACGGCGCATTACAATTTGCATTAAATCAGGGATTCACTGAACAAAATATGCTCACCGAAAATGCAAAAAAAAGATGGGAAAGTTGGATGGATAATCATCCTCAAGACACCATGTTTATCGACCTACACAACCATGACACTATAGGGATGATAGCTTTAGATAATCATGGAAACTTATCAGGGAGTTGCACTACTTCAGGCTTGGCTTGGAAATATTATGGTCGCGTGGGCGATTCTCCAATTATTGGGGCTGGACTTTTTGTAGACAATAAATATGGGGCTGCATGTGCTACAGGACAAGGAGAATCCGTAATGAAAATGTCGGGCTCTTTCCTTATTGTGGAACTGATGCGCCAAGGAAAGTCGCCACAAGAGGCATGCGAAATAGCAGTGCACAGAATTATTGAAGGACAGAGAGATTCGCATGAATTTCAAGTAGGTTTTTTAGCCGTAAATAAAAAAGGAGAATATGGGGCTTACTCCCTACGGAAAGGATTTCAATATTCTATTAATACAGCCGAAAGAGAGGAATTAGTAGATTGTGGTTTTATGTTTAAGGGAGTTTAATTTTCTTCTGCACTGAGCCATCACTATAAATATAAAATAGTAATTGATTTTTTTTGAAAGCTACCTCTTGTCCTATAATATTGACAATGCGAATCAATGTTCTATTTTCTATTATTTTTTCTTTAACCCCAACAGGGTTACAATCTAGTGAAACCCCATAATGTGCTTGCATAAATTGTAAAATAGATTCG
>Ga0114996_10009624_pt1 | contig 10574 bp, 10 predicted proteins | sample ArcticOcean_MG_C_4_FD_87039 | JGI IMG/M metagenome (GOLD analysis project Ga0114996, IMG submission 87039) | Marine microbial communities from western Arctic Ocean - ArcticOcean_MG_CB4_134 | ecosystem: Environmental > Aquatic > Marine > Oceanic | place: Arctic Ocean: Canada Basin | collected... | reverse complement strand
TCGGCATCTCGCGAAAATGTGATTGGATTGCAGGATATAGCTGCAACACGTGAAATCTTAGAGTCAGCTATTTCGAGTGTTTGTCTCTCCGCACCGACTCGAGGTGGGTCAATTATAGCAGCATCAAAAGAAAGTAATTCGTGCTTTAAAACAGGTCGTTTAAATAGGTCACGCGTGTGGCAGCTTATTTTTTTTAGATTGGAAGAATTACGCCAGGCTATATCTAGTGAGTTAATCATTGCTTCAATGTTATCGAAGGAGACAACCTCTGCATTTTTAGCAGCCGGGAAACTAAAAGTCCCACAACCTGAGAAAAGATCAATTACCTTTTTTGCACTTGCTAGTGCTTCTGTTACACTCTTTATAAGAACTTGCTCACCATGTGTTGTTGCTTGCAAGAAAGCCCCAGGTGGTGGGTTAACTTTTGTTTTGTTAAATTGAATAATTGGCAAGTTATATAAGCATAAAACTTCATCGTTCCATGTAATGCGTGCTACCTTATAAGGTTTGCACATATTAGAAATCTTTATAATAGTCTCTGGATTTAGTGTTGTCGCTTTCGTTACGCTTATATCTAATCCAGTGTCGGTCAAGGAGACGGCTATTCCTATAATGGATTTTCGTGTGGCACCTATCGTTGTTAAGCATTCATAAAGATAAAATGCGGCCATTATTTCTTTATGGAGTAATTCACATGAGGGGGTTGAGACTAGTTCTTCAGAGCCCTTCCTGAAGAAACCGACTATAACACCTTTTTTTTGCTTTAAACCGTGAAGGTTGGCTCTGCGTCTAGAGTTTTTACTTGATGTTTCCATTGGTCTAATTGTTGTTTCTAGGCCTCGGGCTTCTAGTCCGTTTATTATGACCTTTGATTTCCAGTCTTTTACAAATTTTGCATTAACATGCTGCATAGAGCAGCCACCACAATGCTTATAGTGTTTGCAGATTGGTGAAATACGGTTAGTTGCCGGCTCAATTATATTAATCCTTGAATCTGACTTAAAGGAAATTTTTTCTCCTGGTAGAGCACGAGGAATAGAAAAACCGGCGGAGGTCAATCCTTCACCTTTATGATTAAGCTTTGTTACTTGTAATATTTCCATTAACTATTATCAGGATTTATACCTATAAATCCTCCAGATTGCCTGTGCCAATACTTTGCGTATAAGCCATTCTTTTCTAAGAGAGCATTATGGCTCCCCTCCTCTACCGTTAAACCTTTATCAAGGACGATAATTCTATCCATACTTACAATCGTAGAAAGCCGGTGGGCAATTGCAATAACGGTTTTCCCTTCCATCGCGCGCATCAATGCTATCTGAATAGATGCCTCAATCTCACTATCAAGAGCACTGGTTGCCTCGTCTAAAATTAGTATCGGAGCATCTTTAATTATTGCACGAGCAATGGCTATTCTTTGTCTCTGTCCTCCGGAAAGTTTCACGCCTCGTTCACCGAGGTGAGCTTTATATCCTATTCGTCCCTCGTGATCTTTAAGCTCAAGGATAAACTCATGTGCCTCAGCTTTTTTTGCGGCTGAAATAACGTCAATCTCTGTTGCATTTGGATTTCCATATTGAATATTTTGCAAAGCTGATCGGTTAAACATTGAAGTTTCTTGCGTCACCAAGCCAATCTGCCGCCTTAGGCTTTCTTGCGTAACCGTTTTTATATCCTGATTGTCGATTAAAATTTCTCCGTCCTCTGCATCATAGAGTCGTAAAATAAGAGACACTAAAGTAGATTTTCCTGCTCCTGATGCTCCAATTACCCCAATTTTCTCACCTTTTTTTACAGATAAGAATATATCCTTTATGCCATTGGTTTTTTGTCCATAAGAAAAAGAGACATTTCTTATATCAATTTTCCCATCAGTTACTTTTAAATCAAACGAATCTTTTTGATTTTTTAGTGTGTAGGCTGGAGTTAATGTTCGAATTCCGTCCTCTATCTCGCCAATATTTGAGTAAACGGTCATTAGGGTGTAACTGACCCAACCAGTCATTTGAGCTATACGAATAGCTATAGCTCCGGCAGTAGCAATGTCCCCCAATGAAGCACTATCTTTTGACCAGAGTAATAGAGTTCCGCCGATTAATAGGACAGGAAGTAAGCCGGCAATGGCCATCAGGCACAGTCTAAAAATAGCAGAAGTTTTTCCAAAATCGATAGATTTTTTTCTGAAGATATCCATTGCATCTAAAGCCACTTGGTCTTCATATTCAGCATGAGCGAATAATTTCACAGTTTTTATATTTGTGATTGTATCAACCACTTGTCCGGAAACACTGGCTCGCGCTCCAGCCCGTAGTGCTGACTGGCGACGGATGCGAGGTAGAAAGCTTTTTATAAGAAGCAGGTATACAATTAACCAAATAAGTAATACTACAGAAATACTTAAGTTTATTGTTGTTAATAAAAGTACAGAACCTACCAAAGAAGCCAAAGCAAAAGCAACAACATTAATTATTTCCGTAACAACATCCGTGAGCGCCCGTGAAGTTTGCATTTGTTTTTGGGCAATTCTTCCAGCAAAGTCATCATCAAAAAAAGTAACAGCTTGACCCATAGTCCAGCGATGTAACCGAGATAAAACAAGAGGATTTATGTTTGGAGTAACAAAAATTGAATTTGCAGCAGACGAAAGTCCAAACGCAACTGGCCTAAGAAATACAAAGAAAACAATGAAGCCTATAATAAATAAATGATGAGCTTCGAAAAAAAATATGGAACCAGTATCAACAGCATTATCGATAACTTTTCCTAGTAGAATAGCGGTGAATACCTCTAGCACCCCCGTGATAGCAGATATGATAAAGGCGGCAGAAAGAACAAACCAAGATCCAGACAATGCCCAACAAAAAAACGCAAAAAGAGTATTAGGAGGCGGGCCTATCGCGGGTCTAAAAGAATTTATCATATTAAAAAATGGCATGCCAGCTTACTCTATAGTTTAAATGTTAGCTATTAACTATTAGGTTTATTCTTACAAAACTACCAGTGCCGTTGATGTTAACAAGCCTAACTCCATTAAGCTCATAAAGCCACGCCATAGGGAATTAGATTCCATTAAAGGTTTTAATAAATAACCCGAGGAAGTCCAAAAAACACCTACTAATAAGTTTATTAAATGAACGTCGTTCCTAATTTTAAAGATAATCGGATAGTTAATAAATTTGAAATATATACTGTCGAGGCAGTCAGAGTAATTGCCCAAAGCTATAGGTTTACTGCTTAAAAAATAGTGCTTAAAAATATCTGAGGTTGGTAGATGGTCTGCTGCCTTGGTTTTCGATTGGCGGATATGCGCCATGCTAAATAATTAATCCATCGAGCTGAAAGGGTTTTCATTACCACTAGTAATTTATAATTAGCGTCTAGTATTGAGCCAATACCTAGACGGGTACATAGTCGCGATAACTCCAACACCAGTAGCGACCCCTAATATGTAAGGTATGGTTCTTATGATGCCAAACTTTAAACCAGAATCTGTTAGTAAGATTACGTTTAACCTAGGAGTAAAAAGGTCCAAAACACAAATACATATAATGGCTTAATTCTCGCTTAAATTGCTTAATTGTGATAGTATAAGTCTCATGATAACAGTTCGTCTTTATTTAATGAAAAGTTTGATTTTAACCATTTAAGCTTTAATTCGCGAAGCTTGTCTCCCAATTCGTTTCCTTTCAATAGGGGAGTTAAGTCTCCTGAAGTAACAGGAAATAAAGCTGTTGTTCCACGCTCAATATCCGCCTCTAAAGTTTCTGAAGTTCGTTTGTTACTGAGAGCACTCTTCAAAAGAGATACCTGAAATGCGACGTCACCGCCATGTAAATAGGAGAGGTGTGCAGCTGTTTCGTCACCGCCTAAAAAAGTTTTTAATAAGGTTGAAAATGTGCTTTCTTTCTTGGACATCGACCATAAGTCATTCGGAACAACTGCTCTCATAATGTGAATTCGAGATATCCAATTTATATCCTTTACTCCCTCCAAAACTATTAAAGATGATAGTTTTTTTATTTTGGCATTAGGCAAAACTATTTCTAAAACACCTGTGGTTTTCATGGCCAGCAGTGCTGGCTCCGGATTTGGAGCTGATAGCAACTTTTTTAATTCCGCGCCGATCCGCTCTTTAGAGAGAGATTTAATTTTTTCACGATTTTCCCGGCAGGCTTTTAGATCATCTCTATGTAAGCCCTGGTTGGGTTTTCCATACCAAGCATGAAATCTAAAAAATCTTAGAATACGCAAATTATCCTCTAGGATTCTTTTATTTGGATCATTTATAAATCTAACAGTCTTAGATTTAATGTCCTTTAAGTTATTTAAAGGATCTAGAACATGTCCATTTGCATCGGCGTATAATGCGTTGATCGTGAAGTCCCTGCGTTGTGCATCAATTAGAATATCGTTTGAAAATACTATCTCTGCGTGTCGACCATCTGTTTTAATATCGTTCCTAAAAGTGGTTACTTCAAAGGATTTTTTATTACAAATTATAGTGACCGTACCGTGAGAAAACCCAGTAGGTATAGATTTTAAGCCCTTACTTTTTGCTAATTTAATTATTTCTGAAGGCATTGCTGTTGTTGCTAAGTCAATATCTTCTATGGGTTCTTGTAATAAAGAGTTTCTCACACAACCACCTACGCAATATATTTTATGCCCATCTTCAGTAAACATATGAAATATGGCTTGTAGGTCTGGGTCATGTATCCAGTTCCCCACCCGAAGGTTCATTTTGATACTAACTCCGCTAAGACGCGTAATATTCTAGCGGTAGCTCCCCAAATGTAATGAGGGCCATAGGGTATAGTATAGTAGTACCGTTTTTTCCGATTCCAGTATCGCGATTGGATAACAAAATTATCTGTTTTAAGGAGATGCTCTAGTGGAACAGAAAACAGCTCTGCAACTTCTCCACTATTAATTTTTGGTTCAAATTCATTAGTTAGCAATCCTATATATGGAGTTATTTCAAAGTTTGTGACTGTTTCATGACATGGTAGTGCCCCTAGAAACTGTACAATTTCTGAAGGTAGACCTATTTCCTCATGAGATTCCCGTAGAGCTGTTTGTTCGAGGTTGGTATCATTAGAATCTTTTTTTCCACCTGGAAATGATATTTGAGAGGGATGTTTTTTAAGCTGTGATGAACGCTTTGTTAGTAATATGTGTAGGCCGGTTTGTTTTTCAACTAGGGGTATAAGAACAGCTGCCGGAATAAGTGTTTCACTGGTTTGTTTTTGATCTTCTGGATTCAAATCAAAATCTGAAGATGGCTTATGAAAAGAGCGCAGGGCTAATCGAATATGATTTAAAATAAGTTTATTACTCATTTTTGAAGTTTTGGGGCCTCAAACCCAAGTGTTGAGGGGTCAAGAATGTAATGAGCCCCGCAGAACTGACAATCCGCTGTGAGAGAGCCGTCCTTTTTTGTCATATGTTTTATGTCTTTAGTTGAATAAATAGACATCGTTTGCTCAACTTTTTTTTCAGAACAGGTGCACCCAAATTTAATTTCTTGTTCGTGATTAACATGTATTTGCTCATCATTAAATAATCTTACTAAAGTTTTTGTTTGGGACAGATTAGGTCCTATAAGTTCGAACTCTTCGACCGTATTAAGAAGAATATTAACACGTGACCAGTTTTCCTTGGGTTCATCGGAGAGAAGGTCTGAGGCTTGTAATGGGCGCTTTTCTTGATTGTCAGGGTCTTGGTTAGCGATTGGAGCAGAGTTAGGCATATGTTGGATCATAATACCACCTGAGCGCCAACTCTGTTCCTTTTCGTGTTCAGTACTTTTACCATAGGAAATTGAAAATTTTGTGAGTATCTGTTCTGACTGTGCAAAGTATGTTTCTGCACATGATGCAAGACTTTCACCTGAAATGGGAGTAATTCCTTGGTAAGGTTTCATGTTGTCACCTTGGTCAATAATAATTGCAAAGTAACCAGATCCGATTTGGGGGAAACCTTCTTTTGAAGATTTAATACGTTCTTTGTCAAAGCTTGCATATGCTCTAATTTGAGCGGGCTCTCCTTTCTTTGTGGGTCCGTAATAGTCCGTGGCGATTAGTCTAATAGGGCCGTCCCCTCTGATTTGTAGAGAGAGGCGCCATCTAAGTTTTACCATTTGGCCTATTAGGACTGTTAGAATTGCTGCTTCTGTAACAAGAGCTTCTACAACTTCCGGATATTTGTGTTGTTCAAATATGTTATCTAGTGTCTCACTGAGGCGAACAAATCTTCCCCTAATATTGGATTTGTTTAATCGAAACGGTAGAACAATATCATTCAAGTCTATATTTGGTTTGAAGTTCATGGTTTTCCTTAAAAACTAAGAATATGCTTATAGCTTTACTTAGATATCGGCAATATCTTATAGGAGTTGTCTTGTTTATGGTTAGGAATTTTTTATGATTAAACGCTTTGGGGAGTCAGTTAAGCTAGAAAAAAAATACAAATACCGGCCGGGTGTTTATGCTATCCTTTGGGATAGTAAGGATCTCCTCGTAACTTACCAAGGTAGTCCTCATGAAGAAATGCAACTTCCAGGTGGAGGTGTCGACAGTGGAGAGCATTTATTGCATGCTCTTCATAGAGAAGTTCTAGAAGAGACAGGTTGGTCAATTTCTCAACCTAAAAAGCTTGGGGTCTATAGGAGGTTTGCTTACCTTCCTGATTATAAAGTTTGGGCTGAAAAAGTTTGTCATATTTACTTTGCACGGCCACTTATTAAACGACATCTGCCGTTAGAAATAGACCACTCAGCAGTCTGGATGTCTCCCTTTGATGCTTGTAGGGAGTTGGCTAATGACGGTGATAGAGATTTTATTCGGCGCTACTTTCGTTTAAAGTAAAATTTATCTAATTATATGTTGGAAAATAGGTATCTTGTAAGTAAAGATCTTTTTGAAAAGATTAAGACAAAGCAAAGGAGTAAATAATGAAAAAAATTATCCTGTTAGTTGGTTTAACTATTATCTCGGGTTGTAATCACGACACTGTTCCGGCCTTTGTTTTAAAACCGGTTAAGGTTTGCGGGGATATAAAAGTACCTATTTATGGTATTTTAGATAGGCCAGCTTCCAGTGCTGAGGTTCTAGGGGCAGCTGCAATTGGAGGCGTTATTGGGAACCAGATAGGCGACGGTGATGGTAAAGACGTAGCAACTATATTGGGAACTATTATCGGAGCTGCGACGCAATCAAATTCTCGCAAAAGGGAGCCGGTGATAGTTGATTATAAAACAGAATACAAATGTAGAATAGAATATAAGTAAGTTTTATTAGATACTAAAAATAAACTTTACTGCTGTAGAAGTCTTGTGTTCAGAGGTTATAGACGGTATCGCGCGCCTTAAGTAATTTAAATAATGGAGTTTCATGTATGTCTGCCCCAAAAAAGGTCGTCCTTGCGTATTCTGGTGGTTTAGACACGTCGATAATTCTGAAATGGCTCCAGGTCGAATATGGGTGCGAAGTAGTTACTTTTACGGCTGACTTAGGTCAGGGAGAAGAACTTACACCTGCTCGTAAAAAAGCAGTGCTATTGGGTATAAAAGAGAAAAATATTTTTATTGAAGATGTTCAGGAAGAATTTGTTAGAGATTTTGTTTTTCCAATGTTTAGAGCTAACGCCCTATATGAAGGCTTATATTTACTAGGTACCTCTATTGCTCGCCCCTTAATTTCTAAAAGGTTAATTGAAATTGCTACAGAGACTGGGGCTGATGCGATTGCGCACGGAGCAACCGGTAAGGGAAATGATCAGGTTCGTTTTGAGCTTTCTGCATATGCATTGAATCCAGATATTAAAATAATAGCCCCCTGGCGTGAGTGGGAATTAACGAGTCGAACAAAACTTATTGAATTTGCAGAAAAACACCAAATCCCTATAGAAAAAGACAAACGAGGTGAGGCTCCATTCTCTGTTGATGCAAATCTCTTACACACGTCTTCCGAAGGAAAAGTCTTAGAGAATCCAGCGGAACAAGCACCCGAATATGTTTATCAGCGTACCGTTTCTCCAGAAGAAGCAGTGGATTCCCCGGACTTTCTAGAAATTGGCTTTTCTAAAGGAGACGCTATTTCAATTAACGGAAAAAACCTGTCTCCTGCCAAACTTTTAACAGACCTTAATATTCTTGGAGGCAAGCATGGCATTGGTAGGCTGGATCTAGTTGAAGGTCGCTTTGTCGGAATGAAGTCTCGCGGTATATATGAGACGCCTGGTGGAACAATTCTACTTGAGGCTCATAGAGGGATTGAGCAAATAACTTTGGATAGGGGAGCGGCGCATCTTAAGGACCAGCTGATGCCTCAATATGCGGAACTGATATATAACGGATTTTGGTTCAGTCCAGAAAGAGAAATGCTACAGGCGGCAATTGATAAAAGCCAGGAATATGTAACTGGGGTCGTAAGGTTAAAGCTTTATAAGGGATTAGTAAGGACGGTTGGGCGTTGGTCAGATTACTCGCTTTATTCAGAGGAGCATGTGACTTTTGAAGATGATGCCGGTGCGTATGATCAAAAAGATGCGGCAGGATTTATAAAACTCCAGGCACTCAGGCTTAGGCTTTTGGCCATGCGCAAGAATAGAATAAAATAAGATTAAATGTCTAATTTGTGCTTTAGAAGCTTTTCGTAAAAAGGCATTGCTTCATCTTGTAACTTAGTAAGCTTTTTATTTAATTTAGGAATCTGGCTTTCTGCTGTGCTAAATGAGGTGCTGGCGTGGGCGCCATTATACCAATGTGATGCCCAAATACCTTCTTTTTTATTTCCTTCCTTAGGCCAAGATAGCATATTGGAGTCAAAAGATAGGTCTATACCGGCGCATATTATTTGGAGTGCCCTTTTAGGGTTCGATAAAATATCTGCGCTTTCTATAACTAAGCCGCCTAGTTTTTCATAAATCATTGCCTGTTGAACAAACCCAATATCATTTAGATCTGGATTTTCTCTTTTTTGAGCGTAACTTGCGATCACTCTAGTAGGATGTCTAATAATGAATATATTTTTATATTCTTTAGCCCATTCTAAGCTAATGCCCTCAATCATATGATTGCAAATTAACTTTTGATACCAGACTGTTTTACCGTTGGGTATTGCCCCCATTAATTTGGCAGTTATTTCTCCAGGGTTATGGGGTTGAGATTTAAGTATGTCCGTTCGCATTGGGTGTTCGAGGCCAGTGGCATAAAGGTAAGCCGCATAAAACGGTTCATCTGATATCTCTGTATCTTGTCTTGATCCAAAACTATACATCATGGCCGTCGAAAGGTTTCTTGGCCCCGACCAAGCAGCGATTTTCATTTTATTTCTTTTGCTATCAGGTCGCTATACAGCGCACGGATTTTTTGGGTTACAGGTCCAAGCTTGCCCTCTCCAATAACCCGACCGTCAATTTCTGATACTGGAGTCTGAGCTCCAAAAGTACCAGTTAAGAAGGCCTCTTCTGAGCTATATACATCTACAAGACTAAAATTTTTTTCAAAGACAGGTATATTATTTTGTTTACAAAGATTAATCACTTTTTTGCGAGTGATGCCATTCATGCAGTAATCTCCTGTAGATGTCCAAACCTCCCCCTCTCTAATTATAAAAAAGTTACATGCATTAGTCGTGTTAACAAAGCCATTGATGTCCAACATTAGCGCTTCATCGGCGCCTGCTTTTTCAGCTGCAATACACGCTATTATGCAGTTTAGTTTGGAGTGTGAGTTAAGTTTAGGGTCCTGTGTCATAGGTAGTCCCCTCATATGTGGAACTGTCGCAAGTCTTATTGGACGAGGTAACTTAGGTTTGGAATGTTCAATAATTATGACAAAAGTTGGACCCGTTTGACTTAGAATTGGATGTTGAAATGGACGAATTTTTGTTCCACGGGTGAACATCAATCTTGCGTGAGCATCGGTTTCAATATTGTTGGCTTTTCGAGTTTCCTCGAGGGCATTAAAAATTTCTGTTTTATTTAAGCCTAAATCAAGGTCGATGGCCTTTGCGGCGGCCACTAACCTATTAAGATGGTCATCTATAAAAATCCATTTTTCAGAATAAAGTCTTAGGCCTTCCCATATTCCATCACCGAGCATAAAGCCGCTGTCATAGACACTTACTCTTGCCTCTGATTTTGGAACGATCTGACCATTAAGATATATTTTTATTAATTCGTTTCGCTCGTCTTCTTCTGCTTGATGTGTCGTCACGGCTAAGCGCATCTTTTGTTCCTATGTCTTAAAGTCCAACCCGTATCTTGAACCTTTTGTTCTGTTAAAAGACTAAAGAGGGTTCTTTGGTTTAGATAAAAATATGGATGTTATTGTTTAAAATGATTTTAAATATGAATAGACCTAAAAGTAACACAATAGGGCCTAAATCGAAGTTTCCGGTATTGGGAAGGAATTTACGAATATTTCGATAGATTGGTTCTAAAATTTGGCTTAATCCGAACCAAATTTGTGCGACAAACCTTTGGCGCATGTTTAGAATTTGAAAGCTTATGAGCCAGCTCATTATAATTTGCAGTATGATTATCTTTTCTATTAGACCAATCAGAAACAT
>Ga0114996_10009623_pt1 | contig 10575 bp, 5 predicted proteins | sample ArcticOcean_MG_C_4_FD_87039 | JGI IMG/M metagenome (GOLD analysis project Ga0114996, IMG submission 87039) | Marine microbial communities from western Arctic Ocean - ArcticOcean_MG_CB4_134 | ecosystem: Environmental > Aquatic > Marine > Oceanic | place: Arctic Ocean: Canada Basin | collected... | reverse complement strand
AACATGAAAAAAATAATAACATCTCTATCAAGTGCTCTACTAATCTTTGTTGCATCTTTATCTTTTACTGGTGTTGCAAAATCAGCTACGTACTTTTCGATAGGAACAGGTGGACCAACTGGTGTGTATTTTCAAGTTGGAAATGCTATCTGTAAAATGGTATCAACAATACAGTCAAAAGAACATGGAAGAAAAAAAGGATCAGCTGACGCATTAAGATGCTCTGCACCATCAACAGGTGGTTCAACATATAATATTGGTCAGATCATGGAAGGCGAGTTACAGTTTGGAGTTGCTCAATCTGATTGGGGTTATCATGCGTATAACGGAACTAAGCCAGATAAAGTAAAACCTTTTAAAAAATTAAGATCTGTATTTTCTGCACATCCAGAGCCATTCCAAATTCTTGTGAGTAAAAAATCTGGAATTACAGACTGGAACTCATTAAAAGGAAAAAAAGTAAACATTGGTAATCCTGGATCTGGTCAAAGAGGAACTTTTGAAGTGATAATGGAAGCTCATAATAAAAAAATGAGTTATTTTGGATCAACATCTGAGTTAAGTTCATCTGAACAATCAGGTGCTTTATGTGATGGAAAAATAGATGCTTTTGGCTATACAGTTGGCGTACCTAACTCAGGCGTTAGACAGGCTACAGATGGTTGTGGAGCTAAGATTATTGATCTAAACACTAAAGCTATAAAAAAACTTGTAGCTGATAATCCATTTTATGCTTTTGCAACAGTTCCTGCTGGAACATACGCAACTTCAGATAAAGATGTAACTACTTTTGGTGTTATGGCATCCGTACTGACAAGTGCAGATGTTTCGGATGATTTAGTTTATGCTGTAGTTAAAGCTGTAATGGAAAATCTTGATTCTTTCAAAAAGCAACACCCTGCTTTTGAAAATCTAGACCCTAAAAAAATGATAGTAGACGGTTTATCAGCACCTCTTCATAATGGTGCAATTAAATACTATAAAGAAATAGGCTTAATGTAAGTTAAGTAGTTTTAAGGCCCAGGAATAATATTTCTGGGCCTTTTCAATTTTAAAATCATGAATACTGACGAAGACATTAAAACTTCAGAAATTATAGAAAAATTTGATGAAGAGGCTACTGCTAAGAAAAAATTAAAACCTTGGAACTTAAAATTAATTGCTTTCATTGCAATTTCTTGGTCATTATTTCAACTTTGGTATGCATCGCCATTACCATTCATTTTAGATTTTGGTAAATTAATAGATGTGCCTGCAAGAGCAATTCATTTAGCTTTTGGATTAACTCTTTGTTTTTTAATCTATCCATCTTTTAAAAATCAAAAAAAAACTAAAATTTCTATTATTGATTTTGCATTAGTTGTATTTGCTATAATTGCAACATTTTACCTGTTTATTGATTATGAAGGTTTGGTTGATAGACAAGGTATACTTGCAAAATTTAAGATAGGCACACTTGTTATTCCTTATGAAGTTATTCTAGGATCGCTAGGAATTGTTTTATTGCTAGAGGCTACAAGAAGAGCAATAGGCTTACCATTAGTAATAGTTGCTTTAGTATTTTTGTTGTTTTCAATATTTGGCCAACTAATGCCTGATTTAATTTCACATCAAGGCCTATCTATTAAAAGGTTGGTTGGATACCATTGGTTTGGTGGAGAAGCTATATTTGGAATTCCAATAAGTGTTTCAGTTAGTTTTATCTTTTTATTTGTTTTATTTGGTGCAATTTTAGACGTAGCTGGAGGTGGAAAATATTTTTTAAATTTAGCATTCGCATTAGTTGGAAGGATGAGAGGTGGCCCTGCTAAAGCTGCAATATTGGCGTCAGGTCTAACTGGATTAATTTCAGGATCATCAGTTGCAAATACGGTTACTACTGGAACATTTACAATCCCAATAATGAAAAAATCAGGATTGCCAGCTGTAAAGGCTGGAGCAATAGAGGTTGCTGCTTCAGTAAATGGTCAAATTATGCCACCAATCATGGGAGCTGCTGCATTTGTCATGGCTGAATTATTAGGTACATCTTACTTTACAATTATAAAGCACGCCTTTTTGCCTGCTGTAATTTCTTACATAGCATTATTTTATATTTCTCATTTAGAATCTGTCAAACTTGGACTTAAAGGTTTACCAGAAAGTGAAATACCTCCATTAGGCAAAACTTTTTTAAGTGGTCTACATTTTTTAATACCTATATTTATTTTAGTTTATTTATTGTTGATAGAGAGATGGACAGCAGCCTCAGCTATATTTTATTCAGTAATTTCATTGTTTTTAGTAATTTTGACAATGGAAATTATTAAATCAAAAAAAAATGACCTTTCGTATTTTAATGGGTTTTTAAAGGGATTTAATAAAATTATTGCGGGCTTAGAAAAAGGAGCAATAAATATGATAAGTGTTGCAGTAGCAATCGCTACAGCAGGAATAGTTGTTGGTGCAGTTGCCTCAACAGGACTAAGTAATAATTTAATAGTAATAGTGGAAACTATTTCGGGAGGAAATATAATTACACTCTTATTGTTAACAGCACTACTTTGTATAGTTCTTGGGATGGGTTTGCCAACTACAGCAAATTATCTAGTTGTTGCTGCTCTAATGGCACAAGTTGTAGTTCAAGTTGGAAATGCCTCAGGGTATGTTTTTCCATTGATAGCAGTGCATATGTATGTTTTTTATTATGGGCTTATGGCTGATGTCACACCTCCTGTTGGTTTGGCATCTTATGCTGCTGCTGCAATATCTAAAGCAGATCCGATGAAAACTGGTATGCAGGCATTTTGGTATAGTTTACGTACAGGAATTTTACCGATTGTATTTATATTTAATAATGAGCTTTTACTTATAGGAATTGATAATTTTTGGCATGGTTTAGTCGTAGTGTTAACGTCCTTAATCGCAATTTTAGTTTTTACCTCGGCAACACAAGGCTGGTTTATTAATAAATTAAAATTTTATGAAATAATTGTATTTTTAATCATAGCAATGTCTCTATTTAGACCTGGATTTATTTTAGATAAATTTTATCCAAAGTTTCAAAGTATAGAAATAAATGAAGATAAATTAAATTTATTAAATTTACAAAGTGACAAAGATGTTCACATTAAAGTTACACGAAGAACAGGTTATGGAGATAGATACAAATTATTGGTAATCAATAAAAATACTTTTAAAAATGATTTTAAGATAAAAGATTATGGAATTATTTTAATAAATGATGAAGAAAGAATTACGGTTAATAAAATTGAAAATAATATTTTAGCTAAAAAAAATGGATTTGAAAATGGGGATGTTGTTACAGAGTTTAAAATTGAAAACTTAGATAGGCCCAATAAGGCTATTATCTATCCGTTTTCTTTAATTTTATTAACTATCTTTGGTTATCTAAACTCTAGAAGAAAAGAATAATTATCCACCAGGACCAAGGTCAGATGATTTAATTTTTAAAATTTTCCATACACCTGATGCTGAGGTGATAATCTTATTGTTGCATTTCAACTCACAAAATACAAATACTAGAGTATTTGTTTTTTTTAGAATTCTTGTAAAACCAGTGATTTCATCACCCACTTTAGATGCGCCAATAAATTTTAGATCTAATGAAATAGTTACACACGGTGCATTTCCAGCTGCTCTATGAGCAGCAGTTCCTGCTCCAGCATCAATTAAAGCTGATAAATAACCGCCATGAGTTATTCCAGCTGCATTTAAATGGTTTTCATTAATTGTCGTTTTAAACTCATATTCTGTTGCAGATATAGTTCTAAATAAAACACCTCCATTATGTTTCATAAAACCCAGTTTAAGACTTATTTGTTCAAACTTTTTGTTCACAGTTTTTTATAATACAAAAGTTAAAATTAACAAAATTATAAAAACAATTATAAAAAAATATATAACAGACTTTTGTAAAGATGGTTTTAATAGCCAATCTAACATTTTATTTATCCTTTTGGTGGACCGCCCAGAACTCGAATCTGGAATCTCCCGGTTCGTAGCCGAGCGCCTTATCCAATTTGGCCAGCGGTCCTTAATTAAATAATTTACCAAGTATAGCAAAGTTTTTGATGTAATTTAACTTATAAAACATTATGTTGTATTAGTAATGAGTAATAAATCTAATGATGTAGTTCTAACCGCTGCATTAAGAACCCCTATAGGGACATACCAAGGATCATTAAAAAGTCTAAGCGCTGATAAGTTAGGGACATTAGTCATTAAAGAAGTTTTGCATAAATCTAAATTAAAAACAGAAGATATTGACGAGGTAATAATGGGACAGGTTCTTACCTCTGCTTCCGGACAGAACCCAGCGAGACAAGCAGCCGTTAATGCTGGGATTCCAGTTTCTAAACCAGCACATATAGTTAATCAGGTGTGTGGATCTGGTTTAAGATCTGTAGTTTCGGCTTATCAATCTATTAAATTGGGCGAAAATAAAATTATATTAGCGGGTGGACAAGAAAGTATGTCTAGGACACCACATGCTATATTTTATAGAGAAGACAAAAAACTATCTGAAGATAAATTAGTTGATACGATGATTCACGACGGGTTGACCGATTCATTTAATAATTATCATATGGGAGTTACAGCAGAAAACGTTGCTGAAAAATATAAAATTTCAAGAGATGAACAAGACATGTTTGCCTTAAACTCACAAGAAAAAGCTCAAAAGGCAATAAGTGAAAATAAATTTCAAGCGGAAATAATAAAATTACAAATTAAAAAAAATTTAATTTTTGAAAAAGATGAACATCCTAGAAATAATTTAACTTTAAAAAAGTTAGAAAAATTAGAAACTATTTTTAAAGAAGGTGGAACTGTTACTGCGGGAAATTCATCAGGACTTAATGATGGCGCTGCAGCAATAATATTAATGACTAGAGAGGAAGCGGAAAGTAAATTAATTGAGCCATTGGCAAAAATTGTATCTTGGGCAACCTGTGGTGTTGAACCATCTTTAATGGGTCTTGGTCCAATACCTGCAGTAAATATGGCTTTAAAAAGAGCAAATTGGAAAATTGAAGATGTAGATTTGTTTGAAATTAATGAAGCATTTGCATCCCAAAGTATTGCTGTAATTAAAGATCTTAAAATTCCAAAAGAAATCATTAATGTTAATGGTGGAGCAATAGCTTTAGGTCACCCTATTGGTGCTTCAGGAACAAGAATTTTAGTAACGTTAATTCACGAGTTAATTAGACAAAATAAATCTAAGGGTTGTGCCACTCTGTGTATTGGTGGTGGCATGGGTATAGCTATGTGTGTTGAAAAAAATTAAAAAGAATTATTTTTAAAATTTTTATCAAGCAAAGCTTTTTGGATCCAAAACCTTGCATCTAACTCATGCTTATCTTTTAAAGAGATTTTTTTTTTTAATAAAATTGTAAACATTATGTACAAGTGACACATGGGATTGTTCAAAAATTGTTTCAAATGTGTTAAAAATATATAAAATATACTTATTTTAGGTGTATAAATCAGATTAAAAAATGAGTGAAAAATTACTTGTTCCAGATATTGGAGAATTTGAAAAAGTTGAGGTTATTGAGCTTTTAGTTAAAGTTGGAGATAAAATTAATTTAAATGATGCAGTTGTTACGATTGAAAGTGATAAGTCTAGTGTTGAAATTCCATCGACAATTTCAGGAACAATTGATTCAGTAAACGTTAAAGTAGGTGATAAAGTTTCTAAGGGAGATTTATTATTAAACATTTCTTCCTCAAAAAAAGTTTCTATAGAAAAAATAATTCCAAAAGATACTGAAAACATTATCAAAGAAGCAGAAATTATTTTAAAAAACAAAAAAAAAATTATTCAACAAAAACCTGTTAAAAAAGAACAACAAATAATTGTTAATGAAAATGATATTGATCCTTTAGAAACACAAGATTGGATAGAATCTTTATCTGTAGTACTGGAAAAGGATGGTAACCAAAGAGCTCATTTTTTAATTAAAGAATTAATTAATAAAGCTTATAAAGAAGGAGCCAATATTCCTTACACTCAAAATACTCCATATATAAACACTATTCCACCCGAGGCAGAAACAAAATCTACTGGAGATCAAAATATAGAAAGAAGAATTAGATCTTTAATTAGATGGAATGCAGCAGCCATGGTTGTAAGAGCAAATAAAAAATTTCCAGAACTAGGAGGTCATATAGGCACTTTTGCATCGGCAGCAACACTTTATGATGTTGGAATGAATCATTTTTGGAGGGCTAAAAATAATAAATTTGGTGGAGATTTAGTTTATTTTCAAGGGCATAGTGCACCTGGTATTTATGCTAGAGCATTTTTAGAAGGAAGACTTAATGAGAAACAGTTAGATAGTTTTAGACAAGAAGTTAAACCAGGTGGACTTTCATCCTATCCACATCCCTGGTTGATGCCTAAATTTTGGCAATTTCCAACGGTGTCAATGGGATTAGGCCCTATGTTAGCAATATACCAAGCAAGGTATATGAAATATTTAATTAATCGTGGATTAATTAAAGATGAAGGTAGAAAAGTTTGGGCATTTCTAGGAGATGGAGAAATGGATGAACCCGAATCTTTAGGTGCAATCGGATTAGCAGCAAGGGAAAAATTAGATAATTTAATTTTTGTGGTGAACTGTAATCTACAAAGATTAGATGGACCAGTAAGAGGAAATGGAAAAATAATTCAAGAACTAGAAGGTAGTTTTAGAGGAGCCGGATGGAATGTAATCAAAGTAATCTGGGGATCTTATTGGGATTCTTTAATTGCCAATGATAAAACTGGGCTCTTAGTTAAAGTTATGAATGAGACAGTAGATGGAGAGTATCAGGCAATGAAGGCTAGAAATGGATTATATGTTAGAGAAAATTTTTTTGGAAAGTATCCCGAGACAAAAGAATTAGTTTCTAGTTTATCAGATAAAGATATTTGGAGATTAAATAGAGGTGGACATGATCCTCATAAAGTTTATGCGGCTTATGATAAAGCATCAAAAAACCAAGGTAGCCCAACAGTTATATTAGCTAAAACAATTAAAGGTTATGGAATGGGCAAAACTGGGGAAAGTGTTAACACCACTCATCAAACAAAAAAACTAGATGTTGAGGACTTGTTATATTATAGAGATCGTTTTGATGTTCCATTAACAGACGAACAAGTTAAAAATATTCAATACTTTAAACCAGAAGATAATTCATCCGAAATTAAATATATTAAAGAAAGAAGAATTAATTTAGGTGGATTTATCCCAGAAAGAACAACATATTCCAAACCTATTAAAGTTCCACCTAAAAATATTTTTGATTTTATGAAAAAATCAACTGGTGACAAACAAATGTCAACAACTATGGCTTTAGTTAGAATGTTAACAAACCTACTTAGAGATAAAAATGTAGCTCCAAAACTTGTTCCAATAATTCCTGATGAAGCAAGGACTTTCGGAATGGAAGGGTTTTTTCAAAAAATAGGAATTTATGCTCACGAAGGTCAAAAATATGAGCCAGAAGATTCTAAACAATTAAGCTCATATAGAGAAGATAAGAAAGGACAAGTATTAGAAGAAGGAATTAATGAAGCGGGAGCAATGTCATCATGGATCGCAGCAGCAACATCTTACACTAATCATGATATTGAAATGATACCTATTTATATTTTTTATTCTATGTTTGGCTTTCAAAGAACTGGAGATCTTGCTTGGGCAGCAGGAGACAGTCAAGCTAGAGGATTTTTAATTGGAGCTACTGCTGGAAGAACAACATTGGCAGGGGAAGGCTTACAACATCAAGATGGACACAGCCATTTAATTGCTTCAACAATTCCAAATTGTGTATCTTATGATCCAACCTTTCATTATGAGCTTGCAGTTATTTTTAGAGAAGGTCTAAGAAGAATGCATGAAAAAAATGAGAATATTTTTTATTATATAACGACTATGAATGAAAATTATGTTCATCCAGCAATACCAAAAGATAAAAATTGTGAAGAAGGAATACTTAAGGGCATGTATAAAATTAAGGAGTTTAATAAATTTAAAAAAATCAAAATTCAATTGTTGGGGTCTGGAACAATTTTAAGAGAAATGTTAGCAGGTGCGGAAATTCTTCAAAATGAATACCAGATAGACAGCGAAATTTGGAGTGTTACCAGTTTTAATGAATTAAGAAAAGATGGTATGGAAGCTGAAAGATATAATCTTTTAAATCAAGATAAAAAACAAAAAGTTTCGTATGTAGAACAATGTTTGGGAAAAACAGAAGGACCAATTATGGCAGCTTCAGATTATATGAGAATGAATTCAGATCAAATTAGACCGTTCATTAATAAAAGTTTTTATTCTTTAGGGACAGACGGTTATGGGAGGAGTGATACAAGAAAAAATTTGAGAAATTTTTTTGAAGTTGATAAAGAACATATTGTTGCTTATGGATTAAGTGTGCTTGCGAAAGAGCAGCTGATAGCCACAAAATATATGAAGCAAGCTATAAAAAAATATAACATTGATATCAATAAACCAATGCCTACTAAATTATAAAATGCTAGATAAAGAAATTAAAGTTCCAAATATTGGTGAATTTAAAAATGTAGAGGTAATTGAAGTGTTAGCATCTGTAGGTCAATTGATATCAAAAAATGACCCATTAATTACCATAGAAAGTGACAAATCTAGCGTTGAAATACCTTCTTCATTTGACGGAAAAGTTAAATCATTAAATGTAAAGGTAGGCGACAAGGTCTCCGAAGGCAATAATATATTGGTGTTAGTGATAGATGAGGAAAGTAATAAAAAAACTGGAATTAAAAAAAAAATACAGCCCCAAGAAGAAAAAAAAAAAGTCAAAGATACAACAATACAAAATTTAAATGACAAAAATATTTCAGAAAAAACTCCTGCTAGTCCTAAAGCACGTAAATTTGCAAGAGAACTTGGTGTCAATATAAATAAAATTTCAGGAAGTAAAAGATTAGGAAGAGTTATAGAAAGTGATATAAAAAATTTTGTATCTTCGCAAATAAATAAAACTTCGGAGTTAAAAAAAGTTGAAACAAAAAAAATTAAAAGTGAATTTTTACACTCAGATTTTGGTGAAATAGAAATTAAGGAAATACCAAGAGTTAAAAAATTAGCATCAATTTATTTAGTAAATTCTTGGACAAATATACCCCATGTAACAAACCATGATGAAGCGGATATTACAGAAATAGAAGATTTTAGAAATTCACTTACAGACATGTATACTGGAGAAAAGAAAAAAATTACGCCTTTGGCATTTATAATAAAAGCTTTAGTGGTCTCGTTAAAAAAATTTCCAAACTTTAACTCTTCAATAGACGATATTGAAAATGGAAAAATTACCATGAAAAAATATTTTCATATAGGTATAGCAGTAGATACACCTTATGGTTTAATGGTTCCTAAAATAAGAAATGCAAACAATAAAAATATAAATCATATAAGTAAAGAATTAAAGTCTATAAGTGAAGAATCTAGAAATCTAAAAATAGACAAAAAAGAATTTTTTGGAGGCTCGATGACAATTACTAGTCTTGGAAGTATAGGAGGGTCATTTTTTACACCAATAATAAATTATCCAGAAGTAGCAATACTAGGAATAGGAAAATCAGAAAAAAAACAAATTTTTGTTAACGGTGAATTTAAAACAAGAACTATGCTTCCTCTCTCTTTATCTTATGATCACAGAATAATAGATGGCGCTGAAGCCGCTAGGTTTAATAATAATCTTAAAGAAAACCTAGGTAAGAATTTTGCTTATAAATTAGCCATATAAATACTCTTATGTCAAAAACAGTTTCATTATTCAGTGCATTACTTTGTACATTAATATGGGGAACTACCTTCATTGCTCAAGATACAGGCATGGATGATATTGGACCATTCACATTTAATGCTGTTAGATTTTTTGTTGGATTTCTGGCAGTAGCACCATTAGCTTTTATTTTTGAAAGAAACAAAATTATTAAAACGATAAAGAAAGATAAAAAAATATTTATACAACTAGTTATTTTTATTGGTATATCATTATTTTTGGGTTCTGCCCTACAACAGGTAGCTTTAATGTACACAGATGTAGCTAACGCAGCTTTCTTTACTATTTTTTATGTACCAATGGTTCCATTTATTATTTTCTTTGCCTATAAAAAACCAATCCATTGGAGCATTTGGCCCTCAGTTTTTTTTTGTGTAATTGGAGGATATCTTTTAACTAACTTTTATAATGCGACAGTAAGATTGGGTGATTCCTTAGTTATAATTGGTGCTTTTTTTTGGAGCACACATATTATTTTTACAGGAAAAGTTATAGAAAACTATAATCTTCCTCTAACAATTGGTGCAATTCAAACATTAATTGTAGCTTCATTGTCTCTTATAGTGGGATTAATTTTTGAAGACTTTATCTTATTAAATATCTTAAAAGAAAAATTTCAAATTTTATATGCAGGCATTTTGTCTGGAGGGCTTGCTTTTGTTCTGCAAATTTATGCACAAAAAAATATATCTCCTGCTCCATCCGCAATAATATTTTCTCTTGAAGGAGTTTTTGCAACGGTTGCAGCTTGGTTTT
>Ga0114996_10009616_pt1 | contig 10581 bp, 6 predicted proteins | sample ArcticOcean_MG_C_4_FD_87039 | JGI IMG/M metagenome (GOLD analysis project Ga0114996, IMG submission 87039) | Marine microbial communities from western Arctic Ocean - ArcticOcean_MG_CB4_134 | ecosystem: Environmental > Aquatic > Marine > Oceanic | place: Arctic Ocean: Canada Basin | collected... | reverse complement strand
TGTCAACCCATTCAAATTCTGTTTCAATTAATTCAATGTCTGAGGATGAGGAAAACGAGAACCAATCTAGACAAGCGAGTTTGAGTGATTTCGGAGGTGGAAAGGAATGAGTGCAGCACAGCAAGATAGAAGAATGGTAATCAACGCTTTGAACGATGTTGCATCTCAGATGCACGATTTGATGGTTGCGGGAGAAGCACCAACGATGACGCTTCCAGTTCGGTCAAAAACGAACATACGATTCGATGAAAAATTGGGTGTCTTCAAGTATGGTCGAAAGCGAACTGTTCGGGACGCTACTAATCTTCGTAGTGCCCGCCAACTGCTTCGAGCGCTACACATTATCGAATTCATCGAGGAAATGATCAATGCGGGAAAATCGAGTACACTTCGTGAAATGTATTACATTTCTGAAGGCTGGGGATTAGGTAAATTTGGCTCTCAAAATGAGAGTAACAACCTTGCAGAGGACCTTGAAATAATCACCAAATGTATGCGCGAAGATTTCCGATTACGGCCAGAGGAAGATGGAGCCAGAATCATCGGCAATGTCACCTTTGAGGAACTTAACCGACGTGGTCAGTGGATGCGAATTAACTGCCGCGATGATGTTGGTGATTCTGGTTATGGTGTACCATATAATGTCGAAGATGAAAAATTACGGCTCATATCGGAAGACATCGAGTTCGTGATGGCTATAGAGACGGGTGGTATGTTCGATCGGTTAGTAGAGAATGGTTTCGATGAACAATACCGTTGTGCACTCATCCATCTCAAAGGTCAACCAGCACGTTCGACGAGGCGAATAATCAAGCGGATGAATGAAGAGTGGAATAAACCGATTATCGTCTTCCTCGACGGTGACCCGTGGTCATTCAGAATCTTTGCGAGTATCGCTTTCGGCGCGATAAAAACCGCTCATATTTCAGAATATCTAGCAACTAGAGAGGCAGTCTATCTCGGTATTACTGCAGATGATATACTCGCCTATGACCTCCCTTCGGACGACCTTTCATCGAAAGATATTGAGGCCCTAAAGGCAGAACTCACCGACCCCAGATTTGCCGACGGATGGTGGCGTCAACAAATCGAGACGATGCTTGAATTGGGCAAAAAGGCTGAACAGCAGTCTCTAGCAAAATACGGCCTCGATTTCGTCACAGATACCTATCTACCTGAAAAATTAGCGGAACTAGGTCTAGCCTAATCTTGAAGGAATAGTCAAGGCAATCCAAGCAATTTCCTGAGACTCGGGGCCGCCTTCATCAATGGCACAAATGCTCCGCTCGCCATGCCTGCTTTTTTCGAATGTTGAGCAAAGAATTTGGCCATACTTTTGCTCACTTCTGTGACCATCGTACTGCCGTGTAGTATGTGGCCTTCAGAATTTTTCAAGATAACTTGGGTCGAGAAACTACCAACCCGAGTCGGCTTCAATGAGAGCCAAATTATTACCCCGAAATCGAGTACTTGTCCCATCACGTGAACTAGGTCGTCATCACCATCCGCGGTGATTTCAAGGGAATCGTTTTCAGGTAATCGTACGAGTTGTTCTTCGTTCAAATGAATCTTGTGAGTTTGGAATTCCGGCTGCATGTCGGGGCTTGAAATCTCAATTTCAAATGTCGATTTTGCACGCCCCGTGTTCGCTATTATCATCATCAAATTAAGAGAATCAGTATCTGTAAGGCGGTCCACTTCACAATCGAAAATCATCTCGGAATTTCTGAGTTCTTTCATTTGGTTCAAGAGTTTATACTCTAATCGGTCGATCAATCTGAAGAAAGAGGGGTTGTGTTCGTTTGCTCGTTTTAGAAGATTATGAATCAAGGATTTATCAAATACTTCATCTATGAACATTTGCTCAACTACTTCGCTAGGATATAATTCTGCCAATTCAGAGCGCATCTGCCGCTCATTTATGACGCCTTGCTGATTCAGATGCATGAGGAAAAGTGAGCGTTCTCTCGCTTCGACCTCCGATGTGCTCTCAAATGATAATTGCCCTATCTGCTGATTATGTTCAATCCACCGGGCAGCTATCGCCGGCTCCATAATACAAGATATCAATTCACTAAATGGTGCGGAAAGAAATATTGGGTGGCCTGAAGGGGTATAGGTCGATAACAGTCCTGTTGGAGTAGATGCATCGAAATCTTTGGTAGGGTCCATAATTGCTGCAATCCAAACCAATACTGATAGGCCGGTTCCTACCGAGACCGACATCGCAAACAAGAATGGCCATGGATTGGCGAGGGTTACTTCGAGCATTTCAGACCAAGCAGCGGGTTGAGCGACGAATAATGCGCCCACCAGTGTGACTAGATAGAATAGGATGGCGAGAATTCCGATAACACGATGCCCTAGGGCCTGCATATGTTCGGCTCGAAGTGTATTGGTGACCTCATCGTAACCTTCGAGTGACCGGAACGGCTGACCACGCCGCCGCGCGATAAGCGCTTGAAGTTTGAAATCAGCGCGGGTCAAACGGAAACCCTTTGCTCGCTGAGCGAGTAAAACTTGCCAGAGTAATTGGCCCGCTAAAATTATCATTAGCATCAAGGGGATTTGGAGGCTGCCTATCGCGATTGTCAACAATGCTGGATTTACTTGGTAATACATGCCAGCGGCAATGACTGGAAGAGGCATCAATCGATTTATCCATATACCTTGGCCGGTATTGAATTCGTGGGTTTTTCTCTCTTCAATTCGGATTTTATCGAGTTGTTCCTGAAGTGAAACGGTGCTCGCAGTCGCATCTATCAAATCCGATAATTCTTCCAGCATATCAGCCTCGACGGTAGCCGCATCTTCGCCCACAACCTCCCCTAACACCCCTTGATGATGATGGCTTCGGTGGCTGAACGATTCGAGAAGGTCGGCGATTATCTCAAGGAGGCGGTGGTATCAGCGAGTGGTGTGGCAGACGGTAGCGCCCTTCCTGATGTGGACCCCTGGCCGCGCCGCCTACTACTGGTCGGAGTGGTTCTAATGGCCGCTGGGCTCGGCGCCTACGCCTCTGGCTGGAAGGATATTGAAGCGGCGTCAGATCCTACACTAACAAATCTAGCAGTAGTTAGTAGCGACTCTATCGAGGTTGAATTAATTGAAGGTAGGACATACACCGCTCTCGGTGAACGGCTGGATGGAGTAGAAGAAAAATCGGAGGTTCGTCTGGTCCAATTATCTAATGGGGCAACAAATGAGGGGATTGAGCCTGACTGGAAAACACCGGCTCGTAGCGACTCAAATAACACCATCTACGACCCGATTTTATCTTGGGAAATTTCTGAAAGTGGTCCCCATTTAATTGAATATGAAAGCGGCCCAGCAGCACATATCTATCTGGTAGATGAATCGATGGATGACCGCGCGGCACTATCCTCTCCAACCTTTTTGCTCGGATGCCTAACCTGTCTCGCCGGATTTGGACTATTACCGCTCGCTGCACTGGTTCGGATGCTCAATCGAAGATCTGAACCTGTTAAATTAATGGTGGACAATAAGGGTGGAATAATAATCGCGGATGAGGCTCTCAATTCAGAAGAAAGGGGTTCCATCGAAGATGAATTAGAAGAGGCGATCGGTTTGGTTGAGCAAGCTGATCTTACACCATATCTTACACCTGGTCGAATTCCAACAACTGCTGAACTATGGCAGGCACAACAAGCATCGATGGCCGATGCTGCTGCTGGAGAAATTGACACATCACAAGCCGAAGCTGACCGTGAAGCAATCGAGAGATTTGATTCTGGAATCGCTGCACCTTTCGCCGACCGCCCGGATAATCCTGTGGTCAGAGGAATAAAGAAACGGTCAATTGTACCTTCTAAATCATCCGACGCAGAACAGACATCAGGCGATTGGTCGAGTTGGGATGAAGGTTAATCTTGAAAATTGATGGTCGACAAAGAAAATCAATCCTTAATTTGGTCGGCCATTCCTCGGGCATTCTCAATCGTTTCATCCGGTAGGAAAACCAATGGTGGAACTGGTCCAGACAATTCAACATCCCACACCTTTTGGCTACGTGCCCAAATCTCCTGACCACCACACCACTTTAACCAATCATTGACCCAATCGCAAGTCTGTTGAATTTCGTCATCTTCTGGTGCTTGACGTCGTAATAATTCATTAATCTGACCAAGCATTATGATATTAGCCGGAATAAGGGCATATGTTCCGAATGGATTTCGTTCGGTATCTACGGTTCTCTGTTCTTTCCAAAGAGCGAGGAATTGGTCGTAGACATAACCGATTAAAAGAACGACAACGACAACAAAAAATGCGATGCTTGCGAGCCCCCAATAAGTGGCAGAAATTCCAAATGTTGAGTCATGAAAACAAAATGTATCCAAACATTCGCCAGTAAATCTCCAAGAAACATATGGCCATATCAGTAATGTTAGTGTAGTGCACCAGAAGACCATCGAGATGAGAGTCTGGGATTGTTGGAGACGCCAATATTGACGCATAAACCACTTCTTCAAAACCATTCACTCACCCCTCACTGGCATCCGCACACCGACCGTCCCCGACCGTCCTCTTTCACCGTTGTGCGTTACAGTCTTTGCAGGTGCGCGGTTTGAAGTGCAACAGATGAGAGCGCGTTGAGTGTCTAGACCAGTCGCCACTGTCCTCGTTGGACTTGGGCATCGAACTCATGGCTACGCTTCATTCGCAAAGAATCATCCTGATCGGATGAGAATTGTTGCACTCGCTGATCCCAATTCAACCCGCCTTACACATGCTGCCAAAAAGTACGGAATATCTGATGAACGGTGTTTCAGTGATGCCGCTGAACTCGCAGAAAAATTTCCTGCGAGGGAAGGATTTGCCGAGGTTGCGATTAATGGTACGATGGATGCACAACACCTCGATACTTCGCGGGTTTTGTTAGAAGGGGGATACGATATCCTACTTGAGAAGCCTATCGCGACGACATTGGATGATGTGCTCGAACTCAATCGATTGGCTGAAGAAAATAAAAGATTAGTCGTGATTTGCCATGTATTACGGCATGCTCCTTTCTATCGCGCGATTGCTAAGCAGGTCCATTCTGGCGCGATAGGACGGGTCATGTCGATGCAATCGAGCGAACATGTATCCGACCACCACATGGTTACAGCGTTCGTCCGTGGAAAATGGCGCCAAAGGTCGACAAATCCGATGCTGTTAGCAAAATGTTGTCACGATTTAGATTTGCTCTGCTGGCTCAAGGGTGATGTCAGACCAAGCCGTGTCGCGAGTATGGGGGGCCAACTTCTCTTCACCCCCGAACATGCTCCGCCCGGTTCCGGTACCCGCTGCCTCACCGATTGTGAAATTGAATCCAATTGTCATTACTCCGCTCGACGCCTCTACATTGAGCACGGCCTTTGGCAATTCTATGCTTGGCATGGCCTAAATGATTACGAACAGGGGCGCCTGCCTGATGAATCAACATTGCTAACTTCACTCGAAACGGATAATCCGTATGGTCGCTGTGTTTGGCAATGTGATAATGATGTGGTCGATCAACAAAATGTAATTATTGAATTTGACGATGGAACCATTGCCTCGCATCAAATGTACACGAATAGTGCCCGGGGCCGACGAAGTATTCACCTGATAGGTGAAAAGGGCGAAATTGAGGGTGTCCTTGAAGAAGGTAAATTCACCATCCGTAAACCAAAACCATCTTGCGGGAGGGGATTTAATCTGGAATCAATCGATACCAATACTTGGCAAACAGAGATTATCGGCGTCGGCGTTGAAGAAGAAATGCATGGCGGTGGTGATTTGAGATTAGTCGATGACTTCTTGAGAATGCGAAGTGGTGAAGATGCATCGATTTCGACAACTGAATTACGAGATTCAATAGCAGGACACGCTATTGCCTTCGCTGCTGATGAAGCAATGCTACGGGGAGTTGTGATGAGTATCGATGGGCAATGGGGCTGTAGGTTTTTACAGACCGACTGATTAGACAACCTAAGGTTGAGGTGTCGATGGTCGATTTTGATGAGGCGATGAGCGTACTTGAGAATCGTACAAGGCGTGCAATTCTAATCCATTTAGTTCGCGAACCACACTATTCACTACAATTGTCAGATTTACTAGATGTGAGTCAACAAGCAATTGTCAAGCACCTGAAAGTATTGGAAGAGTCAGGATTTGTTCAATCGACTAAGGTTGCGAGTGAGCGTGGCGGGCCACCAAAGAAATTATTCAAGGTCGACCAATCCTTCAGTCTAAGGCTTGATCTTGGACCTGATTTGTTTCGAACAGACCACCGAATTATGCCGCCTGGTGGCCCGATTAGACTTTCGAATGGGCTTTCTAACGAAGCGCGAGAGGCGGCGGAAAGAATAGGGTCTCGTCGTCGATTGCCGATGAGTGAGGCGATGGAAATTCTGTCTGGTTTAGATGGCGAACTTGAGAGAATAGACAAAGAACGGGATACGATGGTCGCGCTACATCAACAAGTGATGAGCCGGGTCTCACACAGCATCGATGATGACTTGGAATCATATGAAGAACGAAGATTAGCCAGAGAAATGCTCGAAGACCCTCGAAGACCAATCGATCTAGACCAATTCAGTAGGGGATTGCAACTCCATTCTGGACAAGCAGAACAAATGCTCGGTTTACTACGAGCCCGGCTTCTCCGCGAGATTGGTGGCCGTGAAGGTGTTTTAATTTCTGCAGAAGAAACAACTCCACTGCCTTGGTGGCTCGCTACCTAAACGAGATTATAACCTGAGAAAGCGTGAATGAAATCCGACTTATTCTAATTATTTTAGGAAAACCATCTAATCACAGACAGTGTGCTCACTTCTCTTGTCAAATATTTCATACATTTCATCCTATGAAGTGAAACTAATCTTCATCAATATCACGATACGGTGGGCAGAGCCATCTCTCTCCTTCAATCTCCTCAGGGGATGTTACCACTGGGATGGGAGATGGTTGTAGGTGGTTGTAGGTGGTTGTAGGTGGTTGTCTCAGAAGCGCATCTCGTCATCGTTGCCCATCAGACTGCTCTGCTCTGCAACTCTATCGAGAGCTTCCTTTCTACGAGAAATCATTACGAGAGTTGCAACACCAATCAGACCGATTGTCGCACCGATGATGATGGTCGGAACGGACCATTGTGCCATCACTTCAACAGCGACATCGATGACACCATTCTGGCTACTCAAATCGTTGGTCAAATCTTGATAGTTGTTATCCTCGCTCTTCTCAACGATATTGTTGTCTGGGTCCACTACTACAGTCACTTTGTGACTACCCGCTGTAACCGGATAAAGGAGAGTGATAACTGGTACTTCGTCCTCACTAACTCCCCCTTCACCTGGAGGCATGAGTGCACCAATAACTTGTCTGTAAACTACATTCTCCTCAGCACACCCATTTCGGCGGATGTCCTTCTCGTCTTGATCGACGCATAGAATAATGTGGATATCAGTAGCGTGTACATTACCATCGTTGATGATTTTGACATTCACTGGTATCATATCTCCAACCGATGCTTGGAGTCGGTCCTCGCTGACTAGTGCCTCAAGGATTATCAAATCCGGAGCCCTAAGTCGAATGCTCAAAATCTGTTCATTCGTATCGCAAGGCATTACATTATCAGCAAATCCGTCGCCATCATTATCGATGGTACACGAATCGGCCCAAGGCCCGGTCTCATCTGCATCTCCACCATCAGATTGACCACCAAATTCTGAAATCAATTTTACACCAATCTCTCGATTTGCTAATGTGGCATCTGGTGCTATCTCAATGATTGCAGCTACCTGAAGAGTTTCATACGCAGCCATCCGAGGAAGAGTCCAAGTTCCATCTGCGGCAACCCAGCAACCATGTTCTGGTGCCAAATCACCAGGCTTGAGAACTACACACTCTCGTTCTGATGGGAACTCGGTATTGAAGTCCTCGACCAGAGCCCAGCGGATATTCCAATTAGAGAGGGTGTTCATTCCAGGATTCTCATCCCAAACATCGCCCTTCTTTGTATGATTGTGTACGGTCGCAGTATCTGGGACGTTACCATTGTTGGTGACATTCAGGATGAAGCGAACAGTTCTACCTGGAGCGGTCGTTTTGACCGGGCTTTCAACATACGGATCTAGTTCAAAGCGCATGTCATGGAACTCATTCACAGTGATATCCAAGGTTATCGTGTCGCGCAATCGTGTGCCGCCAAACGCTTCCTCACTGAAGATATCGATTTCTACTGTATATTCTCCTGCTGCAACACGCTCAGGTACTTCGACCAGCACTTCGACCATCTGCATATCACCACGCTGTAACTCTATCAGAGTACCCCGTGGAATATCGATAACCCATGGTTGCGCAAATCCATCTGAATCAATGATACTACCTACACGCATATCATACCTATCCGGGCCATTGCCTAGATTCTCAACAGTTACTGGTAGAATCCAACGCTCACCGGGGTCGAGAGTCGCTTCATCTTCAGGGACTGCTGCATCGAGATCGTATACATGCTTCACATTAGTTGAGAGAATTACCGAATCACTGACCCGACTCGCTCCCTGTAAATGCGCCTTGATAGTGACCGCGGGGCCTAGACCGGCACTCGCGTTTGTAGGTGCACAAACCTGCACCTCTACCTCATACGCCTTATCGATGATATCCCAGTGGCGAGGATCGTCTTCTGCAATCTCATTTCCACCTGGTGCATTCTTGAAATCGAGGTCGATAACCCAATTATCCTGCCTCCAAATATGTTCTGGAATCTCTTCTGGGCGCTCATCTGGGCCACCGGGGGTAGAGAAAATTAGATATCCTGGGGCAAAATGCTTGATTACATCAATCGTATATTCTGCACAATCTCCAGGCAGTACATATTCCGATGTATCGAATATCTCAAACACTATATTTCCCGTTGAACGAATGGATACATTGACCCAAAGTTCGAGAATATCTAGAGTTCCTTCTTCGACAGAGTGAGAACCTGAATCGCCCGTCGACCAGCCCTTAACATAGAGAACAAATGTCCCCGGTTCTTGCGTAGTTGGAATACTGACTTCTAAATTCTTCGTCACAGATTGACCCGGGTCAAGGCTGACCGACAATGGGAACTGGATACCCCAGCCGAATGGCAGTAACCATTCACGTTGACCGGCAACAGAAGTTGGGTCATAGAATTGGAATGTATCGTAGACGTTACCATTGTTGGTAATCGTAATCGAGAAAATTGCGGTCTGTCCTTGCTCCACATCACTTTGATAATGGCTCGTGTCGAGTTGGATTAGGTGTTTGACATCCATCAAGGTCAAGGTCAGCAGGTCGCTTCTAATCGCTGGATCTTTGTGGGACACAGCGGAGAGCACTATCGCTGCTAATTCGTCCTGATCTGCTTGGTAAATCGATGGTGCGCGAATTCGTAGATAGATGCGAACCATCTCGCCGCCACGCAAGAAAACCGGGGTCTCTGAGAAAATAGCGGTGTGGTTTTCTGAGAAGAAAGCGGTAGCGGTCCAATTCAATGGCACCCCTGAGAGATTCAAAGAAAAGGTGTCAGCGACGAGGTCAGCTGGACCTGGGGTCGTGTTATTGACTGTAACATTGTAAATCGTCTGCTCACCTGGCTCAATTTCATGGTAATATGTTTCACCTTCATCGAGAATAACATCCACTTGGCCTGTCAAAACATGAACATAACAGAGTGTGTAGGTGTTCGAATTACCTTCATCATTACACTTATTCGTATCCGACCACGCTATGTGGGCGCCACTGCCTAAGTCATTGGAAAACGCTGGTGGTTGACTTAATTCGGGTGCTCGGCCAGTGTTTGGTCCGAGTTTGTTACTCGACCAAGTTGTAACCGGGGTTACTTGCCAGCCATCGATAACTGAACTGGCGATTGAATTCAATGGAATGCCGTCCCCTGCTGGGAAATCATCGTTGGTGTGATTCAATCGTGTGTACATGATAGTCTCGCCTTGAGAGGTGTTACTATTGTCCAGCCAAACGATGTGAACATTGTCGCGAGAATCTGTTAAAATCTCAGGCATGTATGATGATGGTTGGTAATAATTGCCTTGAGGGATATTGTTCGGACCTTCCCTGTATGAAATATTGGTATCAACTATCTGCTTGATTCCGAATGTGGGCAGGCCGCCAGGAACTCCGTTCCAATCAGCCACACCACGTAGTCTAAGACGGGTGTAATACACTTCGTAATTGACCTCTTTCTCAAAACCATATCCGCGTCCATCCATCCATGCAACATGGGTGTTACCCTTGGTGTCAACTGCAACCGATGGGTGCATACTGAATGCGTCATCTAAAGTCACACGGGTATCATTGACAACGACGAGGTGCCCATATCCTTGTGAGTCCATTGATGGACCAAGGTCCTCTGTGTATCTGCCTGAATTACTGCTGGTTGCTGGATCACCCAAAGACCAACCCGGGCTCGGTCGATCGAGTAATGCGTAGGGATCTAATACAGAAAGGTAAATTTCACGTGAATTGTTAGTCGCTAAGTAAACCATCGCTTCGACGAGAAGTTGCATCTGTTGAGCACTGCTTCCAGACGCTGGGAATTGGTAAACATGCCCC
>Ga0114996_10009614_pt1 | contig 10583 bp, 6 predicted proteins | sample ArcticOcean_MG_C_4_FD_87039 | JGI IMG/M metagenome (GOLD analysis project Ga0114996, IMG submission 87039) | Marine microbial communities from western Arctic Ocean - ArcticOcean_MG_CB4_134 | ecosystem: Environmental > Aquatic > Marine > Oceanic | place: Arctic Ocean: Canada Basin | collected... | reverse complement strand
TGTGCTGAAAAAGATTCCTTTTCGAGCGCATCTGGGGGTCCATCTAGGGGCGTTTTAATAGTCGCTGATTTGAAACAACGGCCCAATTCACTGGACACTTTCGCCCAAACATCGGCCCTTCAAACGAAAGCAAGAATCCGGCCTGTAAACCCAATCACCACAACGGTTTACGCCACCCGAAAAAACCAGCAAAAAAACATTACACTTTTTTTCGCAAGAAAAATGAGACACTTGACAACAACCCACTTTAACAAATCGAAAAACAGCGATTTGACCCCTTGACACGTCCCGCCCACCAATCGTACTTCTCGCTTCTCTAGCCACGTAGGCCGAATCAAGGAGCGTAGCGACGCAGCTCCGACAAGACGATCGGTGGCGGCGTGGAATGTTATGAATGTGCCGCAACGGCGTTTCGCTTGGTGCGGCCTACTTTTATTGACGACTGCATGGCCAATAATCACGTCCCGGCCGCATCGCGTTTTTCTTCGGCGGCGCTCTTGCGATAATACTTCGGCGCTAAACGCCAGAGGTCATCGCGGCGGCCGGCGACGTATTGATCGTGGGCCAACTGACCCACCGTGGCAGCCTGTGGCGCCCACCAATGTTTTTCGACAGCGCGGACGTGCGGCGGCAGGCGATCACCGATCTTTTCGAGAACCGGCCCGTTGAGTGTTGTATTGGGAGGAAGGTCGGCGAGCCACTTGTCGGCGTCGACGATCTGTGTCGGCAGATTGCAGATCATCGTGCCATTGGCGTCGCGCTGAAAGGACGCGGCAAAAAGCTGTTGCCGCTGCGCGTCGAGAACGACCGACACAGCGGTCAGCGAGGCCGGCACTTGGGCCGCGATCACCTGCATGGTGTCGAGCCCGATGACTTCGGCCCCCACCGCATAGGCGAATGTCTTGGCCGTTGCCACGCCCACTCGCAGCCCGGTGAACGAGCCCGGGCCGATAGGCAGTGCCACGAGATCGACCTGATTGGGTTGCCAGCCAACCTGCTGGAGCAGGTCCTGGATCGCCGGAGCGAGGGACTGAGCCGAACGTTGGCCCTCGGCGCAGGGCCGGTTGGCGATCATCTGGCCGGTATCGAAGGCCGCGACCGAGGCGGAAAGAGCCGTTGTTTCGAGTGCGAGTATTCGCATGGGTCTGTCCTGTATCTTGCCAGGAATCGAATCTGGCGGAAATGGCCCCTGTGGAAGCCTAAGTGGTTCATGATCGCGTGAATCGACACCGAAGTGGGGTTTCGCCCGGCTTTGGGTTGGTCGCCCTGTGCTGGTTTGCCGCGCAGCGGTACGTATCAGGAGAACTGCAAAGTCCGACCGGAAGGGGTCAGGTCCATGTTTTCGGTTAACGCTTTACGGTGATAGTAATACCGAGTTGGCCGAAAAATGGACCAGACCCCGACGTTGCAGGCCTCCTGCGGTAAGTATGAGCCGTCTTGACCGATAAAAAAGCCTCATTTAGACTGCGGGTTTACTTTTCATCCGGTCCTGTGCTCTCGCGGCTACTTGTCGGCGGGCGGTGTGGGATGCTCGGCTTGATGCGGTCCTTGGCTTTAGTGATGGTGGTAACATAAATCGTGAAGCGGGCTCTAATCAGTGACGTCCACGGCAACCTTGAAGCCCTGCAGACCGTGCTGGAGGACATTCGCCAACAGGAGATCGACGAGATCTATTGTCTGGGCGATACGATCGGCTATGGGCCGAATCCGTGCCAGTGCATCGATCACGTGATGAAATGCAAGGTTTGTCTGTTGGGCAACCACGATCAAGGGGCGCTGTTCGACCCCGAAGGTTTCAACACGGGAGCCGAACGGGCGATCTTCTGGACCCGCGAGCAATTGGAAAACGCCGGCGGTGATCGCCAGGAGGCGACCCAGCGCTGGGACTTCCTGGGCGAGCTGCCCCGCAGTCATCGCGACAATGGGTTCTTGCACGTCCATGGCTCGGCTCGCAATCCGGTCAACGAATATGTTTTTCCCGAGGATATTTATAACCAACGGAAGATGGACAAGATTTTCAGTCTGATCGAGAAGTATTGTTTTCAGGGACACACGCATGTGCCGGGCGTGTTTACCCAGGGGCTCAATTTTCTTAGTCCCGACGAGCTTGGATACGAATACGATTTGACGGACGAAAAGACCATGATCAACGTCGGCTCGGTGGGCCAGCCGCGTGACGGCGATCCGCGAGCCTGTTACGTGGTTCTCGAAGACAGACACCTCACCTTCCGGCGGATCGAGTATCCGATGGAAGAGACCATCAAGAAGATCTATGCGACGAAGGAGTTGGACAATTTTCTCGGTGACCGGCTTCGAGAGGGCCGTTGAGCGGACGCGGATAGTGGCAAGTCCAAGACGCGAAGAAAGTCCCGGCGGCGTGCTGTCGGAATCACCGTGAACGAAGAGAGCCTGGCTCTTTCCTGCCAAGAACACCCGCCAAAGGACGAAACGTCTTACTCTCGACGGCGTCGGTTCTTTCGCGTCGCTAAGATTGCGACGCCCTAGACGAAGTATTTATTTGATCATTCGAGGCCCGGCCGGTTTTGACGCGCCTGGCTAGCAAGGACATTTGACGTGGATAAACGTTTCCTTATTTTTCTGGTGTCGGCGATCGCGATCTTTTGGGTGAATATGTGGATCGTACAGCAAATCAATCCGCCACCAGAGCGGCCGGTTGTCGAGCAGAAAAACGACGGTAAAACGGGCGAAGAGAAGACCGGCAAGACCAAAACGGCGGCTCCGGCAAAGACCGAAAAAACCCCGCCCGAGGATTCTCCCAAGGAGGCGCCCAAAGAGGCTCCGCCTGTGGTGGTCGCCGCGCCGACCATTCCGCTCTCGATGACGACCCTCGGTTCGCTCGATCCGGCGAGTCCTTATCGATTGTTAGTGACACTGAGCAATGCGGGTGCTTCGCTCGTTCGAGCCGAATTAAACAATCCTCGCTACGGCGATCTGGAAGTACGATCGGGATACTTGGGCGCGCTGGCACCGAGCGATGCACCGGATAGCGGATGTCGGATTGGCATCGTGGGAGCGGGGACTCCGGCGGCAAACGCGGGGCTTCAGGCGGGCGACGTCATCACGGCGGTCAACGACGAGAAGGTTGCCACCGCGGCCGATTTCGTCGCGCACATGGCAGAGACCAAGCCGCGACGTTCGGTAACGCTCTCGGTTCGGCGAGCTGGTGCGAACCTGACGATTTCGGCTGATCTCATCCCCTATCCTCTGGCGGTCGTGCGGCCCGACAGCGAAAACTACACGATTCGCGGCGAAGAAGTTCCCGAGGGGTTGGAGCCCTCGCTGTTAATGACGCTGGCGCAAGTAGGAAAGGACGAGTTGGGAGAGAAAGTTGAGTTGGCCGGTGTCGATCTGCGCAGTGCCAATTGGGAGGTCGGGCTTCGCGACGATCAAGGCAAGTGGTCCGCCGGAGGCAACACGGATCGTCGCGTAACCTATCGCCGCTCGCTGCCGCAGCGGAATCTGGTCGTTTACAAGACTTTTGAGCTGGCCACGGTCCCCGACGACCAGCACGAAGAGGATGATTTTCCGGCGTATCATCTGACGCTTTCGCTTGATATCGAAAACACGGCGCCCGGCGACACAGAGATCGCCTATCAACTGGATGGACCAAACGGCTTGCCGACCGAAGGTTGGTGGTACGCATTCAAGATCAGTCGAAACTGGGGCGGTGCCGGACTAAGGGACTACCTTGTCGCTGATCGTGATGGCAGTGCTCCGCTGCTTTTTTCGGCCGCCACGGTCAGCGAGACGGTCAAAGAAGAGAATACCAAAAAGACCAAAGGTACTTTCGGGTTTCTTGCGGTTGACGCCCAGTATTTTAGCGCTGCGATGCGTCTCGCAAACGAGTCGGCGGAGGAAGCCGAGTTTGAAAAAATTGGTTATCGAGTGGCTGGCCCCGTCCATGAAGAGGACGGACGGCTGTCGAACGTTTCTTTTCGTATCGAGAGTAGCGCCGTTGAGCTACCCGCGGGCGAATCGCTCACGCACCAGTTTCAGGTCTTCCTCGGACCCAAACAGCCCGATTTGGTCGCGCGGGATGAGTACCAGTTGAAGGAACTGATTTACTACGGCTGGTTCGCGTGGGTCGCCAAGCCAATGCTCGGCCTGCTCCACGTGTTTTACTTCTTCGTTCGCAACTACGGCGTGGCGATCATCATGCTGACGATTTTGGTCCGCAGTTGCATGTTCCCGATCAGCAAGAAGCAGGCTCGCAACGCGCAGAAGATGCAGGAGTTGCAGCCGGAGATCAAGAAGATCAAAGAGCGGTATCCCAAAGATATGGAAAAGCAGATGAAGGCACAGCGCGAGCTGTTCCGCAAGAACAAATACAACCCGATGGCCGGTTGCTTGCCCGTGTTTTTTCAGATGCCGATTTTTATTGGCCTTTATCGTTCGCTGAGCGTCGATATCGAGCTGCGCCAGGCACCGTTGTTTAGTTCGGCGATTCGGCCGTTTTCCAATCTGGCCGCGCCGGATCGATTATTCGATTGGGCGTCGTTTATGCCCGATTTTGTTACCACGGGCCAAGGGATGCTGGTGCTGGGGCCGTATTTTAATCTGTTGCCGATCTTGACGATCACGATCTGGATTGTTCAGCAGAAGATGTTCATGCCGCCAGCAACCGACGACCAGACCGCAATGCAGCAAAAAATCATGAAGTACATGATGGTTTTCATGGGATTTATGTTCTACAAAGTCGCGGCGGGGCTGTGCTTGTACTTTATGGCGTCGAGCCTGTGGAGCATCGCCGAGCGCAAGCTGCTGCCAAAACCGAAACCGGCTACGGCCGCTACGACCACGCCTGTCAAACCGGCCGAGAAGAAGAAGCCGACCAACAACGCCGGTGGCGGCTCGTCCAAGAAGAAGAAAAAGAAGCAACGCCGAAAGTAATGCTGGCGTTGTCGCTGAGCTTGCAGAGCAGGGCGACGATCTCTACTCCGTCTTGTCCACCGCCGCGGCGACCAAATCGGCGAGATTTTTCAGACGGCGCAGTCGCGGCGCGACACGCGGGTGCACGAACAGTCTGACCCGTTTGACGTAGTCGTCAAACTGCTCTCGGGCGAGTGTCTTGACCACCGGCGACACGTCACCAAGCGGCCGATATCGGTTCTGTTTGGCGAAGAAAATCTCGACGTTGAACTGCACTTCGAGTCCCATCGGCGGCGCATCGAAGATCACTTCATGCGGCGCCACCACGCGGCGAATCGCCGTGCTCGCCAGCGCCGCAAACTGGCCGGCGCACTCGGTGAGCCAAGGATACGGCTTGCGCGCCAATCGCTGATAGAGAGCCGGCTCTTCAAACAGGCTGTATTGTGCCAGCCGCTTATAGAGCCGTCGTGACGGGCCGAATAGACCGTCGAGTAACTCGGCCGCCGGCGCATCGGCCGCAGCATCACGCAGCTCCTCGATCATTGCGGCCTCGGGCAGCCGAAACAGAGGGTCCAGGTCTAATTCTTGGTGCAGCAAGTAGAATGCCCGCTGAAACATCGCTGTGGCGGCCCGCACTGCGTGATGCCAGTAGACTTCGCTGAACATCACGTATCGAGCAAAGACCATCATCTCAGCCGCGGTCTTGCCTTTGTCGGTAATCGCCAGGGCATCTCCTGCTTCGTTCAGGCAGAGGCTTCCCAGCAGCCGCTGCTGATCGAAATTACGGCCATAAGGAACGCCCGCGTGCAGGCTATCGCGGCTCAAATAGTCCATCTTGTCGATGTCAATCGGACCGGAAAGCATGCTGGCGAGGATTCTCGCCCGACGATTGCGAGGCTTTTCTGACAGCAGCGCCACGACTTCGCGGGGGTTGATTCCCCAATCGTCACGCAATGCATCGGCCACCTCTCCTTCGAGCAGAAAACTGTTGGCAAACAGTTCGTGTTCGGGCACGCCGTTGAGTCGAATGTCTTCGATCGGATGACAGAACGGCCAATGGCCCAGGTCATGCAATAGTGCCGCGGCGAGAAAAATTTCGGCGTCGCGAGCGCTAATCGCCTCGGCAAATCGCTCGTCGTAGGAAAGCTGTTTCAGATACAACAGCGCCAGCCGATAGACGCCCAGCGAGTGCTCCTGACGTGTGTGAATGGCGGCCGGATAGACCAGCGACACCAACCCCAACTGAGAGATTCGTGACAGCCGGCGAAACTCTCGCGTATCGATCAATTGCCGAACACGCGGCGTCAGCGGCACGTCCAACTCGGGCGGGATCCGCACCAAACCGCGCCGAGCGTCCAGGCCGGCAACTTCGGGGATATCGCGGATCGCGGACATAATGATTAGCATTCCTGTCGCAGGACGGTCACGACACTAACACGTCTGTCGTTCGGGGCCAAAAAGATCGAGCACCGCTTCGGCGAGCGGAGCCAAATCGCCGGCTGCGTCGAGCGGCTCTAACTCTCGCCACAGTTGGGCACCGGCGGAAACAGTCTCCTGGACGTGCCGTGGCAGGGACGTCGTCCAATCAGGCGGCAAGGTCTGGGCGGCAATCCGCTCAGCCAGCGCCTGGCCGAGACGATCCATGTCGGTTTCGATCTCGAATCGCGTTTGGCCGATCACGAGCGGATTGTCGCGACCCTCGATCGCACTACGGAGATCCTCTTTGTACGCCACGACCGGTTTGCCCAACATCCAGGCCATCGTCGCTTCAGCCACCGCCCCTTCGTCGGGCACCCGTCCGTTGAGATTAATCACCAATGACCCACAGCCCACCACGACCTGATAGGTGTCGAGCGCAAAGATCGCGGCATGGAGCCAAACGCCAGCATCGGTCGCCGAGTATCCTTGGTCAATCAGATAAGGCTGGAGTTTTGCAAACTCCATTCCATCGGCGTGCGGCACAAACGGATCGAATCCGGCGACTTTCAGCACCTCGGCAAGTCGCAGCATTTCGCGGCGCTCTGCCTCGTTGAAAAGCGGGCCAGCGCAGTAGACCCGTCGTGGGCTAAGCAATGGAGAAATCGTCGTCATCGGAAACCGCATCCCTTCAGTCTGTTTGTAAGTCGGGGCTCCATGCCCGTCCAGTGGCCCGATTTCAGATAACCATCATCTCCCGACGTACAACGAAGCGCGCTGGATCATTGGTCCAGCATGAGCGAATTGCCCATCGTCATTCGCAACAGCACCGTGACCAACAAGAATAGGCAATAATGAAAAAATGCCGACCCAAAATCAAGGTCGAATGTGGCAAACGCCGCGAAGGCGCCGGCGGCCATAAACGGTGTGACGACGATTATCCACGTCCATATTTCATTGGGCGAGAGGCCGATCAATAGGGCGAGCGGCTCGTACGCCGCCCACATCACGGCATAAATGATCGAACAAATCCCGACCCGCGTCCAGAGCGCCTTGCCGCTGAACGGCTCGAGCACGTCCGAGTCGCGCAGAAACCAGTAGCCGACAAACACCAGCGGCGGCGTCACCAGCAGCAGGCCGGCAGCAGAAATCGCGAAGAGTGGCTGATCGAATAGCCGCACCATGAAGGCCAACAGAAACACGAAAACGGTTGCCCCAAGGGCTCCCCATAGGACCATTGGCGAGAGATCGGTTTTCTCTCTCTCGATTGGCTTGAGGACGAGCTGTCCCCCGGCGTCCTTTCCGCCCGTGGAATGGAGCTCTCCGCCATGCACTTTGACGACGTCTTCCTGACGAGGGACCACGATCGGGGTCTTGCACTTGGGACAGCCGCCTCGCTGACCGGCGAACTTATCGCTGACCTTGAATCGCGTGTGACAGCCAGGACAGACGACCAAAATCGACATGAATACCAACTCAATGCGCAAGAGACTCGGGGGCAAGCAAAATTCCCAATCCACTAGTTTCGCTGACGAAGAAGAAAAATCAAGCCGCGTTGAAAAATTCTTCGACGTTCGAGCCACGTGTACCCGTTCGAATCTTACCTCGCGGCGAGAATTACCGATGGTTATGCTCGCCCAGCATTTCTCTTCAGAACTTGCCGCCCGTTGAAATCGCGACTAGAATGGGCCGGATAGGCTGTGCCCCGGGTTTTGTGGCACACGAAGTCGGTACCGATCGATTCGGTTCGCAAAAGGGACAAAACTCAAGGAATTTCTTGCTTGGCTCGCCTCCAGCGGCGCTAAAGACGACCGGCTCCCGTTGTGTGGTTTCGGCACTGTGGCCTTCTCGGCAGCCGCAAGTTTTCTCGATATGTCGCAATCGCTTTGGAAATCACCGAATTGCACGGTTTTGGTCTTGATTGGGGATAGGATCATTTTTGCCGGTCTGCGGCATCGGAGGTGGATGAGATGGCAAAGTTGATCTGTCGCAGCGAGGGACGGTCCAGCCGGAACTGTATCGCACACACCGTTTCGCACTGTCGGGCGATGTGCGTGGCGCTGGGCCTCGTCGTGATCTTGGGATGTACTGACGGGCCGGACGCTGAAGTCGAGCCGGAGACGACGGCACCTCGCGAAACGCAAATTGCGGGCCACGAGCGAATGATCGCTGCGCTCGCCAAGATCGCCCGAGATACTCCCACGGAGAGCCCTTACCTCGGGACGAAGAAAATCGACGAACTGAAGCCGCAGGTCGATGCGTTGGGCAAGGGTGCCACGGGCGGTGATGCCTGCAAGTTGAACTTCGAATTGGGTGAGGCCTATGTTCGCCACGGTGACCTCAAGGTTGGGATTGCCCACCTTGAGCGCGCCTACGAGTTGATTCCCACGTCAAAGTTGACTCAGGTGCAGACCGTCCATATGCGATTCAAGCTGGGCGTTGCTTACATGCGGATGGGCGAGACCCAGAACTGCTGCGCAAGAAACACGCCAGAAAGTTGCGTCCTTCCGATCCGCGGTGGTGGACTGCACACGCGCGTGGAAGGATCGACCAACGCGATCCGTTGTTTCAAGGAGGTGTTGGGCATCGCCGGCAGCAATACCAAGATGTATTTCGCATCGCAGTGGTTGCTCAACATCGCATATATGACTCTTGATGGTTACCCCGACAAAGTCCCGTCTGAGTATTTGATCTCCCCGCGAAAATTTCGGAGCGAGGTCAGTAGCTTTCCTCGCTTTATTAACATCGCACAGAAGCTAGGCCTAAATACGTTTAACCTTAGCGGCGGTGCGATCGTCGATGACTTTAACAATGATGGCTATCTCGATATCATCTCATCGACGTGGGACACGAGCGGTCAACTTCGTTTCTTCATGAATGACGCCGATGGCACGTTCTCGGACCGCACGGCGGAGGCGGGACTGGTTGGACTGTTCGGCGGCTTGAACATGCTGCAAACCGATTTTAACAACGACGGCAACCTCGACATCACGGTCTTTCGTGGTGCTTGGCTTGCTGAAGCGGGACGGCATCCGAACTCACTGATCCGCAATAACGGCGACGGCACCTTCACCGACGTGACATTCGAGGCAGGATTGGGTGAGGTCCATTATCCTACGTTGACCGGAGCTTGGGCCGATTACGATAACGACGGCGATCTCGACCTCTTCGTCGGCAATGAGACAGCGAACGGGCTGAGGGTACCCTGTCAATTGTTTCGCAACAACGGAGACGAGACGTTCACCGACGTCGCAAAGATCGCTGGCGTCGAGAATCATGAGCACACGAAGGGGACGACCTGGGGCGACTTCAACGGCGATCAGCTTCCCGATCTGTACGTGTCGAACTACTCTTCGCCGAACCGACTCTATAAGAACAACGGAGACGGGACTTTCACCGACGTCGCGGAGAAATTGGGGGTTGACCGGCCGATTAGCAGCTTCCCAACGTGGTTCTGGGACTACGACAACGACGGGGTGCTCGATCTCTTCGTCTCAAGCTACGATGGTCGCGTTTATCATCTGGCGGCCCACTACCTGGGAGAAAATACCGCCTACGAGCGACCACGTCTCTACCGTGGCGACGGCATCGGCGGATTCACAAACGTCGCTGCGAAGCAGGGGCTCAATATTCCGATGCTCCCGATGGGATCAAACTTCGGCGATCTGGACAACGACGGATTCCTCGATTTTTACCTCGGTACAGGAGATCCAGAATATGAGAGCCTGATGCCGAATCTAATGTTTATGAATGCCGGCGGCACAGGGTTCTTGAACGTGACGATGGCCGGTGGCTTTGGCCATCTGCAGAAGGGGCACGGCATTGCCTTTGCGGACCTGGACAACGACGGTGATGCCGATCTGTTTCAGCAGATGGGCGGGGCATACCCTGGCGACAAGTACGGTGATGCGCTCTATGAGAATCCCGGCTTTCAATACCACTGGATCGGCATCAAGCTCGTCGGTGCAACGTCCAACCGCGCGGCGATCGGTGCCCGCATTCACGCCGAGGTCGAGGAAAACGGTTCCACTCGTTCGATCTATCGGCACGTCAACAGTGGCGGTAGCTTCGGCGCGAATCCCCTCCGGCAGACTCTTGGTCTTGGCGATGCCAAGCGTATTCGCAAACTAAGCATCTTCTGGCCAACGACGGGGCGCACGCAAGTCTTTCACGACGTCGAAGCCGACCAGTTCATCCGGATTGTCGAAGACGAGGAGAAGTTCACCAAGATCAACGTGAAGAAACTCAGGCTCAGCGAAAACGCCGAATTCCGCGCA
>Ga0114996_10009612_pt1 | contig 10585 bp, 7 predicted proteins | sample ArcticOcean_MG_C_4_FD_87039 | JGI IMG/M metagenome (GOLD analysis project Ga0114996, IMG submission 87039) | Marine microbial communities from western Arctic Ocean - ArcticOcean_MG_CB4_134 | ecosystem: Environmental > Aquatic > Marine > Oceanic | place: Arctic Ocean: Canada Basin | collected... | reverse complement strand
TCCGTCGCCCTGGATGCAGACGGGCTCGTGGACCACCTCCGCAGCACGGTCGTGAACCAGGTCCTCATCGACCAGCCCAACTACCCGGGGTGCATAACCGCACTCGGATTCGACGCCGATTCCTGAAAATGGAAATCCCGCAGGTCGTTTACCTGCGGGGTCACGTGGAGCTAGAGGGAATTGAACCCTCGACCTCTTCCTTGCCAGGGGGGAGGCAGAGAGCAAGGACACACGGACGGGAACGACCCGCCAACTACCCAGCCGAAGTCAATGGCTGTCGCTACTGGTCGAGCCGAGGGCATGTAGCCCATTTCCAGAGTTATGTCAGCGACCTTAGGAATATTTCCAACTCCAGCCACAGGTCCTGACTGTGGTCCCACACGGAGTTGGTATAGCCGCGCAATCCGTCGAGCTTGTTACGTGCCGTCCCTGCGATAAGACCGAAACTGACGACGTTGGCCGACGGGAGGAAACACCAGGCAAACCCCATCCCGACCTGGCGAAGATCGGTCTGTCTCCAGTGAGTTTCCTTATAGGTAGAGGTGATGTGGTAGGCGACGGTGACTCCAAGAACAGCGTTGGCGATATCGACCCCGTCCCCCTCCAAAAGAAGCATGACAAGGATTACCGGTACCGACAGGGTGGGGAAGAAATAGGGGGCAATGCCAACTAGCCAGTTCCCACCGCCCAGAAATCTCATGTGGCCGCCCTGGCCACTCGTGGCATTTAGCTCTCGTACGCGGTTGAAAGTGAGAAGGGCAAAGATGATGTGGGTGGCCTCATGTTCGAGGGTGGACCAGAACGTTCCCTCTCGCATTGATCGGGGGCGCAGCAAGATCATCCAGACCACGACGTAACCCCCGGCCCCATAGAGAAATGGACTCATTGTCTGGAAAGTGTCGACTATGGCCTCTACCTCGTCCTTGAAGGCAAGCACCGCGCCGGGTAGTACAAGCAGTGCTCCGAGGGCTACAGGCCATTTGAGTAGTCGAAGAAGAAAATTTATTAGGGCGCTCATGAAGGAACCACTCTGTACTCCAGCGGTATGACTGTCCATAGGTATGAACCGGCGGGTATGGCTATGTTTTCGGCATGAACACCTGGGAATACCACGTTGAGGCAGGTCCAACCGATTGGGGCGCGATCCAGCAGACGCTCAATCAGGCCGGCTCGGAAGGCTGGGGGTTGGTGGCAGCCGGGTTTGCCGATGGCTACCAAGAAGGAGGTTTTTGAGTGAGGGGACGCAGATTCTTGGAGGCCAGTTCTTCGCGGTATTCAAGCGCCCAGGGAATGGCTAGTTTCCTAGAGCGGAGCGGACTGGCTAGACCAAGCCATTTCACGGTCCCTTCAAGAATCCGGCCTCTTTGAGTTCACTGCTCGTGAACCGTCTGTCCGTTGACCGCTACGACAGTCGCTTTATAGGCTGGATGGCCGGACTGGTAGGTTCCACACACCGCGATTGCGGCGACCGACAGAAAGATTCGTGATGAACTGGTATCTCGGCCCTCTGCGGAAATACGCACAGTTCTCCGGTCGTGCGGGACGCAAGGAGTACTGGTTCTTCGCCCTCTGGCAGTTCGGGATCTTCTTGGTCTTGGCGGTGTTCACCGGCCCTCTCTACACCGTCTACTTCCTAGCGACCTTGATCCCAGATATCGCAGTCGGGGTCCGTCGGTTGCACGACATCAACCGATCGGGGGGCCTTGTGTTTATCGGTTTGATCCCCATCGTCGGTTGGATCATCTTGCTCGTGTTCGCCGCGCAGGAGGGCACGAAGGGCCCCAATGACTTCGGGGTTGAGCCAATTGAGGCTGCCGTCTGAGCACTAGGACAGAGTCGCTAGGTCGAGGTTGGGAGGGAAGCCGATGGGTGCTCTACGTCGATTGATCAGTCGCCTGTTTCTCTATGGCGGTATCGGCGTTGGGACTTTTGTCGCAGTCGCTGTGGTTGAGTCGGTTGCGACCCGCTACCTCCTCGGCGAAGCCCTCGACCTCTCTTTGTGGCAGAAACTGGCCGCCCTTGCTGTGGTTTTGATCCTTACAGCGGTTCTCCGACGACGGGTTCGAACTCCGCGCCGGGAGCGAGGGATTCGAGCCGCCCTGCGCGCGTTGCGCTGACAACCTGCCATCCCCCGTTCAGAGCCAGCCCTTCCGCCGGAAGAAGGTGATTTGGACAACGGTGATCGCCATGATCATCAACCAGGCCACAAGGTAGCCATTGAGCCAACCAAACTCCGGAAAGTACTCGGGGTCGATGTTCATCCCGTAAAGCCCGACTACGAACGTTGGGAGGAGCATGATCGAGGCGATTGCCCCTAGTCGATTCCCGGCCTGCGCCTGCTTCCTTTCAAGGAAGCTCGAGAGGTTGTCAGTCAAGACGTTCATCATGTCCCGCCCATACTGCGTGCGACTTCGAGCGTGACGGAGGCGCTCCGCTACGTCGATCAGATAGATCTCAGTCGACCTTGGAAAGATTTCAACCTTTCCCCCATCAACTGTCTTCTTGAGGTCGAGCCTGTCGTCGATGATCTTTTCGGCGACACTCAGGGTTGGAGTAATGATCGTCTCAAGTTGCAGGTAGATGTTCCTGAGTCGAGCGATCTGTTGGCGACAGTCCGACGGGGGCTCGTGGTCGTGGTTTAGGAGATACTCGAGTTCGTTTGTTCGCTCGTGGGCGTCATCGACCAGATGATCGATCTGGGCGGTGATGAATTCGAGAAGAAGCCAGATGCAGTCACCGCTGAGAAGTTGACGGCTATTGGCCTGTCCGACAACCGTGGAGAGGTCCGGCATTGGGATCCCACTCGGCCAGTCGGTCGGAGTCTGTGTGACCGAGATGAAACGGTCAAAGTCGATTATGACCCGGATGCCAACGGTGCCGACTTCATCCACAACGGCGTCGTACATCGGGTATGCGAGCTCGCCAAAGAGATACGAGTCATGCGATTCGAGGCGAGGGAACACTTCGTCCGAGAAGCCGCGCATCAAACGGAGTCGATTGTCCGCTATGGGGTGAAGGTCTGCTGGTAGGACCGATTGGAATTGGTCCTCTGTTGGGTCTTTGAAGTCGTTCCAGATCAGATCGGACACAGGCGAACCTCATGGTTCATTTGATTACACAACGGACTGAGAGTTGTCCGCACGGTCGTCGACGGGACCACCGGGCGGGGCCTGCGCCGGGCCGCCGCCGCCACGGGAGCCGCCGTTCTCCCGGTACCCAGCAATCAGCCTTGGGTCTATTAGAGGGGAGAGGACGATCCGAAAGGAGGTGAACACGAGAGCACGCCCGGGGCGAACGTCGGCAGCTACGAAGAGCGGTGAGAGTTCGTCGCCGTTCGACTCATTTTCCGGAAGTGAAAGTTCGAGGTTGTCAAGTCGAAATGGCAGGGCCGCCGGGTCGTTTCCAAAGATCTCCGGCCTGAAGTCCTCCACCTCGGAGAGAGGGGTCCTCAACGCTCGGAGGAATTCTTCAGAGCTGCATCCATTTAGGGCTTTGCCGGGTCCGGTCACTGTCACTGGTGAGATGAGGTCGTCTAATGGGGTATCGCTCAGACGCGCCACGATGGCGTCTGTGTGGACCCTGTTCACAGCCGAGTGGAGCCTGTCACTCGTTACCCGGATACGAAAGTCCTCCCGGGGTGAAAAGACCTCTTCGTTGGTCCCGGGGATTCTGGCCCTGACAGCACCAGCTGGGCTGTTGTCCGATTCTGGCTCGAGCGCTCCTCCCCCGGTCCAGAGCACGTCTCGTTTGTATTCGCCCTGCCACTGTTCGCGCATCTGGAGAAACGCTTCAGAAAGCCATTTCGGCTTGAAAGATGTCAGACGGGCCTGCATTTGCGCCCTTGTGATCTGTTCCTGATTTGGGATGGACGTCGCCAGGACGAAGGACTGGGGCCGGTCGATCGTTACGGTCTCATCAGAGACCTCACCGGCATCGAGCAATGAGCCAAACGGCCGGTGTACAACTGTCCGGATTACTGCCTGCCAGTCGTAGAACTGGTCGCGGGTGTTAATCAGTCGCGCGAGCTCGGTCGAACTGTGTTGGATCTTCAGCAGGGCGGCCTTTCGGGTCCGAAGGCCAGCACTCTGAAGGGTCTGGACGCGGGCCAGCTCCCGGGTAAGGACGAGCCCGCGCGTCAGGAGACGAACGACGGCACCCGCGAACGATAGAAGGAGGATCCAGGGTAAGAAGAAGGGTAAGAAGCTGAAGATGAGGTTTGCGACAGTTCCCAACCCGGTGAGCACGGACAGTGCCAGATTTCGAAGAGTCGCCAGGCGTAGCTTGGCCTGGGCGGCCTCCACGTTCTCCATGGAACTGTCAGGCGCCTCTCGTTCGACCATGCCATCAGCGAGGTTCTTGCGGGCATCGTCAATTGCCGCAGCGAGATGGTCACCGACCTGCCAGAGGAGACAATGGCGGCGAACCATCAGCCAACTGCGCCAGCGATCCTGGAGCGAGAGGACAATCGTTCGCGATGGATCCTTGTCGGGAATCGGGAGTGAAGATTTCCGAGCACAGATGTGGCCAATGTTTACGAGCAGTCCAGAAGGTGTATGGCGGTAGCAGACACCATGGTGGAAGGACGTTCCACAATGGTCACAGCGGCCCTCGGCCTTCCATGGCCCGTCGATCAGTTCATGTTCTCGAAGAGCATCTTTGTGCATCGTCTGATGGGTGCCGTACTGGTCGGGGACGACGTCCGAGGGACCTTGATAGAACGCGGCAACCGCCAGGTAGTTAGTTGGATCGAACTCCGAGTGGTCTGGTCGGTGGTATTCGGGCCGGGAGGCATCGTCGGAGACTTCCGCCTCTTGGTCGGGCTTGCTAGGAGCGCCAGAATCCAGGGCGAGGTTTGTAGATGGACCGCCGCTGGTGTCGTCCCCATCAGCGAACCGGGCCAAAGCGGCTTCTACTGCCCGCGCATTGACGACATCCATCGAGCCGATCTCTGACAGATCGGTGTCCAAGTCGAGCAACTCGAGTTCAAGGCCTGAGAGGCTGAACGCTTCGTCGTCTGGTGTTGGCCCGACGGCTGACGGGTCGAGGTAGAGGAGACGCTGTGTGTCGTGCATCGGAGTCGGAACCCCTTCGGGAAGGTCGCCTCCGTCGACGAGGCCGAAGGCAGCTTGCCGGAGAAGAATCCACGGCTTCGGATCAGGTATCGCGGGTGGCCCGGTGTCGGGCATTCCCACCTCTTGGAGCCGGAAGAGCAGGTTGTCGGAGTCATTGTTGGACATTCCGGGGCGGAACCTCATGACCACTGTAGAACTCTCTCCGAACGTCAGGTGCTGAGCTGCCGAGGCAACTCTCTCACCAACATTTGTCGCAACCCGGTCGATCACCAGTAACGGAGCCTTCTTAGCGGCTGCGATGAAGTTGCGGAGGAACAGGCGGAGGCCTTTCAGTATTCCGATTTCGCTTGCTCGCTGTGCGAGAGGCGCCTGGAACCTCCGAAAGGCGAAGCCGCTCGCAGCGGCGATGCGTGCCGAAACCTCTGGTCCGATAGGTGAACGGTGAGAGGCTGGAATGGCGTTGATGCCCGGTGGGACGATCCACGGGCCGCTCTCTGGGAACGCACCGGCGAGCACGTCGTCGACCATGTGTCCGGAGTTGACTACCCGGAGTTGGCCCCGGATCAGGCGTACTGGGGTGACCTTTCCAGCCGGATCATCGTGCAGGCTGAGGACCGGCTCTTCGAGCCAGCGGAATCCCCCGGTTGTGAGGAGGGCGATCAATAGGCAGGTGCTTGGCCGGTCGCGAGCCTTAAGTGGGAGAACTGCTACCTCCGGGTCGGCGATCAGGATGAGGTCGTGAAGGAAATGGGCGTCCCAGCGCGGATCGAACAACTCTGGTCCGAAGTCACCATCCGGTTCTGCGCAGCCGATGGTGTAGGCGCGGAACTCGCATCCGCTAAGGAACGACGATCGGACAGTGTCGAGGAGCTCCAACTCTCGATCACACCGAGTGCTTTCGATAGAGCTCAATGGGCCGGTCCTTACCGAGACAAAGGTCACCGCAGGCCACCGCCCACCGGTCAGGACCTCTTCAAGTGTGCACGTAGTACTGCCTTGTGAGCGGACCCAGGTGACAGGAGCTTCAAGGTCACTCTCTGTGTCTGCTAGGTCTATGAGCGCAACGGCGTCCATGAGGTCTTCGGCAGCCCACTGGTCAAAGGTTTCGCCAAAGTTTGCGTCCGGTCCGGTTAGGTCCGCGACGAGGATCGTGAGATGGCGTGGCTCCGCCGCATGGGTCATGACAGGGGTTGTGCCGCTGTTGTCATACGACGGATCCGGTTGACCGAGTTTTCAAGGAGGTCAGAACCTCGTTGTAACCACGAATAAGGTCGTCGATCAACTCGATGGTCATCGAGTCCTCAGGAGTTACGGTGCCATCCGAATTTCGGATCTCCTGACCCGAGAAGGGCAGGGCTTCAATTGTCTTGAACCGTTTGATGTTCTCTTCGAGGTACGTCACCAGATTGGCGGTTCTTTCCACTTCTGTTTCCGCGCAGGCCCTTTCGTAACGGGACTGGTCTTCGGCGGTAAAGGGAGTGGTTCCCTCGCGCAGGAAGGTTTCGGCCTCGCCGTGGAGCGTGTACACCTTTCCAGAGCCCTCACCCAGTTGGTATAGGCGCTCATAAGGGGCGAAGGCCGCTCCGTGTTGGACTTGGACCGTGCCGTAGCACTTGACGAACGCTTCCAAGAGAGCCGGCAAGATGTTGTCTTGGCTCACGTCTGTTAGTAGCGGGAACGGGAATCGGTGCGGGCCATCGGTCCCTGTGATGCTCACTTCTCTTGCCGGATCAGCAGTGGCATAGCCGAGCATGCGGGCCACGGCAAAGCCCCTGATCATGGTGAGTCGGGTGTCATCCGGTAGGGGAATGAAGTCCTGGAGGGTCTTCGTTCGACGGAAACGCCAGAAGCCGCCTCGTAACGCTGCTTCGGTGGTTCCGATCCTATTAAGCACTGCGCTCAGAGGTTGTACGAATGAGTTCACGATCATCGGGTGGAACGGGTGTTCGATGAACGATGAGATAAGAACCGATTCCCGGTCGTTGTCGGTGAAATGTGATCCTTCGCCCATGACTCCCGTAACGACATCCCTGGCGGGATGGCCAATAGTGAAGGGGAAGCCTTGGAGGAGCGGCCTCTCCTTAATTATCGGCTGACTCCTGTGGACCACCGCGTTCAGTCCATCGTTGAGTTCGACAAGTGGCGCAGACTGGTTCTTGGCTTCAGAGAGCTTCTGGCGGAACAAGGCGAGACGTTTCGTGTGGTCGCCTATGGGTTTGCCGTAGCGGTCCGTCGAGTTCAGGTATTCCCGGAGCCCTTCGGAGAAGTAGCGCGACATAGGGCTAGAAGGACGACGCATCCAGGACGTAACCCGATCCTCGATCTGCTCTTGAGTGCATGCAGCGACGATCTGTGGATTCGCCCCTGGTACCCACTGGGGTTTTTCTGACTTGGACCACAGAATCGGCAGCACGTTGTGTCGCTCGTCAGCGGGAAAGCCACCCATGTTGATGAGGTATCGGGTGGCGTCGATCGAGTTGACGGACTGGTAACCGTCATCCACGGCGAGGTTTGTCGCTTCATCGGCTAAGTCCTCAATTGCTGCTTCCCAGCCTTCGGCGTCCTCGAGGAAGAATTCCAGTGGTGATGGACTGAAGCTTTCTGGAACGCCACCTCGGTAGGTCGGCCAGCTCTCGGTCAAGGCAGGCTGTCCGTCTATCCGAGTCACCAGAGCGTGGACGAGTCCGTGCGCTTGGCTGATCTGCGCCATCAGGGTGGTGAGAATCTCGTTGGCTAGCGCCGCCATGGCGTTCGCTGCAGATTTCCGGCGACTAGCTCGCCAGTTGAAGAGGATCGACTGGCCAAGCTGGTCGAAGGCCGCCTGTACCGGTGCGGAGCCGAAGTTGAGGGCGCCATCGGTTCCGGCGTTACGAAGGGTGCTCTTGGCCTCCTCACGTTTAGCGGCCGATTTCTCCAGATCCTCCGCGCACTCTTGGTGAACTTCGGCAGCGGCGTGAAGTACCTCGTTGACGGCTTTACCGACTAGCAATTCCCCAACCTTGAGGCCATACCGACTGATGCTCCTGGAGGTGACTTCGAGAATCCGCTCGAACGACTCAGGGCCCCAGTCTCTTATGAGGTCATTAAATCCTGAATCCGCTCGATCCTGTGACGGCTTCTCAACCATCGCAGCCTGGGAACCGAGCCTCTGGTGCCATTCGGCTGGAGTGCCTGACTGTGTTTCAAACGGGAGTTTCAGTTCGCTCTTGATTTCCTTGAGTTCTTCAGTGGCTAGGGCTCTGGAGGCGAACCTGTCGGTGACCTGGTTGGCTTCTGTCCCCCGTTCGTCGAGGTGACAGTCGCTCAGGTACTCCTCGAAGCGGGAACTGACGATCTCCTCGAGGATTGCCACGTCGTTCATATTCTTTGCGTCTTCACCAAGTTCGATTACAGCCTTCTTGTTATGACCCTCGTAGAGCCCGTCGAGCACTTCCCTCATGATCAACTTCGACGAGTAGTCCTGGAACCTGTCCCGGCCGATCGAAATGGTGGACGAGCCAAATGAGGAAACGACCCCTGGCTGGCGGATCGGGTCAAATGGGTAACCACCGTTGTTATCTGGGGCGTTCATAGCCCAGTTGACGGTGATGAAGTTGTAGATGGATTCCTGGACGCTTATCGAAGAGACCCAGGATCCGAGGGTTTCACCGACAGCCCGGTAGACGTTGCGTTGATCCTCCAGGTCGATGCCACGTAGGTTTTTTCGACCGATCAGGAAGGTTGAATGAGGACCTCGGTTGTCGCATCTCACCTGGGTCGGGATCAGCTTGTCGTAGCTGATCTCGGTGTCCCAATAGGCCGACATGAGTTCGGACATCATGGCCAAGCCATTGGCGGCCATGGCGTCGTCGGTGCCTGCGTTGAAAATGTCTGCGGTGAAGATGACGGCTATCGGGAAAGCCCCACGCTCATCAGTGCGGCGAATTAGATCTATTACGTCTAGGAGGATCCCAGCTCCCGTCCCACCGGCCATCGAACCGAGAACAACGACCATTGGGTCAGGTACTGCTGTACCGGGCGGAACCGGAATACCGAGGTGCTGGGATACCTGCTGGAGTTCAGGCCCACCGGCGTCACAGTCGGAAAATGCCTCTGTGATCTTTTCCCGAACCACGGTGTCGAGGGCCATTACGCCCGCTATCCGGCCCACGGCACGCATCTTGCCTGCCCCGGCGAGGAGTGGAACGTGGACTTCAGCGGGGTTTGGACGCCATCCGATTAGCTCGCGGTAGCCCGAAGAATCATCACGCGGCGAGTGTTGGGCGAGGAGGGCATCGGTGAGTTGGGGATACGTCCCGAATTTTAGTGAAATGCTCTTGTAGTCCTCAGCCGGCAGCGTGGGGATCTCTCCAGGAGATTCTTGAATATTCAGGGTGTCGAGGCCGAGGAACCGCCATGACTGAGGGATGCCACGGTCCCAACCAGAGTGTTCGAGACGGCGCCGTACGGAATCTCGTACGTAACGAACCGCCTTCTGCCCGCTGCCTCCGCAACCAATCATGATCACTGGTCGAAGCATTTGTTTGGAATCCCTTCCGTGGGGAAGCTATGAGTCTTGGCTGGATCAGCCGATCATGCAAATGGATCGCCTGGATCGCGTACTTGGTGGTCCCATTCAGAGGGCTCTGTAGAGCCCGACGATGTGCTGGTCGGGGAGTCAGATGTGCTGGTCGGGTAGTCACCAAACGGGTTGGTGGGGTCCGCTACAGGTTTATCGAAGGAGTCGTCATCTTTGTCATCCTCCCCGGGTGCCCCGGCCTTGCCAGTCTCGACCTCGTCCGTATCGGCGGCGCCACTGGACTGGTCGACCTGTCCGGCTTCGATGAGTCGGGGAATCTCCCGGGCTGTCACATCGTTGAGGCGGTCGGATACCTCGTCGAGTTGGTCCGCAGCAGATGGCCCACCCTCGAACGGCTTGAACAGCACGAGAAGTTGAGCTGAGGTGGGTTCGCCAGTCGCCAGAGTGGTGATCGCACTGGTGGGGAGCTGAAGTACCCAGCATTCTCTGAAAGTGGTACCTATAAGGCCGGCGGATGGTCCAGTTCCCTTCGTGGGTTCAGATCCTTCCGGGGCGATGCAGTGGTTCGTGGAGGCAGTAGCACGGATGACGGCGCGTTGCGATCGGCCGAAACCGGTTTCTTGACGCTCGCCGATGAAGGTTCGGAGCCAACTGATTTCGAAGTGGACATCATCGATTACGGCGGTTGAGTTCCGACCCTCGAGTTCGGTAGCGAACATGGTCGTTGTCGGGTCGACCGTTAGCGCCCCGCCACCGACGGCGGACACGGTGCCCTCAGGTCCTACCGTCACCGGCAGCGTCTTCCAGCGGCTATTGGGAGCGACGCCGTCCCACTTGGCGAGCCGAGTAGTGAACAGGGCCCGGAGTAGGACCTGGACGAGTACGAAGAGCAGGAGAAGCTTCAGAAGTTCGAAGACAAAGCCGGCCTTGTTCAGTGGTCGACTCATTTCGAACTCGGCCAGCCACAAGACTTCTCGGACCTCGTCTGCCGGCT
>Ga0114996_10009610_pt1 | contig 10586 bp, 8 predicted proteins | sample ArcticOcean_MG_C_4_FD_87039 | JGI IMG/M metagenome (GOLD analysis project Ga0114996, IMG submission 87039) | Marine microbial communities from western Arctic Ocean - ArcticOcean_MG_CB4_134 | ecosystem: Environmental > Aquatic > Marine > Oceanic | place: Arctic Ocean: Canada Basin | collected... | reverse complement strand
TTGGATCATTTGCAGTATCTCCTGCTCAACATACAACAGCGAATGACCGAGTTTTATCACTGTGTATGGTTGTTGATCTGTCCGCCAGAAACTCAGGAGAATAGTTTTGTCGTGTAGCATGATATTTATCAACAGTTATCAACAATGGAGAACGGGTCCATTTTTCCTTTGGTCCTGGCTGTTGATTTGCCTGTGAGAGATAGCCATATAATATTAAGAGGCAGATGCATAAAGGAGAGCCACGGTGTCGATGTCGGAAAAGTACGGCTAACCCCTTGATCCCTCAATTTAAGTATAGGAAATCATCTTATGCCCACTGCGACCTACCGACCCAACGTATTATTGATCTGCACTGACCACTGGGGTGGTCCGCTTTTGGGAGCCGCCGGTCATCCAGTGGTAATGACGCCCAGCATCGACCAATTGGCGCGCTGCGGCACCCGCTATACCCAGGCGTATTCGGCTTGCCCCTCGTGCATTCCGGCGCGGCGCTCGTTGTTGACGGGCATGAGTCCCAGGGCCAATGGGCTGCGGGACTACCAGGAGGGGGTGGAATTTCCCGAGGTCGCGACCATGGCGCAGTGTTTCCGCGATGCCGGCTACCAGGCCTACGGAGTGGGCAAGCTGCACGTGACACCACAACGTCACCGCGTCGGTTTTGACGATGTGTTGGTCGAGGACCAGGGACGGCACCAGTTCAAGGAAGTGCCCGACGGGGACGCCGACGACTACGAGCTGTTCTTGGCCGAGCAGGGTTACGGTGGACAGGAGTACGCCCTCGGTTTGCCACACAATGAATTTATCCCGCGCACTTGGCATTTGCCCGAGCCCTGCCACCCGATCAATTGGGCGGCGCGCGAGATGTGCAAGTACATCCGCCGCCGCGATCCGCGCAAGCCGGGTTTTTGGTATTTGTCCTTTTCGGCGCCACACCCGCCGCTGATGCCATTGGCTCCGTACATGGACCTGTACCGTGACGTGACTCTGGACGAAGCGGCTACTGGCAATTGGTCGGACGATTTCGCCAAGCTGCCCTACCAGATCAAAAAGTTGAACAACCCCGATACGATCGCCATGACGCGCGCCCGGCGCCACGAGTGGGAGCTGACCCGTCGGGCTTATTACGCCACGTTGACCCACCTGGACCACCAGATTCGTCTGGTACTGGGGTATCTGCGCGAAAACGAATTGCTCGACAATACCATCGTTGCTTTCACCTCCGATCACGGCCACACCGTTGGCGAGCACGGCCTGTGGTGTATGACCGTGTTCTACGAGATGTCGGCCAAGATTCCTTTAATCATTATGCCGACCAAAGGCGACAAACGCCTGGGCGCCGGCGTGCAGGACGATCGCCTGGCCGAGTTTGCCGATCTCATGCCGACTTTGCTGGACTTGGCCGGTGTCGAGATTCCCGCTCACGTCGATCGCCTGTCATTGGTCGGGGCGCAAAAGCGGGAGCATCTCTACGGCGAACACGGCCAGGGCCAGGCAGCCATGCGCATGATGCGCGCCGAGCAGTACAAACTGATCTACTACCCGGTGGGCAATCAATTTCATTTGTTCGACCTGGAAAACGATCCGCGCGAATGCGTCGATTTGACTGGCCAGACGCAATACGCCGAGGTGCAGCAACGCCTGACGCGTCTGCTGGTCGACGAGTTCTACGGTGAGGATCTGCAATGGGTCAGGGACGGCGAGTTGGTCGGCTTGCCGGATGAAGAGTACGTGCCAGTGGGTGATCGAACGATGCGTAACCAGCGCGGTCTGCGCTTTATGTAAGGACAGGCGATGGTCTCTCGCCGTAACGAAAAACAAGGGGCGTTCGCCTAATAAGGGGGCGCAGATATTGCGGAGTTAATATGAACGCTATTGAACAGGCCGAGTTAAACTTTGATCGCCATTTGCGGCACAATGCCTATCCCGGCAGGGGATTGGTCGTTGGACGCCTTGCCGCCGACGAATGGCTGATGCTCTATTGGATCATGGGGCGCAGCGAACACAGTCGCAATCGGCGTTTTGTCGTCGCCGATCAGACCCTGCGGACGGAGCCGGTCGATGTTAGTCTGGTGGAAAACCCGGACCTGATTATCTACGAAGCGATGCTCGAATTGGGCGGTATTTATTTGGTCAGCAACGGGGATCAGACGCGCACCCTCTACGAGACGCTGCGCGATGGCGGCACATTTGATGCCGCCTTAGAGACGCGCCAGCGCGAGCCGGACGCGCCCAATTACACGCCGCGCATCAGCGCCATGTTGGATTCTCGCCAACCGCTACAATTGGCACTGAGCATTTTAAAAGCCAAGCCGACCGACCCAGAGCAAACCGATCGTTTTACCTATCGCCCGGCACTGCCACCGCCCGGTCTGGGTTTGGGTCTTACGACCTACCAGGGGGACGGCGATCCGCTGCCGAGTTTTTGCGGCGACCCGCTCTTGCTGCCGTGCAGCGGCAGTGCCGAGACTATGCTGGATACCTATTGGAATGCGCTCGACAGCGAAAATCGGATCTCCCTGGCCGCAAAGCGGATACGGTTAGCGGACGGCACCAGCGAGATCCTCGTTCGCAATCGTTTCTAAACTTGCAGCGTTTAAAGAGAATTGAGTGGTCCTGTCTGAGAAAGGAAATTCACCATGGCCGAAAAACGTCCGAATATCATTCTTGTTACCACCGACCAGCAGCGCGGTGATTGCATCGGCCTCGATCCCCATGCGCCGAAGGTATTGCAAACGCCCAATCTCGATTTTTTGGCGCGTTCGGGGGCACACTTCACCCACGCTTATGCCGAGTGCCCTAGCTGCATTCCCGCCCGGCGCACCCTGATGAGCGGCATGGCGCCGGCAGCCAATGGCGTGGTCGGTTTTGGCGGCGCCGAATGGAACCCGGCCCACACCCTAGCCGGCGAGTTGACCCGGGTCGGTTACCAGACTGAGATGATTGGCAAGCTGCACCTACACCCAGCCCGCAAACGCTTTGGCTTTGAGCATATGCAATTGGCCGACGGCACTCGCGGCGCAACCAACGACTACGTCGACTGGCTAGAAAAACACCACGGCCACACAGCGGTACACCCGGGCATGGCCCACGGCGTTGCATCCAACGGTTGGGTAGGCCGACCGCACCACTTGCCCGAAGAGCAGATGCACACCTTTTGGTGCGTCGACCGAGCCATGGAGTTTTTGCAGAAGCGCGATCCGAGCGCCCCGTTCTTCCTCAACCTTTCATTTATCGACCCGCACCCGCCGTTGACGCCGCCAGCGCTGTACTACGAGCGCTACATCCACCGGGACTTGCCGCCGCCGGTGGTGGGCGATTGGGCACCCGAGTTTGATGGACCGCAGAAAGGCCTCGACCCCAACGCCTCCAAGATTTACCTGGACGAGTACGATATGCAATGCGCCCGGGCAGCCTATTACGGCATGATTAACTTTATCGACGACCAGATCGGCCGACTGTTGCAATTTGCCGGTCAATTACAGGACTGTCTGATCGTCTTTACTGCGGACCATGGCGAGATGTTGGGTGACCACCATCTCTTTCGCAAGACTTGGCCCTACGAGGCATCGGCGCGGGTGCCGTTTATTGTGCGCGGACCCAAAGACTGGGGCCTGCCCCAGGAGGTGGTATGCGATGGTCCGGTGGGGTTGCAGGATGTCATGCCGACACTTCTGGAGGCGGCCGGCGCGGCTATTCCCGCCACCTGCACAGGCAGGAGTTTGCTGCCGGTCTTGCGCGGCGCGGCGGATGGGGTACGGGAGGTATTGCACGGGGAACATTCGGGGTGTTATGCCTACGAGGACGGCAACCACTTTCTTACGGACGGGCATTTTAAGTACGTGTGGTACACGCAGACGGGACGGGAACACCTTTTCGATTTAGATGAAGACCCGCACGAGGAGCGCGATATTGTTCTGGCCCAAGGGAGCGCCGAGCAGGTGGAGCCCTGGCGCAATAAGTTGATTGAGATTTTGGCGGGGCGGCCGGAAGGATTTACGGACGGGGCGAAATTGGTTGTGGGGCAGCAGCACGGGCATGTGATGCCGGGCTACGATCCGGATGGAGTGTTTGATTTTTCGTAGGAGCAGAGATATAACAACTGTGCCGTCTGTCACCAATAGAAAGGCCCAATATGCCACCTATCATTGACGCTGCCGAACACGTCTGGGTGCTGCACGACCCGCGCTTTGCCATCGATCCGGAAGTTTCCAATTGCCCGCCCAGCACGCCCGACCACGAAGAATCGGCCGAGGATGTGCTCGCCGTCATGAAGATGTATGGCATCGACAAGACCGTGATCAGCCACGTGTGTTATTACGGCCGCAACAATTCCTACAGCAGCCACTGTGTGGCGACTTATCCCGACAAATTTGCCGCTATCGGTCTGCTAGTAGGTCATCGCCTCTATGCGCCCGACGATTCGCAAAACGCGGCGCGGCTGAAACGCGCCCTGACAGAGGAACACCTGGTGGGCATGCGCCTGAGCCCGATCTACGACCGCGATGTGGTATGGCTCAACGACCCGGTATGTTACCCGTTGTGGCGCCAGGCCGAGGAATTGGGCGCCGTCTTTAATATTTTCCTGGCGCCGCATCAGATCGGTCAGGTGGCAGATATGGCGGCGCGATTTCCTGGGGTGACTGTGGTCATCGATCACATCGCCATGATCGACATATCGCGACCCGACGACGAGGGCATTAACCCATTGCTGGATCTGCATCGTTTTCCCAATGTCTACATCCGTACCTCACTGCACAATCCATCGCGTCAGCCGCCCCCATTCCGCGATATGTGGCCCTATCTGGAACGCATCTACGCTACCTTTGGACCGCAGCGCCTGATTTATGCCAACGCCTATGAATTGCTGATTATGAAGGACCTGATTCCCTTCTTCACCGCCGCCGACAAGGAGTGGATTTTGGGCGGGACGGCTGAGCGCATCTATTTCAAAGGAACTGCTGACCTTGCTCAATAAAAGGCAAAAAGATCAATTCCTCGAAGCGGGTTATGTGGTAGTCGAGGATTTGATCTCGACCGCTGCCTTTGGCCCGCTCATCGGCGAGTTTGAAGAGGAGATCGAAGCCAAAGCGCAGGAGCAGTACGCCGCCGGCAAGTTGCAGGCGCTGTACTCCGACGCGCCTTTTGACTGTCGGCTGGCGTTGTTTGGGTGAAGGGGGTGGGACGGTCTGTGGGGGATGCTCCTGCGTCCGCTTTGTGGATGCCCGGGCGTCCTGTCGTTGGGAGGGTGGATGGCGTAAGTCGTATAGTATGTTTGTTGGTGAGTCCTTTGCCGTTTGTAGTGATGGAGGGCGGACGCCCTGCCCTACCCTGCTCCCCCACAAAGCGGACTCCGGAACATTCCCCACAGACCTCCGCCGGCGTTGGAGGAGGGGACTTTTCCTTCTTTTACTATATCTGTGACCAAGAACTGGATTTTCCTCTTTTTCTTTTTTTCTTCTTTCGGTGGCGCTTATGGGCAGGAGACCGTTTGGGGCGTGGTACGGGATGCCGAAACAGGGGAGCCGTTGGTGGCGGCGACGCTACAGATTGTGGGGACATCTAGAGGGGTTATCACTGGTCAAGAGGGGGAGTATGAAATTGAATTGGTTGCGGTGCCGGCGGTGGTTCGGGTGTCTCATATTGGGTATGCTAGCGTGGAGGTGGTCGTAGGCGAAGTCGCCGAGAAGGGGCGCGATATTTTGCTTGAGCCGGTGTCCTACGCGGTGGCGGAGACGGTGGTAATTGGTGGCCAAGACCCGGCAGTGCGCATTATGAGGCAGGTGATCCGGCGCAAGCAGGAGTGGTATCCGTTGCTGCACAATTATAAGGCTGTGAGTTATACGCGGCAGACCTTGTACGGCAATTTGGATATTATCGGCATTAGGGAATCGGTTGCGGAGATTTTCTGGGATGGGCAGGAAGGGGGGCGGGAGTTTATCAAGTCGCGACGTTTTACCAACAATGTGCCCGATTCGTTGCGTAGTTTTGCTGCTGCCGCCTACCTGGTCAACCTCTACGACGACGAGGTGGACATCCTGGGACAGTGGTTTATTGGGCCGACGCATCCGCAGGCGTTGGAACAATATGTCTTTGAACTGACCGATGAGAAAGAGATCGACGGGGAAACGGTCTATTATATCGCTGTGCGCTCGCGCAATTCTGCGCCGGCTTCTTTGGGCGGCTACGTGGTCATAGTAGAGGGGGAGTACGCCATGATCGAGGCCTAGTTGCGGCCCGATCGCCGGGTATACCATCAGCGCATTGAGAGCGAAAGTGGGCTGAGTTTTTTTTTGCGGCAGACCTTCAAACGCTTTGAGCCAGGCGTATGGCTGCGCACCGAATGCGACTATGAGATTGACGGCAAGACGGGGACGACGGCCGAGCTCGAACCGATGCGCCGCTTGCGCGGTGTGGCGACACCTAGGGCTCGCCTGCAGGGGTGGACGCGGCTGATGGATTACCAGGTAAATAAGGACTTTTTCGATTACGCCTACCTGACCGAGCGGACGCTGGTGTTGGAAAATCCGTCTGGCCCCTGGGATAAATTACTGGAAGACACGCGCCGGGAAGTAGCGTTGACGCGCCCCGAGGAGCGGGTCTACGACAAAGGCATCGCCTGGATGACCAAGCCGTTAGAGCGACACCCGGCGGCGGCTTTGTGGGCGCTGTACCACGAGCCGCGCGATAAGCCGCTGGTCATTCACGTCGATCCGCTGGAGGAGAACTCGCTGGTCAGCAACGAGTTTCTCAGGAGCTTTATAGCCAATTCGCTCGGTTTTTTGGTAGACTCGAACGGGGTCGCCATCACCGACTCGATTCGCATTCCCATAGCCGCCGCGATGCAGGGAAAGTTTACCTCTGAGTTGTGGGCCAATCGCGTCGACGCCCTGCACTTTGGTTTGCGGTGGAAGGGAGAAAATTATCTAGGCGAACGCACGGCAGTATATGCCAAGGCAGGGTACAATAGTGGCAGCAAACGCTGGTTTTCGGGCCTGGGATTGGGCCGCGTCTGGGATGAGGAGGGCCGCGCTTTTTCGAAGATTTCTTATAGAGAGAGCACCCAGACGCGCTACTTTTCGCAAGGGTACACGCTATCCGAAAACAGTTACCCCTTCCTGTTGAGCCTGGACGATTATTTTGATTTCTACTGGCGTCGGCAGCTGCGGCTAGAGTCGGGTTACCGCTCCAAGGCGGCACCCAGCCGCATTACCGCCGGACTCAATCTAGAAGAGCACAGTTCTTTAGAGAAAAATACCGATTTCAATCTCCTGTGCACATTTCAACCGCGCAACGGTCGTTTGTACGACTGGCTGTGCCGAGGCCGAGAACTGGACTACCGGCCCAATCCGGCCATAGACGAGGGACGATTGCATTCGTTGGACCTGGCGCTGGATATAAATGGTGAGGCGCCGCGCGCCGCCCATAATGTTGTATTGGAAGTAGAGCACAGCGCCGCCTGGCTGGGGAGCGATTTTCCCTTTACGCGTTTCGGCGCAAAAATTGACGGGCTGGGCGATAACTACGCCAAGAGGTGGTTCAAGCCGGCCAAGGTGCGCTACCGTCTGGTCGCCGGTGCCGCTACCGGAGACTTGCCGGTGCAGCGCTATGGCGCTGTGGATGCCAGTGTGTCTGTCTATGCGCCCTTCGGTACCTTCAAGACGCTGCGCGACCAGCCCTATGAGGGGGCCCGCTATGGCGCACTATTCTGGCAACAGGACTGGGCCGCTGGGCCGCTGAAGTTGTTGGGCTGGTCGGATAAGTTTATCGGTTTGGGTGTCCACGGTGCCTCGGGCCGGACGTGGATCGACGAGGATGGAATTTTTGCTTTTGTAGCGCGCACGACTTCTGGCTGGCATCACGAGGTTGGGATCTCGTTTGCGCTTTTTAAGTCGGTTAATCTGCATGCGACGCGGCGGTTGGATGGGGATCAGTGGTATTGGGGGATTAGTTTTGATTGATCGAGGTTTGATTAAGTATTGTGTAGTTGACGGGTACTAGTGGTGCATGCGGGTGGGGCCTTGCCTCTGGCGCTTTGTGATGCCCAAGGGCGGCCTGCCCGGCCCCACACACCCCCAGCCTGGCGGCTGTGAGTCCCGGCCGCCCTTTGCCCCCCGGCCCCCACAAAGCGCCGCCGGCAAGACCCCACCCGCACGAGCTTGTGTACGTTTGGATTGTTATATTTACGCAAACGCCGTTTTTCCAACTTGACATTATAGCACCTTGTTTCGTTATGTGGCATGGCATTGCTACATAGGAGAAGACCGTTGAATGTACACGCTTTAGACGTTTTAGAATTTGGTAAGGTGAGGCAATTGCTTGTCGACCATGCCACCTCGGGGCTGGGCAAACGCCGGGCCGGGCAGGTCGAGCCGCTGACGGATGTAGAAGAAGTAGGTAAGCTCATCGCCGAAACTACAGAGTTGAAGGCGCTTTTAGCTCCCGATTGCAACCTGCCCATTGGCGGTTTGCACGATCTTTTTCCCCTGCTCGACAAGCTGGAGCAGGGGGAAGAGATCCTCAACGGCGAGGAGATTCTCTTTATTGCCGATACGCTGCGCGCCGGGCGTACAGTCAAAGCTTACCTAGGAGAAGTGGAGGACGGTTTCTCCCACCTGCAAAGTTGGGCGACGGCTATTCATACGTACGAACAAATCGAAGAGGAGATCGGGCGGACCTTTAACGAGTCGGGTGTCATTAAGAGCGGCGCCACATCCAAATTGAAGGCGGTGCGTCGTAGCATCGAGCAGGCGCGGGGGCGCATCCGCAGCAAATTGCAGGCGCTCATGCGCTCGCAGGGCATGAGTTCGTACATTCAGGATACCGGCATTCGCGAGAGCAAGGGGCGCCCGACTATTGCGGTCAAGGCGCAATACGCTGGGCGCGTGCCCGGTGCTCGGCGCGACCGCTCCGACAGCGGTGGCACTGTTTTTATTGAGCCCGAGGCGGTGCGCGGTTTGGTGGATGAACTGGAAATAGCTCAGAACGAAGAAAAAGAGGAAATGGCGCGCATCCTGCGCCATCTCACGGCGTTGATCGCGGTGCAGGACGAGTCGCTGCGCCAAACCTTGGAGGTGCTTGCCCACATCGATATGACCTATGCCAAGGTGCGCTTAAGCCGCAAGTACGACATGCACCCTCCAGCGCTCAATACTGAGGGCATGCTGGCGCTCAAAGAAGCCCGCCACCCGCTGCTGCTAGTCCAGCAGTACGAGGACGAAATGGCCGACGAGATCGTGCCCATCGATGTGCGCTTGGGCGACGATTTTACCACTTTGATCATCACCGGTCCAAATACCGGGGGCAAGACCATTACCTTAAAAACCATTGGTCTGTTGACGCTGATGGCCCAGGCCGGCCTGCACGTACCGGCCGCTGCCGGCTCTAGCCTGGCGGTATTCCAGCAGGTGTGGGCCGACATCGGCGACGAGCAAAGCATCGAGCAGAGCCTGAGCACTTTTTCTAGCCACCTCAACCACATTGCCCAGATCTTGGGCAGCGCCGATGCCCAGAGTTTGGTGTTGTTGGACGAATTGGGCGGCGGTACCGACCCAGCCGAAGGCGCGGCCCTGGCCCGCTCCATCCTGGGGTTTTTACACGAGCGCCAGGTGCGCACCGCCGTGACCACCCATATCAGTCAGTTGAAAGAGTTGGGCTATACTACAGCGGGCGTGGAGAACGCCTCCATCGAATTTGATTTGGAGACCTTAAAGCCAACGCATAGACTGATGGTGGGCACGCCGGGCAATAGCAACGCTCTAGCCATCGCCCGGCGCTTGGGTTTGCCCCTTGAAGTCATCGAGCGGGCGGAAGCGAGCGCGACGGCGGACGAGTCGGACGCTTTGATCGAACAATTGCAGAGCGCTCGTATGCAGGCGACGGAAAATAGGGAGGCCGCGCTGCAGGCCCGTCGCCAGGCCGAACTCCTGGAAGAAGAGGGCCGTCAAAGGCTGGAGGAATTGGCGCTGCAGCAAACGGAAAAACAATCTGCCGCGGACGAGGGGGCTCTATTAAACCTGGTGCGGCAGCGCCTGACAGAATTGCAGCAGGATGAAACGACGCGCAAGGGGTTGCTGCGGTCCCTGCGCCAGTTAAGTCAGGAGATCGACGCGCGGTTGCTGCAGGCCCCGGGTGGGTCGACCGCAGCGGCGCTGCAGGCGGGGGACGAGGTCTACGTGCGCCGCTTAGACCGGATTGGCACTTTGAACCAGATCGATATCAAGGCGGGCAAAGCCGTGGTACATTTTGGGCCGCTGCCCATGACGGTGGGACTGGAGGAAGTGGAGGCCACTTAAATGCGGGATTTGGCAGCGAATGTTTATCTTGTCATTTACAGGGATATAGTCCGCAGTAAGGACTAATATAATGAGTGAAGTAAATAACGGTGGTGTCCTCTTTTAGCTTAAAGTTTTTTCCTTGCGTAACCGATCTCTCTGAATAGGACCAAGGCCCTTGTTTTTGTTCTTGGATTCAACTCGCAAGTGCAATTTTTGGTTTAAGGTATGTTTCCGGTTTCGTGACACCACACTTCAGAAGGTGATCGAAATCGTAGTGCCTTACGGGGGCGATGATTGAGTCGGTCCATAACC
>Ga0114996_10009608_pt1 | contig 10586 bp, 13 predicted proteins | sample ArcticOcean_MG_C_4_FD_87039 | JGI IMG/M metagenome (GOLD analysis project Ga0114996, IMG submission 87039) | Marine microbial communities from western Arctic Ocean - ArcticOcean_MG_CB4_134 | ecosystem: Environmental > Aquatic > Marine > Oceanic | place: Arctic Ocean: Canada Basin | collected... | reverse complement strand
TCAACATCTAGACTTAGCATTGATGAAGCCAAAGTTCCTGGTGCAGGTAATTTTGCCTGTTTTGAAAGAAAGTAAGTAACTGTAAATTTGGTTCCGAGACTTGCTGCAATAAATAATAGTGAAATTCCTAAATAGCCCCACATCGAAACTAAGTTCAATTTTAAACCAAACCAAACAAAAAATAAAGGAATAAATATTCCATTTGAAACTGCCTGAATCTTATCAACATATTGTCGTTTCCTGGAAAAGCGAGCATTTCTAATTACAATTCCTGCAACGAATGCACCAATAATAACTGAAAGGCCAATAGTTTCAGTCAAGAAAGATAATAAGAATAAAATAATAAATGTAAATACTAGTTGAGACTCACCGATCGTCGAAGATTTTAACTTGTGTAACTTTCGAGAAACTTTTCCTATAACTGATATCATATAGAATATCAAGAAAATAAATACAGCTGCACCTCCGATCTTAAATACTAGCTCATTGATTCCTCCTTTAATAAATACTGAAGAAGTTGAAAGCAGTAATAGTCCAATGAAAACATTTGAGATTGACATGTTCAAAAATGATTGTCCGAAATTAGATCTTAATAATTTTTTTGAGATTAGAATCTTTACAGGAACAAATAAATCAACAACAGCATAAGCCAGGCCTAAGAATATTGCTTGTCTAAATCCAAAGAATTTACTGAATAAAAATACCATTACTGCTAAAGTTGCAAAGAAAACAATTGTTCCTATTCCGATACCCACTCGGTCTTTTAATAATGATGACTCCGTTCTTTTACTCAATCCTGCTAAAAATAATATTAGAATACTTCCAATAAGTGCAAACTGTTCAATCATCGACGGATCTACTAAATTTAATAATGAACCTCCAAGAATAACTCCAGTGATTATATGTCCTAAAAGTTCATTTAATCCTATTCTTTCAAACAATTCTCCCAGAATAATGTATAGTCCAAATATTATGAATAGCGCAAATAGAATATTATCTGTTGGTTCGAAGTTTAATCCGTATTTTGTTAGAAGAGAAATAGTTTCGCCCATATTTAGATATCTTTCTGAATTATATATAATTTACTAGAACTAAAGTATAATTTTATAATAGAAAGGCTTTTAAACTCAAATTATTAGAGTGTCCTAGAAGTTGGAAGCCGCTTGCGGTTGAAAATTTCTACCTGAATTGTCTTCGGACAGTTCAACCCCGAACTGAAGTTGGCTTCGGCTGACAGATGTTCACCTCTGAACTTTCTTCGGAAGGTTCAACCCGAACTGACTTTGGTTTCGGCCAAAGGATGTTCATCCCGAGTTGTCTTCGGATGACTCACCGTGAGGCGGGGAGAGTACTTCGGTGCTTAACCCAACTTACATTTTATTCAAATTATTCGTTTCTAAAAGAACTATACCAAATACTTTTATTAAACTAAAATAAATAATTCTATGGCAAAAAAGGTAAGAGGAATTTTACTAACAGTTTGGTTATACTTAATGCTTATTCTAAACGGACTTTCTGCATTATTTTACCTTAGTGGCGCAGAGAGTTTGAAATCAGTTATTATACTTCCTTTTTGGATAATTTTTCTTCTTGGTTTAGGTTCTGTTGCTAATGTAATATTTACTATATATTTATTTAAATGGAAGAAATGGGCATTTTTTGCATTTATTGGATCTGCCGCAGTGGTTTTTATCATTAATAGTCATGTAAAATATAATATTGGATTTGAAGAAATGGGTTCACCAATAACTGGTTTACTTAGTCCAGTAATTCTATATTTACTTATGAGACCTAAATGGAAACTTTTTACCTAAATCCCTTCCAATATCTCAACCATTGCAAGAGTATCTAATGCACAATAATCAAGTAAAGCCTTTCTAGAAACTTCCTTACCCAAATAGTACTTGTCATAAAAAGCTGTAAATGCGTCCATCCCACCTTGTATCTCCAAATCAGTATACTTCTTATCAGAAAACACAGGTAAAACAGCTTTCAAAGAATTACTACCTTTCTGAGAAGGATGATAATAATGAAATTTCTTAAACAAAACTTGCAAATCAACAATCCTATCAATCATTGACTTAAGCTCTTTCTCATATTTTGGAAACTTCTTAGCCAAATCTCTAAGAATACCTTTCTCAAAACCCATATTGAAAGTAACAATACTTCCAGTAGAAGGCATATCCTTAACCAGCTGTTTAACTAAATCTTCCTGAGGATCTTTATCATCTGAAGCTAAGAACTCAAAATGTTTCAAACCCTTATCATCAACATGAATAGAATATTGGAATGCAAATTTTCCCCAAGGATTCAAACCGTCATGTAAAGGAACAGGAGTTCCTAATGTTTCAAAGTCAAAATAAGACAGCGGATATTTCAAAGTCTCTTTAAATTCTCTAATCTTTCCATGATCAATTTGTGCCTCACTCGAAGAGATAGCATTTCTTTGAATAGTATGTTTATGCTTCTCAAAAAAAGAATCAGGTAAATCCAAGATTGATAAATATCCTTCATCCATCAAAGGAACTGAATGTTTAAACCAAAGCCCGTGCAATTCCAATATATTATGCTCAGGCAAATGAGCCCAACAGATTTCCCTCAAATCACATTTCTTAGGATTAGTACAAAACTTATGTTTATTTTCTGGCATATCTTTTGAAACGTAATCAAGTAGTCTTTCAACATTTCCCGGAATGGTATTAATTACTTCTTCAACTTTCTCAGTAATATCGGTCTTCATGAATAACTCATTAATATCAATATCTCCTTTTCGGATATATTTTTTATTTGCGTGCATCAAATAACATTTATTTACTTTAATCCCTGATTTTTCTAGTACGTATTTCTGAAAAGCTACATCATCATAATGTTCTTTCTTAACACTTGATCCACTTTTTACTTCAACAATATCCCAACCGTCATCGGCTGGAACCAGTACATCAACCATACAATACAGTTTATCAGTTTCAAATGTTGCTTCGAAAATTGGTTTACCTAAATCTAAAGCATCAGCGGTGTCCTTAGAAGCTTGAGTATAATTGAATTTGATTGAAATTCCATCAGGATATAATTCTTGAGCAAGCTTTCCAAACTCTACTCCTCGTTGAACAATAAATACTCCATCTAAAGAAGGCAGTTTTTCTTTATCATTAAACTTGTGCCAGACATAGTTGAGACATTTCAACGAACTAACATAATCAGACTTTGATATTTTCTTCATAGGTATAATTATGAAGAACTCTTAAAAAAGCTACTTTTTCATATTCATTTCTTATTCAAAATAGCCAAAGCAATCGCCGCAAAAAATATTGAAACATCTATGAAAACTATATCAAATACACTAAGATTTACAATCACAATAGAAAGCAAGAAAAATGCAGCAACAATTGCAGCATAATATATTGCTCTGCCAGACAAAAGCCAGAGTGCAATAATTATATCAATTACTCCGTGACCAATCAAAAAACCATTTCCAGGAAAAATATTTGAAATCCACATAGGAACAAAACCGCTCCACGCAATAGGATTTGAAATTATAGAAAATCCCGCATATAAAAAAGAAAACGCAATTCCAATTCTCAAAACACGTTCAGCAGTATATTTCATTTAACTGTCAAAAACCCGCCATTTCATATAAATATTTCTAAACCCTTAAATAGGTAAAAGATATACTTATTCTATGTGCAAATCAATTAAAGAGTTAATCGGCTACACAAAACACAAACTTTGGAAACATTCTATTATTATGCAACAATTAAAGGCTATAAAGAAATCTAGGAAGTAATCAAATAAATGTATGAGCAAAGAATAAATATACATAAAATGCAGACATAATCAACCAAAAGATTGCATGAAAGATTTTATGTCTAAGTGATAATTCAATTCCTTTCCTGAAAAAAGTTAGTCTAACGTAAATAAAATAGATTAAGAAAATAGTCCAAAATAATTCATCTATCAATGTTGGGCTACTGCTCGTTCCAAGGACTACAAAGGCTCCCAATATAGGAATTTTTAAGAAAATAAGTCCGAGTTTCTGGAATAAAAAAATTTTACTAAATACAACTGAAAATAGTAATGTAGCTGAAATTATAGTCAAATATATCCAATTAATAATAGAATATATATTTAATTTCATAGATTCTTATTTTAATATTTAAATATATACTTTTTGTTTTTTGTGCACTTAATCAACACCCACCAACAACCTTTAAAAATATTCACTCCATTTGAATCTTATGCAAGTTATGCCAAATCAAGCAATGGGTTACGACAGAGCTATTACAGTTTTCAGCCCAGACGGACGAATTTTACAAGTAGAATACGCAAAGAAAGCAATCGACAGTGGTTCATTAATCATTGGAATCACATGCAAAGACGGAGTAGTCTTAGCAGCAGATACACACAGATTTGATCCACTAATCGTAAAAGAATCTCTTTCAAAAGTAGACAAAGTAAACGACAATATAATTTTAACATCAGCAGGATACATCGGAGATGCACGAATCTTACTATCGAAAGCACGAGTAAAGGCTCAAAACCACAAAATTACGTATGGGGAAGAACTTTCAGGTAGAGGACTGGCCAGATATATCTCTGATATTTGCCAAAATTACACTCAATATGGTGGAATCAGACCTTTTGGAGTCTCATTCTTAATTGCAGATGTAATAGACGGACCTAAACTATATTCAACAGAACCAGCAGGAATCTTTTTCGAATTCAAAGCAAAAGCAATTGGAAACGGAGCTATGGAAGCAAACAAATTCTTAGAAAAAGCATGGAAACCTAATCTTACACTAGAACAAGGAGCAAGTCTAGCAAAGGACGTATTCAAGAAGGTTTTAGGAAAAGAATTTGAAGCTAATAGATTACAGTTCATGGTTACCACTTCAAAAGGAATAAAAACCATGTCCCACAAGAAGTAATTATGCAAAAAATAACCTACGATAAGGAACGTGTATCATTTACACTCGCTAGATTAAAGAAAGGCGGAGAAAATTTTGAAGTAGTTATCTCAGATGTTGATAAAGCAATTGAATTTAAACAAGGAAAAGAGCTAAATCCGACAGAATTCTTACAATCAACTACTGTTTTCCAAGACGCAAACAGAGGATTAAAGGCTTCAGATGACGTTATTTCTAGAGCTTTGGGGACAAAAAATCAAGAAGCAGTGGTTAAGAAGATAATTCAGGAGGGAGAATTACATTTAACTGCAGATCAGAGAAAAAAGCTATCTGAGGAGCGAAGAAATCAAATTATCGAGCATATTCAAAGAAATTCAGTTGACCCAAAAACCGGCTCACCACATCCTAGAACACGGGTAGAGCTTGCAATGGACGAAGCAAAGGTGTCTCTAGATTATCAGGAAAAATTCGAAACACAGATAGAAAGGGTTATAAACGAAATAAGAAAGATCATACCATTATCTTTTGAGAAGATAAAATTAAAAATCACAATACCTGCACAATACGCAGGTTCCGCTTACAGCTCACTGAAAGGCCGCTTCAAAAATTTCAAAGAAGAGTGGCTAAACGACGGCTCTGTCGTAGTGGAGTTAGAGGTTGTGGGAGGCGCAAAAGCTGACCTATACTCATTGATAAGTAAGGTGACAAATGGAGAAGCAGAAATTACAGAGCAATAATCTGTTTCAGTTAAGAAATGACAGAAAAACTACAAATAAAAGATAAGGAATTGGTCGTACCCGGTCAAATTCTTGCTGAGGGTATGAGTTACATCCCTTCAGGAAAAGCAATAAGAAATGGCGAAACCATTACATCAACAGTTTTAGGTTCAGCTAGTGTCAAAGGACACGTTGTAAAAGTTCAAGCATTAAGTGGTGGATATTTTCCACGAAAAAATGACATGATAATTGGTCAAGTGACCGAACTCGCAAAATTTGGATGGCGAGTTGAAATTGGGCAACCAAATCAAGCAGACCTTCCATTAAGAGATGCAAGCACTTCTTTCATCGAACAAGGAAGTATGAGAAAATACTTCAGTGAAGGTGATTATGTTTTTGCAGGAATTACTGAAGTTGGTAAATTTATCCGACTTTCAACTAAAACCAGACCTCACAGAAAGTTAGGTACTGGAAATATAATTGAAGTATCCCCTTCAAATATTCCAAGAATAATTGGAAAACAGGGATCTATGATTAAAACTATAAAAGATACATCTGGATGTAATGTAGTCGTTGGACAAAACGGTTATATTTGGATCCAAGGTGACGATTTAGAAAAAGTTTTACTTGTTCAGAAATCAATCGAAATGATTGAAGCAAATGCTCAAACAGATGGGTTAACTGAAAAAGTAGAAAAAATGCTAAAAGGAGGAAAGAAATAATGGCAGGAAAAAGTTCAGAACCAATGATGGTAAAAGGTAAACGTTTGGACGGAAGAAAGACAAACGAAATGAGACCTATGAAAATAAAAATGGGTGTTGTACCACAAGCAGTTGGATCAGCAGAATTTAGTATGGGTAAAACCACAGTTGTAGCAGCAGTGTATGGACCAAAAGAAGTTCATCCACGACACATGATGATACCGGATCGAGCTTTGATTCGAGTTAAGTATGACATGCTACCTTTCTCAACAACTGATCGTATTAGACCAGGACCAAACCGAAGAAGTAGGGAAATTTCCAAAGTTATGTCTTCAGCTCTAGAAGCAGCAGTCTATACTAAGAAATATCCTGGAACAGTAATTGACATTTTCGTTCAAATTACAAACGCTAACGCAGGAACAAGAACGGCAGCTATTAACGCAGCTTCAGCAGCACTAGCACACGCAGGAATCGAAATGAGAGACCTAGTTTGTTCAGTAGCAGCAGGAAAAGCTGACGGAACAGTTATGCTTGACTTATTCCAACCAGAAGATAATTTCGGAGAAGCTGATTTGCCAGTAGCAATGATGCCAAACTCAGAAGGAATCACTCTGATACAAATGGATGGAGATTTGACAAAGAAAGAATTTGACGAATCCATGAAACTAGTCACAGAAGCAATGCCAATTTTATACGAACTTCAAAAGAAGGGTCTAATAAATGGTGAAGCTTCATTCGAAGGAGGAAAAGTAAAATGACACTAATTAATTATGAATTCCAAAAGGAATTGATTTCAAAAGGAAAACGAGAAGACGGACGAGGTCTAAATGAGTTTAGAGAACTAGTTATAGAAATCGGAAAAATCGATAACGCAAACGGTTCTGCTAGAGTAAAACTGGGAAACACAGAAGTACTTGCTGGAGTAAAATTCAGCGTAGGAACTCCGTATCCAGATTCACCTGATGAAGGAATGTTCATGGTAAACATGGAATTAAATCCTCTATCAAGTCCTGACTACGAAGCAGGTCCACCAAAGCCAGAAGCTATTGAAATTTCAAGAGTTGTTGACCGAGCTATTCGAGAATCTAAAACATTAGATTTCAAAGATTTAAGTATAGTTAAAGGTGAAGCAGCTTGGATGTGTAGTATTGATATCTATCCAATCAATGCAGACGGAAACTTGTATGACGCAGCAGTTATTGCAGCATACTTAGCATTGAAAGATGCAAAGTTCCCAGAACTTGACGAAGATAACAAACCTTTACACGAAACAAGAACAAAGAAAGGATTGAAATTAAACAACATTCCAATGATGGTTTCTTTCGCTAAGATTGGAGATTCATTAATCGTTGATCCAACTCGAAGAGAAGAAAAAATAATGGAAGATAGAATTCATATCGGAACCATTGACAATGGAAACATCTGTGCAATGCAAAAAGGAGGCCTAAAACCTCTTACTAATGACGAATTGTCAGAAGCAGTTGACACAGCCATAGCCAAAGGGAAAGATTTAAGAAAGCTATTGAAGAAACTATAAAATGAAAGAATTTACGAAATTCGAAGTCGCTAGAATAATTGGAGCAAGAGCATTACAACTATCAATGGGCGCACCTTTACTGATTAAAAGACCAAAGGACGTCTACAACACAGTAATCCTTGCGAAAACTGAATTCAACGAAGGCGTTCTTCCTATTTCTGTAAATCGACCAAAGCCAGTAAAGGTAGAACAAAATGACAAAAACAAATAAAACGTTAGTATCTGTAGAGGAATATCTTGAATCGGGAATCCAAATCGGAACTAAATTTAAGACTAAATCTATGGAGCAATTCATCCATAAAGTAAACCCTAAAAACGGAATCGCAATTTTTGATATTCAAAAAGTTGACCAAACACTTCAAACCGGAGCTAACTTTTTAGCTAAATACAAACCAGAAGATATTCTAGTTGTATGTCGGAGAGAAAATGGTTGGAAAGCTGCAAAGAAATTCGCAAAAACAATCGGGGCAAAATACTATGTTGGAAGATATCCTGCAGGAGTAATTACTAATTCGCAACTAAAAACATTCCTTGAACCAAAATTAATGTTTGTTGCAGATCCAAGAGGAGATAAGAATGCGGTAAAGGATGCATACTCAATGAAAGTTCCAATCTTGGCACTTTGCGATACAAACAACACGCTAAGAAATGTTGATGTTGTAATTGCTTGTAATAATAAAGGAGCAAAATCTTTAGGATTAATTTATTGGATTTTAGCAACTGAATATTTGAAAGCAACAGGACAAAAAGTAAAGCTAAAGCTTGAAGATTTTATTGAATGATAATTAAGAGAAATAATAAAAAATTAGCCGAGGGAAACTTTCTTGGTAAGTTTTCTCTTGGACTTATTTTCAAAAGAAAATTAAAACATGAAGCTTACATTCTTGAATCTTTAAATGAAAGTATTTGGTCTTCAACCATACATACATTTTTTGTATTTAAAAATTTGGATATTATCTGGTTAAACAAAGATTACAAAATTGTTGACATGCTTGAAGCTGCACCAAGATTCAAATGGTCTTTAGCACCTAAAGAAAAAGCAAAATACGTCATCGAAGCCTCTAACGGTTTCATCAAAAAACATAGGCTTAAAAACGGCCAAAAACTAAAAATATCATAATTAAAACAGAATTCGTCAAGGCGAATTTTGTTCAAATACACAAATGAAAACACAAACAAACAAAACTAGAAAACCTGCTATAGCACAAGCTAAGAAGGTTACAAATAAAAACGAATCAAAAATTAGAATTGAATGTAATGGCGGCTTCAGAGAAGTCGGAAATAACGCAGTAATTCTTGACGACGGTAAAGACCGTTTTACAATGGAATTTGGATTCAACGTTTCAGACGGAATCGGTCCGCTAATTCCTGAAAAAGATGTTGAAGCTGTAGTAATTTGCCACGGTCACTTAGATCACTGTGGTTCAATTCCAGAACTTTGGAACGCACAAAAGACTAAATTAAAAATTTTCGGAACACAAGCAACCAAAGACTTGGCTGAACTTGTTTTATATGACAGCGTAAAAGTTGGAAAACTAAAAGATAAACCGAGAAATTTTGGGAAAAATGATATCAAAAGCGTTCTTAATAATTGGAAAACTATTGGTTACAAAAAACCATTCAAAATTGGAAATGCAAAAATAACTTTCCATGACGCAGGACACATTCCTGGATCTGCAATGGCATTTATTGAAATGGCTGGAAAGAAAATTCTTTACACAAGCGATTTCAAAATCGAACCAACACAATTAGTTAACGGAGCAGATTATAAGAAATTCAAAAATCTGGATTTGTTAATTATGGAAACAACTTACAGTTCAAGAGCTTTAGACAAGCGAACTAAAATTGAAAAAGCATTCGCAGAACAAGTAAGAAAAACTGTAAAAGGCGGTGGAATTGCATTAATTCCAAGCTTCGCAATTAGAGCTCCAGAATTAATTATGATTCTTGAAAAATATGGCGCAGATTTCCCAATTTATGTAGATGGAATGGGTAGAACTGCAACAGAAATTTCCGCAAAGAATCCTAAATTCATTAGAAATTCAGTTCAATTAAAGAACGCAATGAAGAAAACAATTTTGGTAAAATCTCACGAACAAAGAAAAACAGTTACAAATAAACCGTGTGCAATTGTTACAACTGGAGGTTCAATGGACGGTGGACCTGTGGCACACTACATAAAATATGTTTACGCAGATCCAAAATCAGCGTTAATTACTGCAGGATATCAAATTCCTGGAACTGCCGGAAAATATCTAATGGATACTGGAAGATACGTAACTGAGGCTGTTGACTTGAAAGTTAAATGTCCAATGTATAATTTCGAATTAAGTTCTCACGCAGGACGAGATGAACTTCTTCAACTTGTAAAAGACTTAAGACCGAAGAAAGTTATGTGCATTCATGGCGCGCACTGTCAAAGATTCGCAATGGAATTAAAAAGCCAATTGTCAATCGATGCATTCGCACCAAAACAAGGTGACGTTGTTGAGCTTTAACCAACAATCCGAACACCTTTTGGTAAATTCGAAACTACAGGCACATCAATTGCTTTAAGTTTTCGAGCTTTCAAAACCTTTGCAAAGCTTTCTAAATTGTCATACACTCTGAAACCTTTTTCATCTCTAGCAAAAGAACCAATTGAAATATTAACTCTATACTTATTCATGAATTTAATATTCTGAAGCATCCGTCCAATTAATTTTGAACGCTTTTGAGAATGTAAAAC
>Ga0114996_10009606_pt1 | contig 10588 bp, 9 predicted proteins | sample ArcticOcean_MG_C_4_FD_87039 | JGI IMG/M metagenome (GOLD analysis project Ga0114996, IMG submission 87039) | Marine microbial communities from western Arctic Ocean - ArcticOcean_MG_CB4_134 | ecosystem: Environmental > Aquatic > Marine > Oceanic | place: Arctic Ocean: Canada Basin | collected... | reverse complement strand
ACGACGACATGATCCGGACTGACAACGAGTACTGTGTTGGGTCTATCACCGTGAACTGCCAGACCAGCCCGGGTGCTGACCAGGATGCTCTCTACCACATCGGCCGTTCCATGGCCGAGAACCTTGATGTGGCGGACGACTACTTCCCGTTCGTCTCCACGGTTTGGAAGGAGCGCCTGGCGCACACTTGGAACCCGCAGTCGTCCTTCGCTCCCGGCATCCGTCGGGCATGGGACGAGGCCGGGATCACCTACGGCATCGAAGGCATTCGCGAGTGGGAAAAAGGCTTCGACCGTGAGGCCTACGCCAAGGCGTGGGATGCAGCGAATTAGCACACCCTCGGTAGAGAGGGATAGCTAGCGGCAGTGAATGGCTTATTTGCCGCCCGGTGGTCAATAAACCACCGGGCGGCAAGCCGGTTCTAAGCGCCAAAACTCAGTAATTGAGAACCAGCGAAGAGGGCTGGTCGGGCGGGATATATAAACCGACCCGCCTCCTGTGTGTAATGTTTTGCAGGTGACCCAGACCCAGGCGCTGATCCGGCACAGAGAGCGAGGGGACTTAGATGGAGGACGAGCGAGAGGTAGTAGTCGATTCTTCCGGCTCGGAAATGGGCGCGCCCGACCTTTCCCCCAAAACTCGGGGCGAGCTCGTCCTTGATATCATGTTCTGGATCGCTCTTAGCACGATGGGGCTGATCTACTTCGCTCAATTCCGCACACCGATGTGGGACTCCTGGGACCCCCCAGGATCCGGATACGCGGCGGCTCACGTGGGCGCGGCCGGCGTCATGATGTCGCTGTGGTACATCAAGAAGAAGCGCCTGACCGTCCCCGCATGGATAACCGGCATCGGCATCCTGCTGATCTTCGCCATCACAGGATGGTATTTCCAACACAACGCTCTGCTCCTTCTGTTCCGGCCTTCTTATGGCACCCCCACCGACCTCATCATCGGCATCTCGATGCTGGTCGCGACTTTCTACCTGTCGTTCCTGTACTGGGGCCCGGTCTTCCCCGGGCTTGGCCTGTTGTTCGTCGCGTACCTGTTCTTCGCTGACAATCTCCCTGGAGCGCTGAAGGGCCCGTCGCTCGATGTTCACAACATTCTGACGCGTGAGGTTCAGCGCGCCTTCTTCCAGATCACGGAGCTCGCAGCGCGGTTCCTGTGGATGCTGGTCTTCTGGGGCCTTCTTATGGGTGAACTGGGTGGCGGGGTTGCCCTGATGGGCCTCGCGCGAAAACTGTCGGGCGGAATAGCAGGTGGGCCCGCGATGGGCTCATTGCTGTCCAGCGCGCTGGCGGGGTCTTTCGTGGGTGGTGGTGCGAGCAACGTGGCCATCACAGGCCCGGTGACCATCCCGGCCATGAAGTCTGCCGGGTACCTGCCAGAGGAGGCGGCGTCAGTAGAGGCCATGGCCTCTAACGCTTCTTCCATCACCCCGCCGATCCTTGGCTCCGTCGCATTCATCATGTCCGATCTGCTTGGGGTGTCCTACCTCGAGATCATCATCATGTCCATCGTTCCGGCGATGCTGTGGTTCCTCGCCGTGGGCACGTGGATACTGACCCATGGCCAGAGCAACAAGCATCGTATTAAGTCAATGGATGCTCAGGTGACCGCTACAGGGAAGCCGGTCCCGTGGCACATGTATCTCCGGTCCGCGGTGCTCATGGTCATTCCGGTCACGACAATCGTCATGCTAGTCGTGAACGGTTACACACTGAAGACAGGTGCTTTCTGGGCTTTTCTGCTGACCATGGCCCTAGCGATCACCCTTCGCATCGAGACACGGCCGAAGGTCTGGGCGAATGCGTTCCGCAACGCGGGAATGTATGCCAGTTCCATCACCATCATCATTGTCATTGTCGCCCTCATCTCAGATGCGTTGATCTTCACCGGCCTTGGCGGCCGGCTCGGCGGCGTCATCGAGGAGGTCTCGGGCGGCCATCTGATCATCGCCGCGACCATCATGGTCTTCGCGGGTGTCATTCTGGGCGGTCCGCTGCCCGCGCTGCCCGTCTACTTCATCATGATCATTACCTTCGCGCCGGTGCTGCAGCGCATGGGCGTGCCGCAGGTGGCCACCCACTACGTGGCGTTCTACATGGGTGCGCTGGGCTCCATCACCCTGCCGGTCGCGGCAAGCTGCCTCGTCGCCGCGGCGGTCGCGAACACCAAGTACTGGCCAACGTCGGTCATGACGGCCAAAGTGTCATGGCCGTTATGGGTATACCCAATCATGTTCGCACTGGCACCGGAACTGCTGTTGCAGAGCGAGAGTAGCTTCGCGCACACGTGGTTTGTCATCGGTACCGCAGCCGTCGTCATGGTCGGCGTGCAGTCTGCGACCGGTGGTTGGCTACTGCGGCCGTTACCGAGGCTGTTCAAGACCATCCTCTACCTGAACTTCGGCCTCTTGGTGGTCGCGTTGTTGCCCGAAGACGAGAACCCTATGCTCATGGTGATCGCTATTGCGGTCGTCATCGGAGTCGTGGCCGCGGTGCTATTGACCGTGAAGAGCGAAAAGGCCACGCCAACGCCCGCAATGGCTGGTGGGACAGGTGGCGCAGGTGCGCTGACATCCGACCCGACGATGCCGATCGAATAAATGGCTAGAACGCCACGAGTGAGCGAAACAGAGCAAGAGACCGTAAAGCACGAGCAGGCCATGTCGCTGATGACGCTTGGCGCCATCCTTGCCGGAATGGCCGCCGTCCTGGCGATCATCTGGTGGGTCGTCGTACTGAGCCCCATCGGGTTCGGCCGCGCCTTTGAGCACACGATCGGTGGCGGCGACATGAAAACCAAGGTGAGCGTTGTTTTCATCGTGGCCATCAGCCTCTGCATTGCAGGCGGCATAGGCTCGGCATGCTACGGATTATGGAAATACTGGCGCGCACCTAGCTAAACCTGCGCCAGGCTCAGCGAATGTACGGGCAACGAGCCTGCGGTACACTGAGTTCACTTCAGGGTGGTACGGAGCGGAGTAACGGAGGTTCAGGCATGGCTGAAAAGCCCAACGGTCATGAACGTGAGTACGACGATAGTGTGACTCCTTTCACAGGGAAAGACGCATCGGACGTTCGAAGCGAAAGCCCGGACCCAGTCGACCATGACGCCCAGGCGGCGACGCAGCAGGATCTGTCGTCCAAGCGGCGCACCGGCCTTGCATTCGGGCCCACCTACGAGCAGGCGGCAATCGGTCTGCCCAACTACTGGTACCCAGTCATGTTCTCCGTACAGCTCGGCAAACGGCCGAAGCCGTATACGCTGTTGGGCCAGAACCTCATGTTCGTGCGCCGGCAGAACAAGGCATACGCACTCGAAAACCGATGCCCCCACCGCGGCATCCCGTTACACCAAGGCAAATTCGAGTTCGAAGGCACCATCAGTTGCGTCTACCACGGCTGGACCTTCGACCTCGCCACCGGCCAGATGATCGCCGCGCTTCCCGATGGCCCCGACTCGCCAATGCCCTATCGCTCGGTCTGCTCCGTGAGGGCGTACCCAGTGGAGGAACGCGCGGGTGTCGTCTGGGTTTGGATGGGCGAAACCGCACCCATGGTCCCCGTCGAGGACGACATTCCCGAGGAGCTGCTGCGCGACGACGTTGTCATGATGGGCTGGATTCACCCTCGATACGGCAACTGGCGCTTTGGCGTCGAGAACGCCATCGACGAAGGCCACGCGCGGTACCTCCACAAGGACTCGATCCAGGGCCGCTGGCGGCAATCTCCGGCGTGGACCGACGTCAAAATCGTCGAAACCCCGGACAAGAAATGGATATACCGGCGCGTTGACTGGAGCCAGACCTACGCCTACTACCCGGGCCTCGGCGTCTGGCCGAAGAAGCACTTCTGGCGCAAGGAGCGCGAGAAGGACAAGCGCACCATGAAAGCGCGCGCCAAGCATGCCATCGGCAACATACCTGAGAGTTCGCGCCCCGGTTCGACGAGGCTTCCGTCCACATTCCGTCCGGTTGGCTGGCCGTACCCCATGGTTGTCAGCTACGAATTCCACGTGCCGATAGACAAAGAGAACGAACTCTACCATCAGTACATGGTGCGGTTCACCCGAAACCCCATCACCAAGCTGATATTCAAGCTCAAGTACATGCTGTGGCACCGCTGGGTGGGCGAATGGCGCTTTAACAGCCAGGACGGCTCCATGGTCGCGTCCATGACGTCGAACATGAAGACGGAGCGATTGATGAAGACCGACGCCTCCATCACCGGTTGGCGCAAGATGGTCGAGCGCCAGGCGCGCGGCCAGGTGGACGAATGGCGCTCCATCGGCGTCGAGCACACTGCCGACCTTGACCTCGCCTTCAAGGGCGCCGCGGTGGTGGCTGCTGACCCATCACTAGACCAGAGCGACCTGGGCTCTTAGCCCTCCGAATGCATCGAGACCGCGTAGAGGGGCCCCGCTTAAGCGGGGCCCCTCTACGTTATGCGTGCTTGCAATAGGCCGCCACATTACTCGCTGGGCCATGCGCTCGCGATGGGGCGCAGGAACAACAGCATGACCATCGCCAGCACCGCTATCGAGGCCGTGATCCAGATCGCAAGATTGTAGGACCCGCGAATGTCGAACACGATGCCCATGAGCAAAGGCCCAGCCACGCCCGAGGCCAGCGTCGCGCCGTTGAGCATTCCTATCGCTGCGCCAAGGCTGCGCATGCCGTAAAGCTTGCTGGCCACGACAGGGCGTATGGAAATGACGCCGCCAAACGCAATGCCCATAAGCAACGCGAAGGGTAGCGCCATCACGATCGTGTCCGCGGTCACGGCTAGCAGGTAGTACTGGGACGTGGCGATCATGACACCCATGCCCGCCAGCACGAAGCGGTAGTCGACGTAGTCCGTGAGCGCTCCCGCGCCCACGCGGCCGATCCCGCTGGCGACAACTAGGATGACCGCCGTCAAGGCTGCCGCCGGAATGTCCATTCCCAAGCTGGTGAAATACAAAATCTGGTGGACGCTGAAGGCGTTGCTCGAAATATTCATGGCGCCCAAGAACAACGAGAAGAGCCAGAACTCGCGTGTGCGGATGATCTGGCCCGCGCTCAACCCCCTCTCGCTGGCTTGCATGGGCGCCTGTGACGCGCTCTGCCGGTCACAGGGGACCAACGGATCGCCGTCGACTCCGTAGCCGCGAGGCTCAGGGCGCTCCGTGAGCGAGAGCCCAACGAGAGTCACCCCTACCAGCGTGACTGCTCCCAGCGCGAACAGGACGGGGCGCCAATCCCAGGCTTCGATCATCAGCGAGCTGGGGTAGGCCATGGCGCCGCCGATGATCGGCCCGGTGAGCGCGATGCCCACCGCCCGGCCGCGCTGCCGGCGAAACCAGCGGCTGATCAACACCGGCCACGAGATGCTGTGGTTCGCCCCCGAGAAGCCCACGCTGATGACCAAGAACACCAAGTAGAACTGCCAGAGGTTCTGTACCTGGCTCAACGCCATCACTCCGGCGCCGACGATGATGCCACCGACAATGATGACCCTCTTGGGGCCCCAGCGGTCCACTAAGAAACCGATGGCAGGGCCAACAAAGCCCGATTCCACCTGACGGAACGAGAAGGCGCCTGACAGTTGCGTCCGTGTCCATCCGAAGGTATTCAGAATGGCGGGAATGAAGGGCTGGAAGCCCTGGGCGAAAGCCGCAGCGGTCAGCGCGTTCGTGAGCACGCTGGCACCGACGATGTACCAACCGAAAAACGGGCGTCGCCGCCGCGCTGGGCCATCGGCTGGCGTCTCGGGCGCTTCGAACAAGCGTGCTCCCTTCACACAAAGGCGGGACGCGCCCCCTCAGGCGCGTCCCGCGGCTCGAAACGTCTGCGGAAGGGCTACCCTGCGGAGGCGCGGGCCTTTTGGCGCTGGGCCCACTCCAGCACAACGCCGTTGAACTCGTCCGACAACTCCCACTGGACCCAGTGGCCGCCGTTGCGGAAGACGTGGAGCTCGGCGTCGGGGTAGTGCCGCATGAGCGAAATGCTGCTGTCCAGCGCTGCGAACCGGTCGTACGCCCCAAAAACAACCAGCGTTGGCTGCTTGACCTCGTGCAGACGGTGCGTGAGGTTCTCTGCCGCCCCTCCTTGGCCGCCGCTGGCAAGCCGGGCCTTCCGGTGCTCCTCGCTGGCTTGAATGGACGCCCAGCGGAAATCGATGAAGTCCTGCGTGACGATCTCATCGTCATAGACGAACAGATGAAGCACTCGCTCCACCTGTTCCTTGGTTGGGTTTTGGAGAATATCGCCCAGCAGGTGAGTGCCTTCGTGCGGCAGCGGGTCGAACAGCGAAGGGCCGGTCCGCGCGCCCATGAGCACCAGGAGATCCAACTGGTCGTTGTGGTGAACGGAGAAGTGGATGGCATCAGCGCCGCCCTTGGAATTGCCCATCAGGCTGGCCTTCGCAATGCCCTTCTTCCTGAGGAATTCACTAAGGACGAGGCCGTCGAGCTCCGAGGCACTCTGGCCCTTGTGGACGTAAGCGTCTGACTTCCCGAAGTTCGGCATGTCCAAAAGGATCGTTCGGAAGTGTTCTGAGAACGCCTCAATATTCAGGTAGAAATTGAACCACCCGCTGGCACCTAGCCCACCGCCGTGCAGGAAAACCACCGTGTCTGGGTGTTCCTCGCCCGCTTCGTGGTAATGGATGTTGATGCCATTGACCTCGATGTACTTTTCCGTGTTCTCGTAGGTCAGCCGACCAGTCTGGGTCTTACCGGAAGTGTTGTACTTGAACGCCATTCGAGTCTCCTTCGAAACGCCGTCTAGTAGGCCGTTATGGCCTGCGTGGCGGTGCCAAGGCTACACGCGCCCTCAAAGGGGGTCAAGGCGACGACCGCCAGCGTCGTTGCGCGGACCACCAATTCTTGCTACAACTGTGAGGGGAAGTATCAAAGGGAGAGCAACGATGAAATTCACTATTGGCCAAGGGATGAACCGGGACCCGGAGCATCGAGGCCCGAAGGGCGTCTCGGCGCTCGGCTTATCCACCGACATCATCAACTGGCCACAGACCATTGCGCAGTGGTGGGGCACGGCCTTCCTTCTCGCCTTCTTCGCATTGCCCTGGGGTATCTGGGGCGCGCTGTTCGACGAGACGCGGCTCGGTGGGGTCGTCATGGTCGCGGTCTACTTCTCCGTATCGGTGCTCTTCGGCGTGGCGGGATTGGCCTTGCGCCACGCCCGCGGAGAAGACTACCTCCAACTGACCTCGTCCATGGCTCTAGGCGCCCTGGGCCTGGCCGGGACCATCTGGCTGGGCATCTATCGCACGTTCAGCGACGGTCAGTGGTTCGCGGGCATCGTGGTGGTCGCCATCAGCCTGATTCTGATTAACCAGGTGTTTCGCTCCTGGCAGACCATGCTAGTGTTGGGCCTGTTCACAGAGCAGAAGCGGTTGCTGACCCCGCCGCCGGAGTTCGCGGAGCAGGTGAGCAAGTACCGGCGGAAGCGCACTTCGTAGCGGGCGGATTAGGACAGGTCACATTGCCCCAAGACTTTGAGCCCCGGTTGAGGCTAAAACTACCTGCCACCGCCCTCTATGGCGGTGGCGTCATTCAGTTGCGAGGTGGTCTTCCTCGTCATCGTGGCCTGTCCCATTCGTTGAAGGGAGCTTGAGGGTTTGAGTCAATGTTGTGAGTCCTCTGTCGGAGGCGACTAGGCCCCCGTTCAGTGGGTTCGGCACTTCTGGCAGGTTGTCGATGGTGGTGCGCCCCCTAGCGCAAGCAAACGAGAAGGGCCCCCGCAGTTGCGGGGGCCCTTCTCGTTTGCTTGGATCTGTCTGAAGCCGCCAGGTAGGCGCCCGAAGCAACACCGCCTAGTAGGGCAAGCCTGTCTCCTCACGCGTGCGGGTTAGTGTGTCGATCGCTGCATGGACCAGCACCTTGGCGGAGTTGACCAGGTGGGGTGCGTAGGCCCCTGACATCGTGAACCCGCGCTGGAGGTCGGCCGGCAGTTCGGGGTTGGGCGGAGCGCCAGAGATACGAGCTGTCGGTATGCCCCACGTGCGCAGAATTCCAGCCTCCGTTTGTCCCGCCCCACGCCCCACGTATTCGTCGCTGGTGTCACCTTCAATGGCCTGGGCCGCGCGGATCGCTGATTGGATGATCCAGTTGTGTGGGTCGGTCCTGCCCCCGGGCATGGCTACGTACATTTCCCACTCGGCACTCATGCCGGGGTTTGCCTTGACGATGCGCTCCATCACGCCGTCGAACCAATACTTGACCTCCATCGGAGCGGTCCACGGGGCGGGCCGAATGTCCAAGAAAATCTCAGAGATCGCTGGTGACCAGTTGGGCTTGCTAGGGGCGCCCGCATTCAGTGCGTTCGCCGCCATGGCCGGGCGGAAGCTGCCTGCCTTGTACTCCTGTCGGTATTCCTCCGCCGCGGCGTCTAGCCCCATGATGATGCGGGCCGTATCGGTCAGCACCCGATAGGGCCGGTCGGTGCGGCTCTCCGTGGCCATGTAGTCGGGGTCTCCCGTGACGCGGACTCTGAAATAGCACATGCCCGGCTCTTCCCACGAGACATGGTAGCCAGGCTTATGAAACAGCGCGTAGTCACCGGTGATTCCGTTCACCAGTGAATGGACGAGTCCCTGGCACAGGCCAATGTTCTTGCGCGGCTCGTTTGCAGGGGACAACGACGGAGCGCCTCCGGCGAGGGTCGCCGCCAGCAGCGTGCCCTTGAGGGGCACCTCCGCGCGCTGGAGCGCCTCGACGGCCATCATGATGGACGTCGCCATGCCCTTGTCGTTGTTCGATCCCAGGCCAATGATGGTCTGTCCCTCGACCACCGCCGGACGCATGTTGTCGCGGCGCATGGGATCGCCCCACTGCAGGCCGTCCTCTTCGATGTTGCCGGTCCAATGGGTGTCGATGGGGCAGTTGACCAGAAGCGTTGGGCCGGAGCCGTCACCCGCGAGCCGTGCGATGGCGTTGCCTTGGTTTTCGTCCATCTGCTGGTACGTGGCGTCGATGCCGAAGCGCTTCCAGTAGTCGACGACGTAGTTGTTGACCTCTCGCTCATAGCCTGTGGGGCTGTAAATGTTCACTAGGTCAACGTCGATGTTGATGGCCTTTTGGGCGTCGATGAAGGACTACGCCTTGTCGATCCACCCGCGCTGTTGGTCGGACAGTGGGACCTTGTCGACTTTGACCGTCGTGGGTGCCTGGGACGGGTCGTCAAGGTATGCGTGGTGCTGGGAGGCCAATTGCGAGGCGGTCTTGCCTCGCGTGCTGATACTCATCTGGACAACTCCTCCGGCCGGTAGTTTCTCCGGCATGCTGCTGCGGCATGTTACTTGAGGATGCGGCCGCTCGCACGGAGCGCCCGCATCCTCAAGTAACATGCCGGTTCGGCCCTGTCAGCAGACTTGCCTTGCCTGGCCTGGCCTGGCCTGGCCTGGCTTGGCTTGGCTTGGCTTGGCTTGATGGTATGGTCGCCCCGGCCGGAGCCCCGCAGTACGGGAGTCGTATTTGCTGTTCTCGAAGGTCTTGGTAGCGCTGGACGGTTCGCTGACGGCAGAGGCTGTGCTCGGCTTTCTGTCGACTGTCGTCGACTCCGGCCCGCCGGACGAGGTCGTCCTTCTCACCGTCGTGGAGAGCGCGGACGATGCCAGCTTCCAGTCTGCGCAAGCCTACCTAGAGCGGACCGTCAAAGACCTTGACGGCTGGTGGAAGCGCACGGGCGTGCCCGTGCCGCTGCTGCACACCCAGGCGGTCGGCGTCGACCTGGCCGAACCAGGGAAGCCACCGAGCAAGCGCCACGTTGCCCAGGTCGTCACTGACATAGCGGACGGGGCAGGCGTAGACCTCATCGCCCTCACCAGCAACGGGTGGTCCGGGAGCGACCGCTGGCTTCTGGGCCCAGTCGCGGAGCGCGTCCTGCAGATGGCTGAGACGTCGGTGCTGCTCATTCGGGCCGACGACTACCACCAGGTGGTGCCGGTGGACATCCAGCACATCCTCGTGCCGCTGGACGGCTCAGAGCTGGCCGAGGAGGCGTTGTCCTACGCGGGCGCCATTGCGGCGCGGGTCAAGGCCGCCGAAGCTCGCCTCATCCACGTTCGCCCGCCTCGAGAGGGCGCCGCGAGCGGGATCATGCGCCCCACCTATGACTTCCGCAGCTTTCCGCGGGGAGAGGAAGGCCGCTACCTTGCGGAAGTGGCCAAGCGGTTGGAGACCAAGCGCACGCATGCGGCCACGGCCGTCAGGGACGGTGATCCTGGCCCTCAGATCAGTGCAGAGGCACGGGAGAGCGGTGCGCACCTGATCGTGATGGCGTCGCACGGACGAGGCGGAGCCCAGGCAAGGCCCTATGGCAAAGTGGCTGACGACGTACTCCACGAAGCCCCGGTGCCGGTGCTGATGATCCACACAGGTCTAGCCTAGACCTCGACGTACTCCTCCAGCGCATCGAAGCGAGGCTCCAGCCCAAGGCCTGGTGCTTCGGTGAGCGTGGTCGCGCCGCCGTGAGGGCCTGGCGGATCCTTATAGATCATCTCGCCTGCCTTCCACATCGGGTAATGGAACTCGACGCGCCAGCCATTCGCCATCGCGGCCTGCAGGTGCATGTTGT
>Ga0114996_10009605_pt1 | contig 10589 bp, 3 predicted proteins | sample ArcticOcean_MG_C_4_FD_87039 | JGI IMG/M metagenome (GOLD analysis project Ga0114996, IMG submission 87039) | Marine microbial communities from western Arctic Ocean - ArcticOcean_MG_CB4_134 | ecosystem: Environmental > Aquatic > Marine > Oceanic | place: Arctic Ocean: Canada Basin | collected... | reverse complement strand
AACAGGCGTTGATCCTCGGCGTGTCCGAGACGGAGTCGTGGACCTTTTCAGAGCTGCACGACACGGTGCATGTCCTTCGGACCGAGTCAGACATCCCGCATGTGTATGCGTCCAATGTACATGATCTGGCGTATGTGCTTGGATTTGTGACGGCTCGCCATCGCTATTTCATGATGGATCTGGCGCGTCGAATGGCTCAGGGGCGAATCAGCGAACTGCTTGGCGATCTGGGCCTTGAAACGGATCTGGAGTCCCGCGGTATGGGCATGGCGCATGTGACCCAACGGATGGCGGATCATATGACCCAAGACATGGTGGAGTATTCCGACGCCTTTGCTGCCGGAGTTAATGAATATGTCGCTCAGGTGAGCCAGGGCAAGCTCCCGCCACCCAGCGAGCTCAATCTAGCCAAATTGGTGCTGGGCGTTTCCGATCCCGTCGAGTTGATGAAGCCCTTTGAGCGCAAAGACGTGGCCGCTATTTTGGCGGTTTTACTCTATGAGTTCTCCAACAGCAGCGCCGAATTTGGTCGCACGGCGGCGTACGATCAATTGGATGGGCTCTTCGAAGGGCAAATTCATCAGGATCTGCGCCGAGCGGGCGTGAAGAACGACATCTGGAACCAAATTGCTCCCGTGCTTCCTGCTTCCTCGGCCGCAGGTTGGGGCATGGAGACCGGCGATTCGGCTCAAAAACCAGGCGCGTCGACGAATCCCGGTAAAGGCCGTGCGTCGATGGGAACGCCCGTGCACAAGAAGATCCCGGCGCTCATGCTGGAGCGGTTGGTCCAAAAATACAAAGCGCGCGATCGGTTGCTTCGACGGTCGCCGGACTCGGGATTTGGTTCCAACGCGTGGGCTGTCAACGGGGCGCACACCACCGACGGCGCAGGCTTGCTGGCCGGTGATGGTCACATGGGGCTGGAGGTTCCGTCCCTCATGTATGTGTTGGGACTGGACACTCGGGTCTTTGGCGGGGGTGACATCCACATCAAAGGCCTCACGGTGCCGGGTATCCCCACCGCGGGTATCGGGACCAACGGCCACGTGGCGTGGAGCATGACCAATCTGTTTGGGGACGTGACGGACTACTACCGGGAAGAGTTGACGTTGGATGAGCAAGGATTGCCCAGCCAGAGTTTCTTCGAGGGCGAGTGGAAACCGCTGTCTGCCATTGAGGAGACCTATAAAGTCGCCGCCTTGTTGGGGGAGCCGGCGCGGACCGATGTGCTCACCCGTTGGACGAGCTTCGATGGGAGGTGGCTTATCTCGATCGAGGGCCGATCTGCCGGTCCGGAAGAGGAGTTGGCCAATGGGGAGTCGTTGATCAACGTGAGCGGTGACTGGGTGGTTCCCCAGGACATGAACGAGGACGGGACCATCTCGGCCGTCAGCATGGACTACAGCCTCTTTGACGCTTCAGCGTTCATGCATCATCTGCATGGGCTGAGCCAGGCCCAGACGGTGTGGGACATTCGCGAATCCATGCGAGCCATGGTGGGCATGGGAGCCAACTGGTCTGCCGCCGACGATCAAGGCAGTATCTATTACTCAGCCTATCAGGCCACGCCGTGTCGAGACTATTTGGCACGAGACGAAAACGGGGACTGGTTGCCGGGCGCTGATCCCACCATGATCTTGGACGGAACAACGTACGGTGGCTTCTCCATACCGACGACACCCGATGGGCGCGTGGATGAAGAGCCGGGCAAGACGGATCCATACCAATGCGTCATTCCATTTGACCAGATGCCCATGTCCATGAACCCATCCCGTGGCTATGTGATGACCGCAAACAACGATCCCGGCAACATCGCGACCGACAACTCGCTCTCCAACGATCCGTGGTTCATGGGGGGGCCCTGGGACGCCGGGTATCGAGCCAACACCATCTCCACCCATCTGGAAGAGGCCATCGCGACCGACACCGCCGACGCTGGCAAAATGGCGGCGATCCAGGCCAATCACGACTCACGGCTGGGTGAGCTCTTTTCCCCCATGTTGCTGGAGACCATCCAGTTCGCGCGCGATCTCATGGCGCAAGACAGCGGTCTGTTGAGTCCGGAGCAAGCCCGGCTGGTGGCACTGTATGCGGCAGATGCGGTGGCGTTTGATGCGGTCGAGACTCGTCTGAAAGACTGGGCTTCGGACGGTTTTCAGGCCGAGTCGGGCGTATTCACCTTCTATGAAGAACCCACAGCGCAGGAACAAAAAGATGCGGTCGCGACCATGATCTTCAACGTCTGGTTGGGACGGACGCTCCGAATGACATTTGACGACGAAGGGATCCCCGGCGGTGTCTGGGAAACCAACGGAGACCACGGGCGTTTGCGCGCGTTCAAGCGGATTTGGGCCGGTCGGGGCGCTGAGAACCCCGAACAATTGGCCTCGTGGAACCCGGAAACGCAAGAGTCGATCTTCTTTGACAAAGTGGGAACGGATCCCGTGGAGCGTAGTGGTGAGGTCGTGCTGATGGCCCTGGCCGACGGCCTGGCCTTTTTGCGGTCCGAGCCCACGGGTCCTGGTGAAGGCGGTTTTGGAACCGACGACATGGCGCAGTGGCTCTGGGGATTGCGGCACCAGGCTCGGTTTGAGTCGTTGCTCTTGGGATACCTGTCGGCTGATTCGGAGTTTGCCATGTTTGCCGAACCCTTTTCCATATCGACGAAAGTGCTGCCCTTGGGGGATCGCTTCGAACAAGAGCACCCCAGCGATGTGGGCATGAAGTGGTTTCCGCGGCATGGCGATCAATTCAATGTCGATGCCGGCAACCCAGGACTCAATGGGGAGAAGTTCACCTACGGATCGGGTCCCATGATGCGAATGGTCGTGGCTCTCAAGGATGGTCAAGTGACCGGCCACAATGTGATTCCGGGGGGACAGTCTGGCTTAACGAGTTCTCCTTTCTTTGCCGATCAGGCCGCTTTGTGGTTGGGCAACAAGGCCCATCCACTTCGCTTTCACGTGAACGAGGTTGTGGAGGGCGCTGTCGGTCGAGAGATCTATAGACCGCACTAAGGAACCCTTGCCGCGGTTCATATAATGACCGTCAAGAAGGGGTAAACTGCAGTATTATCAAACACTTGATGTCATCGCGGGGCTCTGTTTCACCCTTGACTTTTCACCCCTGATATGCAAAATATTGGCCCGTCTTAACCCGTGGCCTGTGTTGGAAAAGGCCACACATTTTGTCGCCTGGAGATTTGATGAAACGCTGGATCCGCGCTGTATTGTTGGTAGTCGCTGTATTTTGCATGGCCTGTGGCGATGAGGCGGCCTCGTCTTCACCGTCGGAAGACACCGCTGATACCTCGCTGGAAGATACGGCTCCTCCGGAAGATCTCTATGTGCCGCTACCGGCTTCAGACATTGAAGTCACGGTGGAGGCAGACGTCATCGAAGGCAACGCGCCCCTGACCGTTCACTTGAATTGCAAGGTGACCGGTGCAGAGCGGGACGAATTGGACTTCTTGTGGAAGATCGGACAGCAGCCCAGTTCGTTGCCAGAGTTGGATTTTACGTTTTATGTGGAGGGTGATTTCCAGGCATGTTGCACCGCATGGCGCAAAGACGGTCAGGCCAACGTCGTGGAGAGTTGCCAACTGATTCGAGTGCGAGGCAGTGCCGAATTGTCCATTACAAACCCCAAATTGGAAGGGCCGTCGGAAGTCTCCCAAGGAGACTGTGTCTATGCGTCGTTTGATGTACGGAACAATGGAGCAAAGGTTGCTTCTTCGTTCGACCTTCAATGTGTGCTCAGCCCCAACCAAGAGTGGGATGACGAGTCGGACAAGCATATAGTGCTCTTCTCCGAGACCATCGAAGGCATGGAAGACGGGCAGTATCAGACCAAGTCAACCTTGTACGAAGATATCGAGATGTGCATCCCAGGGGACGTGGAGGATGGTCCTTACTTCTTGTTGTGTAAGGTCGATGTCAACGACGAGATCAACGAAACGAACAAGGCCGACAATGCACGTTTTGCGACGACCTTTATCACGGTCGATCATACATTGAACCTACATGCCGATCTGACGATCCCCACCGTGGGCGTGATTGAAAATCAGAAGTTTCCCAAGGGATGGGGAGACATTCTCACCTACAACCTCACCGTTACGAACCTCGGCGAGGCGGAGTCTACCCAATTTGTGTATGAAGTGTATGTCTGCCCCGCGGACGAAAACGGAACCGTCAGCACAATTGGTGACGACTGCGAGGTGATCAGCGACGTGACAGGATCCAAGATTTACACTTTGGATCCCGAAGTGCTCATTCCGATCATGCGGAACTGGATCGTTCCCGACGATACGCCCAATGGGACCTATTGCTTGGCGGCGAAAATCGATGTGAATGGCCAAGTGAATGAAGAGAACGAAGACAACAATGAGACGTTCTCCGACGCCTGTTTTGATGTGGTGTACGTGGAGGAACTTGGGACGGACTTGGGGCTCTCGGGGCTCACCTGCTCCCCCTCGGATGCCTATTGGGGTGGCAATCTCTTTGTGGAATACCAGGTCACAAACAATGGCACTGAGCCAACGCCTGTATGGGATTATCAGATCTACATGAGCTTTAATCCCGCCCTTACACCCGCGACGAGTTATCCGTTGTGCAGTGGGACCAAGTGCGCCAACCAGGAGGCAGTCCAGCCTGGTCAAACGGTGACGGTTAGCCAAGTTGTGTCCATCCCGTCGGACATGCCGTTGAGTGAGTACTGGTGCATCGTCAAGGTGGATGTCAGCGGTGATATCGTGGAGATGGATGAGAGCAACAACATGATGTCTCATGACGAGAAGATGACGGTCACATCGAAAGCCTACACGGACATTTTTTCACAAAATGTGTCGTTCAGTCCGACCACCCAATATGCGGGCGACACCATTAAGGTCACGTACTCGTTGGGCAACAACGATATCTCCACAGCGGCCGGTGTTTCGATCTGTGTCGCCTTGAGTACGGATCCCACCTTCAGCGTGAGCGGGGTTAAGAATGGATCGGACGTGGTGATCAGCCAGTTCACCGTTCCCGAAATTAAGTCGGGCAGTGTGACCGAGTACACCGACAAGGTGACGGTTCCGGTGGCGTTGGACCATGAAGATGGCGGCATGTATTACCTGGCGGTCATCGCAGATTGTGAAGGCTCCCTAAAAGACGACAACCCCAAATCCAACAATCTGTCGACGGCGAGTGGTACGCTTACGGTCCTTGAGCCGAAGGGCGGCTGCTTTGAAGATGCGTATGATCTGGGCGGCCAAGTCAACGACGACCAGGCCCTCGCTATCCCCTTGACCGCGGGAGTCCATTCGGATCTGGCGATCTGCAACAATGATGATTGGTACAAGGTGACGGTACCCGCGACGTACAGCATGACGGTGACCATGACCACCGAGGTGCCACTTTGGGTGAATCCAGACAAAGCGGATTCCTCCGACATCGATTTGGAGATCCGTGATGCAACCGGCGCGCTCTTGGATCTCAGCAACAGTACCGAAGCCGTGGAGGTCGCCGATCTCTTTATGGCGGAAGAAGAGGCGGAGTATTTTATTCGTGTGAGGCCCAAGGGAACGAAGGGCAAGGCCCATTATTCGTTGGACATCACCCTAACGCCTCCCATCGAAGGCATTGACCTTAGGCCTGTGGATTTGGTGGCGACGCCCGCCAAAACCTGGGCCGGCGGTGCGCTCTTCCTCCAGTGGGACAATGTCAATCTGGGCACATTCGCGGCCGGCGTGTATGCCATTTCCGTGGTGTTGTCGGAAGACAACATCATAGACGATTCGGACATGAACTTGGCGGTATTGCCGAAGGAAGGCATGCCGGCCACGGCCATTGAAAGTTACCAAGAGACGTTGCTTTTGCCCACGGACATCTCCACCGGTGACTACTACGTGGGGTTGATATTGGATTCCGGTGAGGTGGTTGCCGAGGTGAACGAGGGCAACAACAGTATCCTGTCCGATGCCTTCACTATTGACGGAGACAACCCCTGCATTGACGACACACAATTTGAGCCGAACAACAATCTGGCAACAGCAACACAACTGGACACGGCGACGAACACCTATCTCGATTTGGTGGTGTGTCCCTATCTCGACGATTGGTTCAAGATGGATCTTGAGATCGGTGACAAATTGGTCGTGGATGTGACGTACCAATACAAGTCCGCCAGTGGGTTCTTGTACGTTGAGCTCATCGATCCAACCGGCATTGCGATTCTGGACGAAGGCAAGAAGGCCAACAAGTCGAGTGTGGACATCCCCTACGTGTGGGAAGCAGGCACCTACTATTTGCGGGTATACAATCCGCTCAAGAGCGGCAAGGCGGGCCCGTACAGTTACAAGCTTGACACAAAGCTCCTCACGTCGTCATCGGCCGATGTGTGTGTGGCGGATGTCTACGAGAACAACAATCATTATCAGTTCGCCAGCAATGTGGGATGTGGTCTTCGCGAGATGACTTTGTGCAAGCAAGATGTGGATTGGATGCAATTCGAGTTGCCGCCCAACAGCAATGTGTCGCTCACCCTCGACAATCTGGGCTCCAAGATGAAGATGGTCATCTACAAGGATCCAGAAGGCACCGCGTACAAGACCAAGACAGGCAACGGTTTACTGACGGGCATCACCAGCGGTGCTGAAGCCACAAAATTCTACGTGAAAGTACAGCCGCGCTACACCACCACGTATCCGACCAACTTGGATTACACGATCTTTTTCGATGGGATCCAAGGCGTCGATCTCGAGGTCAAGGATGTGACGACGCTCAATGCAACGGTGATTCAAGGGGAAGATGACATCGTCGATTTCAAGGTCCTCAATCAGTGTCTAGACAGCGTCAATGATGTTCCATTTGCTCTGTATCTGTCGGCGGATGACACATTGGATGACACCGATGTTCTCATTCACGAGGCCAAAACCAAGGATCCTGTCCCTGGCGGTGGCGAGCTGATTGTCTCAGAGAAGTTTACGGTCCCCTACGCGATCCAACCGGGGGTCTACAAGTTGATTGTCTCCATGGATGACTCCGATGAAATCGAAGAGTCCAATGAGAAGAACAACACCGCTGTCGGAACACTCACCATCTTGAAGACGTGTTTGGACGATGCTCTTGAACCGAACGACCACCCGCTGTGGGCTCCGCTTGTCGAAAGTGGCGACTACGATGATCTGCAGATCTGCAGCATGAACGTGGACTGGTATCAAATCGCCCTGGTCGCCGGCGATACACTAGAGGTAAATCTTACATTCGAAAACAGCGCGGGTGATCTGGACATGCGCTTCTACGAAGCCAGTGAGTTCAACGTGCCACTCCTCAAAGCCTTTGAGACCGGAGACGGTGAGGATATGACGTTCACCGCAGAGCTGTCGGGAGTCTACTACGTGCGTGTGAATGGGCTGGCTGGGGCTTCCAATACGTATGGAATGAGCATCGTTATTAATTAGCGAAAGCTTTGGGCGGTGCCCGCAGCAAACGCTCTTCTGACAAGAGCCCCTGTAGCGCACGGGGGCGACGTAAACTCGAAACAACAATGCTGAGTTTGACGGTACGCGAGTGGCTGCTAGTCAGCGGCTGCCACGACGGCCTCCATCTGACGACAGGCCTCGTCCAATTGAACGGTCGCATTCTGTAGCGACGCCATGGCCTCGGGCCAGTGTTGGTCCACCAGAGCCGACCAGGTGCGGTTAAGATTCCGTTCGCCTGCGGACATGGGTCCGAAGACTTGCGCAAAGCCGCCCACACCGTAGCGAACCTGCAAGCCTATGCGATTGTCGACCAAGCGTTCCACGCGCTCGAATTGCAGGGATTCGATCTTTTGTTGGGCCTGTTCAAAGTCCTCGGGCGAGGGATCTTCGTTGGCGGAGAGCTCGGCATGAAGGGAGGTGGCCTCTGTTTGAAGTTGCTTGAGCAATGCACCAAAGTCCACCGGGCCGGCACTGTCCGACGATTCGCCTGGTTTGGAAGATGTTGCGGCCTCGCGGTCAATCTTTCGAGTCAGCAGCCCGCCGATGACGATCAACACCAAGCCCACGCTAAAGAAGAGGCCGTTGCTCATCGCCCAGGCGCTCAAGCGGGCACCTGGCTTGGGCGGAGCGGTGATCATGCCCTTGGTTGCTTCCGGTTCAATGGCTTTCCCGAACGCCTGGACCCAAGCATCACGTTTTTCAAACACCTCGAGGGGCAACTCCTCGGTCAGGGACTTGATGACCGCCAACTCTTTCTGTCCGGCGGCGACAAGCTCTTCGAACGATTTCTTTTCAGCACTTTCGTTCGGAGTCGCTTTCGTTTTCGATGCGGGTTCACATTCCGGATGGTCCGAGAGCTTGGCCTCTTTCCGGGCGTCACAATAGACTTCTTTCGCGTTGTCTCGTTCCCGTGCGAAATGGGTGCCTGGAATAGCGCTTTGTTGCCGCTCTAGCAGGGTGTCTGTGTTCCGTGCGCCAAATGCAGCGGCGAGGCTGACACCGACAATGACCAGGAGTAGGGCGAGATGTTTCATAGGGGTCTCCTCAGTTCGCTGCCAGCTTAATGAGGGTGATTACCAAGCTTGTGAGGGCCTCGCCGACGATGAATCCTGCGGCAACGGGGACCAAGGTGCCCCCTATCCAGCGTTTGCCGAACTTCTTCTGTAGGCCCATAGACGTCAGACAGCCAATGCCGTATCCGAAGGTAATGTAGAAAGGCAGGTACATGGCGAGGCCGACCAAAACGCCCACGCCCCCGATGGGAAAGGCGCTCAAAGCGCATCCCAAAGCGGTTCCTGCAACATATTTGTCCAATGAAACGTCCCCTTGACTGAGGCCATCCAAGATGGCCTGAAGCGCACCGGCCTGAGGGGCGGTGAGGTCGGTACCCGGACCAAAACCTCCGCCCGAGCCATCGGGGCCGCCCCACAAGACGAACACTGTCAACACGGCGGCAGGGGCACCGATCCATGCGACCGCAAACTGGATGATCTGCTGGCGTTTCGGGATGGAGCCCACCATGTGGCCCGTTTTAAGATCCTGCATCATGTCGGCGCACTGACCGATACCAACGCACACCGCCACGCCCAGCATGACGGAGGCGATAATGTTCCCCGCGGTAATGAAAAACATAAGCGTGACGCCGATGAGCGCCATGCCCGACATGGGGGAGATGTCCGTCATCCCGGTTGCCTGAGCCACAACCAACCCAGCCAACGCGAGCCACAGAGTCCCCACTACCGCGATGAGGATTCCTTGGGTGAGAGTGACACTGTCCGATGCGATCATGGCGGCAGCGAAGAGGACCAAGACTGCCGCACCGAGACCGACGCTCATGACTCGGCTGCTCAATTCTTGGCTGGGCCCGGTGTTCGCGCCTCGTGACTGTACGGCCACAGATAAGCTCTTTAGCGCACCCTTGAGGGCAGGGAGTGACAAGATGACGCCCATCAGCGCACCGCCGATGAGCATGCCGATGCCCAAGGGGCGAATCATGCTGCTGTAGAGGGTGCCATCATCTTGCCATACCGCTTGCTCGTATTGTATTGCAGCGTCTGGCAGCCACCCCATAGACACGGCAATGGGGCTGATGATCCACCACGCGAGGACGCCACCCACCGCAAAGGCCAGACCGCCCCGGCCGCTGAGCAACCCTGCGCCGAAGTTGGCAAAGCTCAGGCTGATGGCCACGGGAATGAAATAGGGAATGCCCAGTGTGTCGTTCAAGTCCACCATGTCGGGCAAGATGTGATAGGTGGCCAACGCGGTGTGGATGGCCGCCACCGCAAAGCCGGCCAGCAAGAGCTTGGCTTGCCGTGCCCCAGCTCCGGGGGACTTGAGCAGGCTCGCGACGGCAATCCCCGACGGGAATCGGAGCCGTTCAAATTCTATCATCTGTTTGCGCAGCGGAATGATGAGCACGACGCCCATAAAAGAACCCGCCATAGCCGCCAAAATGAAGGGGGCGGCCTCCCACAGAATCTGCATGAGACTGAGCTCGGCAAGATTCACATCGATCAACCCCATCAAAAAGAGGGCTGGCAATGTAAAGCTCACACCGCTCGAGGCGATGTTGATCCCCGAGGCGACGGTTTGATTGATGTTGTTCTCGACGATGGACTGTTTCTTGAGCGCACCTCGAAGAACGGCGAAGCCCAGGATGGCAGCTACGGTGGAGCCCCCTAGACCGAACCCGAGCTTCAATGAGATGTAAACAAACGACGTGGTCATCAAGAGGCCGATGACGACTCCAAGGACTACAGCGGCGACGGTAACCTCGCGGTAGGGTTCAATCGTACGGTGTGTCTGCGCCAATGGGAGTCCTCGGTGGTGTGGCCCTAGAGACCGATGTGCGTGAGCGTGTTGACTATTTCTTGGCCGTTGCCTTCTTCGCGGCGGGTTTCTTGGCCGTTGCCTTCTTCGCGGCGGGTTTCTTGGCCGTTACCTTCTTCGCGGCGGGTTTCTTGGCCGTTGTCTTCTTCGCGGCGGGTTTCTTGGCCGTCGCTTTTTTCGCGGCGGGTTTCTTGGCCGTCGCTTTTTTCGCGGCGGGTTTCTTGGCCGTCGCTTTCTTCGTGGTCGCTTTCTTTGCGCTTGTCTTCTTTGCGGGCGCGGGTTTGGGGGAGGCTTT
>Ga0114996_10009604_pt1 | contig 10591 bp, 6 predicted proteins | sample ArcticOcean_MG_C_4_FD_87039 | JGI IMG/M metagenome (GOLD analysis project Ga0114996, IMG submission 87039) | Marine microbial communities from western Arctic Ocean - ArcticOcean_MG_CB4_134 | ecosystem: Environmental > Aquatic > Marine > Oceanic | place: Arctic Ocean: Canada Basin | collected... | reverse complement strand
TTCCTTGCCTTCGGCCATCTGCGAGAGAGCCGTCACGAGTGCCTTGCCGGAGAGATCGGCGAGGTCCTTGCGGAGGGTGCCGGCGGTCGCGGCGCCGTCGATCGGGTGCTTCTCCACCAGGATGATGTCGCCGGCGTCGAGTTTCTCGTTGATCTTGATGATCGTGACGCCGGTCTCGGCGCGGCCATCGCGGATGGCCGGTTGGATCGGCGCGGCACCGCGGTAGAGCGGGAGAATCGACGCGTGGGCGTTGATGCAACCCTTCGCCGGCATGCCGAAGAGGTCGGCCTGCATGATGACTCCGTAGCTGATCACCACGCCCACGTCGAATCCGTGGTCGCGGAGCTTCGTCATGAAGTCCGGATCGTGCACGTCCTTGGGCTGCTCGCAAGGGAGACTCAGATCCTCGGCCTTGAGGCGGACTTCCTGCGGGTAGATCTTGCGACCGCGACCACGCGGCGAGTCCGGTTTGGTCACCACCAGGGTCGGTGGAATTCCAGCGTCGACCAGGGCCTGTAGGCTCGGCAGAGCGAAGTCACTGGTGCCAAAGAAGACGATCTTCAAACTGTGTTCGGACAGGGGAAAGGGGGGTGGCGTGCCGCCAGAGTATGGAGGAAGGGCTCACCCCAGGGCAAGGCTGCGGAGTGATTCAGGTTTCCCACGAAACAGCCTTCTCTCGTGTTCTGGACCCGACTGTGATGGACCGTTCATGACGACCCCTCCGATTCCCGACAATCCCTTCGCGCTGGTTCAGCAGGTGCCTTTCGAGCCAGCTGGCCGGTCACAGCGGGATGTCTTCGGTGCGCCGGTCGAGGTGCTGTCGCTTCCCCGGCGGACCGCGCGGCACGGCATGCCCGGCGCGGACCGGCCTGCTTTTCAGACCAGCCGCGCGGATCAAATTCTCGCGGTCGAGGCCACGTGGCGGGCACCCGGAATGGCGCTGACCCCGAACCGGTTCCCGTTCTGCGAGCAACAGGCATTGCTGTGGTCCACGGAGCGGTGTCGGGAGCCCACTCTGGCCATGCTCCAGGTGGCGTTCGCGATGGAGGACTCCGTGGCGGGGACCACCATGGTCAACAGCATGGGTGCTGCCGGTTCGGTGACGCGGAGCCACATCCACCTCGCCGGGATCACGTCTTCCTTCCTGCGCGAGTTGCCGAAATCGGAGATCGACGCCTCTCTCGCTTTCCTCTCGTCGGAGCAATTCGAGGGGTGTGAATTGCTGCGATTAGACCCTCCGTTCCCCGTGATCGCCGTCGGCGTGCGAGGTCCTGCCGAGGCACGGGCAGTCGGGTTCCACAACTTGCTCGAATGCCGCACGCCGCAGGCATTCAACATGATCGGCACGGATGGGACCGCCTGGCTCATCCCGCGATCCAACACCGAGGTCCCCGCGCCCTTCTTCCCTCAGGCCCTGGGCAGCGCCGAAATCTCCGGTCTGTGGTGCTGCAACGAGCCCGCGGTGTTCGAACGACTCTCGACCGCCGATATGGAAGAGGCTATCCGCATCGGCGGCATACCCTGGAGCTAGTCCGTTGCTTCTTTCGGCTCCGTGCCGGGCACGGATTCGAGAGGTTCTTCTTCGAGTTCGTCGTCGAAGCCACGAAGGATCTCGTCGACGGTCGCGTCGTCTGGACCGGTGAAGGAGATGCGGATCTCGCCGTTCGCATCGTCCTGGTGACCACGCAGGTAGCCCTGCTTCATCATCTCGAGCATCGCACTGAAGACACCGATGAGCTCGTAACGACCCTTGCTGGGATCGAACAAGTCCATGAAGTTGATGTCCTCCTTGCCGCGCACCCGTTCGAGGATCTGCCCGGCGTAGTAGTCGACGGTGCGCCGGGAGATGTCGAAGCTCAGCTCCTTGTCGATGCCCGTCTCTTCCAGCAGGCGCGCGAACGCGTCCGTCAGGTCCCAGATCTCGATCGAGCCCAGGTCGAAGCCCTTTTCGGAGTCGCCGTTGAGGAGGCCCTTCGGCACCGAGACGACCGGTTCGACCATCTGGCCCCGCCGCTTCATCATCCCGGCCAACCGGCGCGAAATGTCCCGGTAGCGCTTGTACTCGAGCAGCCGGCGGATCAGGTCGTCCTTGGGGCTGAGTTCCTGCTCGAGATCGACCTCTTCGCGGGGCAACAGTTCCTTGGACTTGATCTCCATCAACGTGCTCGCCATCACGACGAAATCGCCTAACTCGCTTAGATCCAGGGCCTCCAGCACGTCGACGTGCGCGAGGTATTGGTCGAGCACCAACGCGATCCTGACGTCGTGGATATCCACTTCCTGCTGCCTGACCAGGTGCAGCAGAAGATCCATCGGCCCCGAGAACACCGGAAGTTCCACCCTGTAGTTCATCGCCTGTTCGTAACCATCCTGGCGACAGTGTAATCGGCGAGCACACAAGTTCGCGCCCAAAGTGGGTCGGGTGCTCCCATCGGCTGCGCCAGGTGCTAATCTCCCTGAGCCCGATGGACCGGATCGAACTGGCGAAGCTGATCATCAAGCAGGAGGCGGAAGTCGTCGCCCGGGTTGCGCAAGGGCTCAACGACGACTTCGTCACTGCCGTCGACATGATTCTCGAAATCTCCGGGAGGACGGTCACCGCAGGCATGGGCAAGGCGGGAATCATCGCCGAGAAGGCGTCCGCGACGTTCGCGTCGACGGGCACCCCCTCGATCTTCCTCCACCCAGCCGAAGCAGTGCACGGCGACCTCGGGCGCGTCGTGAACGGCGACGTCCTGCTCACCTTCTCGAAGTCCGGCGAGACCGAGGAAGTGCTGCGGCTCCTCGCCCCGGTGAAGGCCGTCGACGTGCCGGTCATCTCGGTCACGCAGAGCGCCGACTCGACGCTCGGTCGGCACTCGGATCTCGTGCTCGAACTCGGCCCGATCGAGGAGGCCGGCACCTTCGGCCTCGCGCCGACCGCGTCCACCACCGCAATGCTCGTGCTCGCCGATGCGCTCGCGCTCGTCGTGATGGAAGGGCGGAAGTTCGGTCCGGAAGAGTTCGCGAGATTCCACCCCGGTGGGGACCTTGGCCGCAGGCTGATGAAGGTCGGCGAGTTGATGCGGCGAGACGAACGCAATCCGTCTGTCGGGTCGGGCGCGTGCCTGCTCGAAGCGATCACCGTGATGAGCAAGACCCCGGGTCGACCCGGCGCCACGAGCATCATCGATGACAATGGAAAATTGATCGGGTTCTTCACCGATGGAGACCTCCGCCGACTGGTCGAGGCCGGGCGCGACGCGATCCGCGACATCCCCATCAAAGAAGTCATGACTGCCAATCCCAAGTCCATGTCGCCGGAGACGTTTGCGCTCGAGGCGCTGGCGTACCTTCACAACCACCGGATCGACCAGATGCCGGTCGTCGACGGCGACGGTTTGTTGATCGGACTGCTCGATGTGCAGGACCTTCTGGACCTCAAGATCGGATGACCGAGCCGACGAACGAACGGCTGAACCGCATCCGTTTCCTGTTGACCGACGTCGATGGCGTGCTGACCGACGGTCGCCTCCACTTCGACCACGAGGGAAACGAAAGCAAGGTCTTTCACGTCTTCGACGGCGCCGCCTACGCGTACTGGCACCGGGCCGGATTCGGGTCTGGTTTTCTCTCCGGTCGCGACAGCCCCCCGGTGCAACACCGAGCGACCGAGCTGAGAATCGAAGAGATCCACCTCGGCCACCTGGACAAGCTGCCTGTGGCCATGGAGATCGCTCAGCGGCGCGGTCTCGACATGGACGAGATCGCCTACGTCGGCGATGACCTGTTGGATCTTCCGGTCCTCGCCGCCGTCGGATTCGCCGCCTCGGTTGCGAATGCCCGACCGGAAGTCAAAGAACGAGTCCACTACGTGACCGAGACTCCCGGAGGTCAGGGAGCAGTGCGCGAAATCGTCGAACTGATCCTGAAAGCGAAAGGTCTGTGGGACGGCGTCGTGGCATCGGACGGTCGCGGATGATCAAGAAGATCCTGATCTTCGTATTTCTGCTCGCAGGTGGGTTCATCACCCTCTACCTGCTGGTCGACCCCGAAAAGGCGGCCTCCGCGAACGGATCCGGCGAGACGAAAAAAAAGCCCGCGCTGAATCCGAAGGACCGGGGAAAGCAGGGTCCTGGAATCCCGATTCCAACCAAGAACGGCACCGGCTCCGCGATCGTCGCCAAACCCGGTGGCGAAATCCGCATCCCCAAGAGCCAACGCGTCAAGCTGCCGTCCGGATCGTTCCGGCTCGTCCCGATCTACGAGTTGCACGCAAAGAACAGCCGAACCGAGGTGGGCAGTCGTCTCGCGCTCGAAGATGTCACGGTCAACTTCTTCAAGATCGACCACTCGGACCCCACTGATCCCAAGCCGATCAAGACCGCGACGATGACGGCAGGTACGGCGCTGATCGAACTGAGCCGTGACGAGAACCAGGTCTCCCAGATTGCAGACGACAAGCTGATGGAGTTCTGGAACGTCGTCTACGCTTCGGGTTCGGCTGGGGACCTTCGCAACACGACCTTCACCGTCGGCCACGCGCACGCGATCAACACCGAGGGCATGATCCGCCTCTGGACACCGAACCGGCGGGAGCCGGTGCGGATCGAGTCCCTTGGCGAGAACGGATTCGTTATCACGGGTGAAGGACTCGACGCGTGGGTGCCCGCGTCGCGCGATGAGAAAGGCGAAGTGCAAGTCAAGACCGTGGGCGTCAAGGACGTCACCGTTCTACACAATCCGCTGTTCGTGGGGGATGACATGACGCTGCGCTCCGTGGGACCGTTGCAGATCAAGGAGGACAGCCGTACCCAGACGATCCTCGTCACGATGCGCGACTCCGTCGAGATTATCTCGCGGCGGTCATCGCAGAAGAATCCAAAGAGAGTTCGGGTCCTGCGCGCGAAGGGCGAAACGCTGCGAGCCATGCTCTCGAGATTCGAGACCAAGGACCGCTCGAAGATGTATTGGCGCGGCATCGACCTGCACGGCAAGCCTGCTCGGTTGACCGACGGGCACAGCATCGATCTCACGTGCCGACACATGACGGTGCTGCCCGACACGAGCGGTCGCCCGTTCTGGATCACCGCCGAGGGGGACGAGGGGCTGGCGCCCGTGATGAAGCACGTGGTGGGGGGGAAGACCAATACCTATACGTGCGAGGGCAAGGTTCACGTGGTCGAGATCGGTCGACAACACGGTTTCTTCCTGAACAGCTACGGCATCCCGGGTGGCATCCCCAAGGAATTCGATCAGCTGATCCTGTTCGACGGACAGGTCGAGATCGACTCGCCAAAGGACGGCCTGAAGATGTCGTCGAGCCGCGGAATCACTCTCCTCCGAAGCAACCTCGAGGAACTACGCGACTACGTCATCCTCCACGGACGGGGCGAAGTGCGCGTGACGTCCGCGGAGATCAACGCGAGCGGCAACCAGGGCTTCGTGTTGCAGCAGCGGCCCGTCGCCGTCGGAAAGAAGTCGGTGATCGTACGCGATTTTCGCCTGGGACCGAACCGTCCGGACACCAGTCACCACTACGCGCTGCGAAGACTCGCCGTGAAGGCGAAGAAGCCCGGCGACCGTGACACGCTCGGTTTCCACTGCAGCGGTTCGGGGTCCTGCAGGGTGCGAATGCGCGGGGAGACAGCGGAAGAGGTACACCTGAGCTCGCTCGCCGAAGACGTCGACGTCAGGTTGACGGGGACCGAAGGTCATCTGTGGCAGGTTCAGACCCTCGATGCCTGGTTCCAACCAGATGGCATGCCCGCGTCCTTCGTCGCGAAAGGCAAGGATTGCCGGCTCGAGTTCACCACGAAAGACGGCAGCATCCACGGCAAGGCCGAAGAGATCCACCACCCTGCGGCAGACACCTACCGTCTCGTCGGCAACCTGGCAGAGGCGACGAACAAGAAGTACGGGCTTCTGCGCGGTCGCGACATCTTCATCGAACAGCTCTCGGACAAGGATGTGCGCCTGCGCGCCACTCAGCGTGCCGAGCTGCACATGCTCGCTCTTCCGGAGAGGAAGAAGGCCTCGGCAAAAGCCAAGCCAAAGCGTGACGTGAACTTCATCCTTCGCGCCGACGAGATCCGGGCCGAGCCGTTCCTCGTGCCTCCACAGGCCCGCCGCTTGTTCGAGAACTTCCTGCCTCGGCATACCAGAGACGGCACGCACTCTCGCTATCTCTTCGCGGACGGAAACGTCACGTTCGAGTACGTGATCAAGGAAGGTGACAAGGTCGACACCGGAAAAGGCCGCGGAGACGCGTTGGTCCTGCGTTCCGATCCCGAAGGCACGACGTTCACCGAAGGCCGATTGACCGGCAAGCCTGCGAGAATCTCTAGCCTGGACGCGCGCGGACGCAAGACGGCCGCCGAATCCCGCCTCGTGTGGTTTCTCCGCGAAAGGGGCGGCCAGTACGTCACGCTTCACAAAGTCGAAGACCACCTGCCGGTGCTTCGAGTGTTCGGACTGCCCCTGGGACGATCCGGAGAGCCTGGACGATTGATGATGGCGTGCGACGGCATGATCGCAATGGAGCCGCGCACGATTCGCTGCAAGGGTCCCGTGACAGCTCGAGGTCTCGACCCCCGCGGCGCGATTGATCCGGAGGGGTACATGCTGGACAGCAAATCGATGGTCATGAGGCGTTCGGAAAAAGGTGAAGTGACGTCCGTCCAAGCAACCGGCGACGTCAAGTTCCGCTGGATCGACGCGAGTGGGACCTGCGATGAGCTCGGCATCGACCTCTTGCAAACGACGCTAACAGCGAAGGGAATCAAGCGACCGGCCGTCGTGGTGATGCCTTCCGGTAAGGTTCATCTCACCCAAGTGAACTACAACTACCACACCAAGATGGCGGAGGTCTGGAAGGGACGCGTGCTGACCAGAAAATGAAACCGTCGGCGATCAGGGTGGGAGTGCTGGCGGTCGGTCTGTGCATCAGTTCGGAATCGGCCTGGGCGCAGGTTCAGAAAAATGGACCCGTTTACGGGTCCGGCTACAGCGATTCCAAGAAGGCCGGCGACGAAGTCGAGGTCGTGATGACCGGCGGTGTTTGGTACGAGTTCGGCGCGCGCAGGATTCGCGCGGAGTCGATCGTCATCCGCGTGAACCGCGATGAACTCGAACGCCTGAACGAATCGGGAGGAAGCGGCCTGCCGCGCCGCGGCACCTATCTGCCGGGGGCGCGGCGATCGCTCTCTGCCGATCTGATCGCGAAGCGGCTGGAGTTCTTCCTGAAGTCGATGGGATCACCGCGACCGGCGACCTCCGATCACCGAGACCGCCTGCTGCTATTCCGCTCCCTGTACATGGAGGGGAACATCGTCATCATCGATTCGGGTGTCGAGCTGCTGACCGCGAAGAGTCTGATGTTCTCGATCCCCGACAACCGCGTCGTGCTGAAGGGGGTGGAGATGAGATTGGTTTCGAAGTCTCTCACTCAAGGCGACCGCGTTCTGGTGTTGCGTGCCCCGAAGCTCGTCAAGCAGGGCATCCGAACCACGGGGCGCGACGTGTCGCTGACCACTTGCGCGGCCGGCAAGCCGCACTTCGAGGTCTTGTCAGCGGAAGTCGAGATCATCGAGCGCGGCGACGAGTTCGAGGTCTTCAGCCGCGGCAACAACCTCGCGTTCTCCGGTCGGCGCACCGTGCCCATGCCCAACGCGCACTTTTTCACGAGTGAGCAGAGCGAGGTCCTGATCAAGGGCGCTCGGGCGCGGTACTCGCGCAACATGGGCACCGAAATCGGCATCGACCTCGGTGCCGGATGGAACGACTTGGGGGGTACGGTCCACGAGTTCCTCACCGGTCGTTCCGCGAACGAGTTTCGCGGGGATTGGCGCGTCGGTCTCGGTTATGTCGAAACGCGAGGTTTCCCGATCGACGGAGAGCTCAAGTACCGGGCTGGCAATCTGTACGAAGGGCGGACGACGGCGTTCTTCATGAACAACGACCGTGGCCCCAATCGCCGCTACATCATCAATCGGATCGACAACACCCTGATCGACGATTCGCAACGACACTTGATCCACTCCGAGAACCGCGTGCGTCTCGGCGAGAACTGGCGGCTCGACATCACGGCGTACGCAGCAAGCGATCCGGCGGTCTACTCCGAGTACTTCCTGAACCAGTACCAGGAGGCCGAAACGCCTGAGTCGAGTCTGCACCTACGCCACGCGACTGAGAACAGGTTGCTCACCGTGACGGGGCGCACGAACCTGGCGACCCACTCCTTCGCCGACGATCGGTCGCTATCGCCTTCTTTCGTCGACGAATCGCCGTTGGCGACGTACGACGTGTTCAGCCAGCCTCTGTTCTCCTTCTGGAATACGGACATCCTGCTCACGTCGGCGACGAGTGCTGGCGTGCTCGAACACGAGTTCGACCCACGGTTCGCGACGCCGATGCCGGCGTTGATGAGCGATAGGACGTTCCGATTCGACCAGGATCTGGAAATCGCCGCGCCGTTCCACGTCGGCCCCTTCGCCGTGCGGCCACGCGCGTCGGGGAGATTCACCTACTACGACAACTCGGTGAACGGGACGGAACAAGAGCGCTGGGCGTTGGACGCGGGCGTGTCGGTCGTGACGCGTTTCGCGCGCTCTTTCAAGTCCACGGACGCCGAAGGAAACACGCAGACGATCCGACACTCGATCTACCCGAGTGTGTCGGTCGGCCACCTGTATCAGGTCGACGGGCGAATGATGGACTTCTATCAGTTCGACCAGGTCGACAGCCTCAATGAGAACGGCGTGATCCGCGTAGGTCTGTTGAACCGGTTCCAGAAGACCGCCGGCTCGAAGCCGCGTTCCACGTATCGAAATCCTTTCGATCCCCGCGAGATGTACCGGAACCACGAAGCAGAGGAGGACCGACCGAAGGGCAAGACGCGGGAATTCCTGTTCATCGACCTGGCGCAGAACTTTTTTCCAATCTCGGGGCGCGACAACGGTGGCGAACTGTTGGGACTCAGCGAGTACGAGTTGATCTGGCGACCGCATCCCGAGTGGCTCCCCGTCGAGAACTTGAGCTTCCTCATCGAGGGGGAACACAGCTGGCGCAACGACCGGCTACGCACGTTCAACGCGGTGACTCGTTTCGGAGAAGTTCTCGGCTGTCACTGGCACGCCGGTTACCGAACGGACTACCTGGTCGACGGCGCCGCGCTCTACGGCGTGAGCACGAACCTGTTCGGTCGCTGGAGCCTGATCGGCAGCGGCGCGTACGACCTCGAGCAGAGCGAACAGCTCTATTACGCCGCGATGTTGATCCGACGCGACCACGACTGGGTGATCACCATGGGCCTGACGTTCGACATCATCCAGGACGACACGACGTTCCGGATCGACTTCGAGCCGTTGTTCGGCGGCCTCACTCGCCGTCGCTCCAACGAATTCGCCGGGATGGCCGGTCGCGGCACCGACGCCTTGCTGAACTACTGAACGTCGCCAGGTGGTGGCGAGATCGGCTAGAGGCTGTCGAGGAAGTGGCCTGGCTCGTAGTTGCCGAGGTCGATGATCCGCGAGCAGATTCGGTCCAGGAAGTAGCGGTCGTGAGACACAACCACCATGCAGCCGGGGAAGTTCTGAATGCCCTCCTCGAGCACGCGCAGGGTATCCAGGTCCAGGTCGTTGGTGGGCTCATCGAGAAGGATCAGATTGCCACCGCGGCGCAGCATTTTCGCGAGCTGCACGCGGTTGCGCTGACCACCTGACAGCGTGCCGACCTTCTGCTGCTGGTCGGGGCCCGTGAAGTTGAACTTCGCGACGTAGGACCGGCTGTTGATCTCGAGTTTGCCGAGCTTCAGGAACTCGTGACCACCGGTGATCTCCTGCCACACCGTGTGATCCGGATCGAGGGACTCGCGCTCCTGGTCCAAGTGGCACAGTTCGACGGTCTTGCCGACCGTCACGGTCCCCGAGTCCGGTTCGAGCTTGCCGGTGATCAACTTGAGCAACGTCGTCTTTCCCGTGCCGTTCGGTCCGACGACGCCCAGGATGTCACCGGGCTGCAGGTCGAACGACACGTCCTGGATCACGTGGTTGTCGCCGTATGAGAAGTTGACCTTTTGGAAACGCAACACGAGATCGCCGAGACGCTTGCCCGATGGAATTTGCAGCTCGACGGAACCGTCTTTCTCCTCGACCACGCGATCCGCCATCGCCTCGTAGTTCTTGATGCGAGACTTGTTCTTGGCCGTCCGCGCCTTCGGGTTCATGCGGATCCACTCCAGCTCGCGCTCCAGGAACTTGCCGCGCTTGCGTTCCGACGACTCCTGCTGGCGCATGTTCTTGGCCTTCTGCTCGAGGTAGATCGAGTAGTTGCCCTTGTAAGGAATGCAGCGGCTGTGGAAGACCTCGAGCATCCAATCGACGACGCGGTCAAGGAAGAACCTGTCGTGCGTGATCACGATCACGGCGCCGCGATACTCGGCTAGCGTCTGCTCCAACCACGCCACCGTCTCCACGTCCAGGTGGTTGGTCGGCTCGTCGAGCAGCAACAAGTCCGGTTGCTCGAGCAACGTGCGGCACAACGCCACGCGGCGGCGCTCGCCACCGGAACATTCCGCGACCATCGCATCCGCCGGCGGCAGGTGAAGCTTCGT
>Ga0114996_10009603_pt1 | contig 10593 bp, 8 predicted proteins | sample ArcticOcean_MG_C_4_FD_87039 | JGI IMG/M metagenome (GOLD analysis project Ga0114996, IMG submission 87039) | Marine microbial communities from western Arctic Ocean - ArcticOcean_MG_CB4_134 | ecosystem: Environmental > Aquatic > Marine > Oceanic | place: Arctic Ocean: Canada Basin | collected... | reverse complement strand
ACTTTTTCCTTCGAGTCGCCTCCGGGCTGGCGCGCACGCCGTCGGAGGCCATCGAACTCTATGAGCTGCTATCCAAGCTCGACTACATGGTCAGCTCCCCGACTCTGTTCAATTCTGGCACGTTGCACCAGCAGATGTCGTCGTGCTACCTGCTCGACTCACCAGAGGACAGCCTGGAGGCCATCTACAGCCGCTACACTGACGTGGCGAAACTCTCGAAGTTCGCCGGCGGTATCGGCCTCTCCTATTCGAGAGTGCGCTCCCGTGGTTCCCTTATTAAGGGCACCAACGGGCATTCCAATGGCATTGTCCCGTGGCTGAAGACCCTCGATTCTTCAGTCGCTGCCGTGAACCAAGGCGGCCGCCGCAAGGGCGCAGCGTGCGTCTATTTGGAGTCTTGGCATTCGGACATCGAGGAGTTCCTTGCTCTGAAGGAAAACACCGGTGACGAGGCCCGGCGCGCGCACAACTTGAATATCGCCAACTGGGTTCCTGATCTCTTCATGCGCCGCGTCGAAGAGGATGGAGTCTGGTCGCTCTTCGACCCCAAGGCCGTACCCCATTTCGTCGATCTCTACGGCGAGGCCTTCGACCAGGCGTACACCGAAGCAGAAGCCAGCGGCCAATTCTCTTCGCAGGTCCCGGCCCGCGAGCTCTACGCCGCGATGATGCGGACGCTCGCGCAGACCGGCAACGGGTGGATGACTTTCAAGGACGGCAGCAACCTCAAGTCGAACCAGACTGGTCTGCCCCAGAACGTCATCCATCTCTCGAACCTCTGCACGGAAATCCTCGAGGTGACCAGCCAGCCAGAGACCGCCGTCTGCAACTTGGGCTCGGTAAACCTCGGGCACTTCGTGACGTCCGTCACTCCAGGCTCAGGGGGGGCAGTCTTCGACTTCGAACGCCTTGGCCGCGTGGTGCGAACGGCGGTCCGCTTCTTGGACCGTGTGATCGACATCAATTACTACCCAACGGACGCAGCGGCCACCTCCAATGCTCGGTGGCGCCCCGTGGGGCTCGGCGTGCTAGGCCTGCAAGACGTTTTCTTCAAGCTGCGCCTGCCTTTCGACGACCCGCGCGCCATCGAGCTGTCGGCCCGCATCCAAGAGGAGATTTATTTCTGGGCGCTGACCACTTCCAACGAAATGGCAGAGGAGTCGGGTTCTCATGGCTCGTACGCCGAAACTCGGGCGGCCAAGGGCGACCTGCAGTTCGACCTCTGGGGCGTGACGCCCTCCCAGCCCGAGCGCTGGGCCGAGCTGAAAGAGCGCATCGCTCAGTACGGGCTACGCAACTCGCTGCTCATCGCCATCGCACCCACCGCCACCATCGCCTCCATTTGCGGCAGCTACGAGTGCATCGAGCCGCAGCTGTCCAACCTATTCAAGCGCGAAACGCTGTCAGGCGAGTTCCTTCAAGTCAATGGCTACTTAGTCACCGACCTCAAGGCCCGCGGCCTGTGGACGGAGGCGCTGCGCTCCCGGATCAAGACCGCCGAAGGGTCCATTCAGGACATCGCTGAGGTTCCCCAGGACATGCGCGATCTGTATCGCACCGTCTGGGAGCTGCCGCAGAAGGCGCTCATCGACATGGCCGCAGCCCGTGGCCCGTACATCGACCAGAGCCAATCACTGAACCTGTTCATGGCGGCACCGAACATCGGAAAGCTCTCCTCCATGTACATGTATGCGTGGAAGGCCGGGCTAAAAACGACCTACTACCTGCGCTCCCGGCCGGCCACGCGCATCACACAGGCGACCAACGCCGTGGCCAGCGTCGTTGAGGAGCGCGCGGCGCCCGTCTTCGACATCGTGTCCGCCTTCACCGACGCCGAATCGTTGGCCTGCTCGCTGGAGAACCCCGAGAACTGCGAGGCCTGCGAGTAAGGGGAGGTTGGGGAGGATCGTTATGGCCAAGCAACAGCACAAGCCAGGGGAGCGAGCGCCGGGGTCAGGCCAGTACCCGGTCGTCGACCCGGAGACCAGGAAGGCTGGCGCAGAACGGGCCATCGTGAAGAGCGAGTCCTTTCCACCGACGGCCAGGCCAGGCCTACAGCACTCCCGATCTGACGAAGCACGCTAGCGACAAGCAGTGACCACCCAGCCAGGCATCAGTGTCGCCGTGTTGTTCGGTGCAATCCGTCGAGCCAGTGAATTACTGACCGGCGTTGTCGCAGTGCTGGAGCCAGCACTGGAGCGCGCCGCCGCCGTGTCCGCAGGCCAGCTGTCACTGCTCGACGGCGAGTCAACAGGGTCGCAGCGGGAGGTCACCGGCAGGATCGCAGAGTGGGCCTCCGAGGTCCTCGAGCCGCTGGAGCGCCTCCTCGGCCTAGCCTCTGCCTCTCCTTACCTCGTCGCCCAGGACGACATCCAGAAGCGGATCATCCGAGACTTGCGCGAAGAGGTCGCACGTCTCCATGACCAGGTCTCTCTGCTCAGGGCTGTCGCGCTCGACGGCCTCGCGCGATCGCCCAACTGACTACCTGGCTCTGCGAGGGCTTCCTTCGTTCTTCATCGCAAGCGCTCGCTACCTATCGATTCTTTGCTACTCCTTGTGAATCCTGCCAACGCCCTCTTGCTTCACCAAACAGGACCAGATGTATAGTCGCGGCCCGGACGGCCGCTCCATTTAGTAGGAATACGGAGACCCTTTGATGATTCTCGACCCTGGCCTGAACCTCACGCTGCGGCCCATGCTCTACCCGGGCTTCTACGAGATGTACAAGAACGGCATACGCAACACGTGGACCGTGGACGAGGTCGACTTCCAGAATGACCTGCCGGACCTTGCCCGGATGACCTCGGCGGAGCGTCATTTGGTGAACCGACTGGTCGCGTTCTTCGCCACGGGCGACTCCATTGTCTCTAACAACCTCGTTCTTAATCTCTACCAGCACATCAACTCGCCGGAGGCGCGCCTCTACCTTTCTCGGCAGCTGTTCGAGGAGGCAGTTCACGTCCAGTTCTACCTGACGCTGCTGGACAGCTACATGCCCGACGTCGAGGAGCGCCATGAAGCCTTCAGAGCCATCGAAACGATCCCATCCATTCGGCGCAAGGCCGAGTTCTGCTTCAAATGGATGAACGCCATCTACGACATCCGCGAACTGAGGACCGACACGGACCGCAAACAGTTCCTGCTCAATCTCATCTGCTTCGCGACCTGCATCGAGGGCCTGTTTTTCTTCGCGGCGTTCGCTTACGTCTACTTCATGCGCTCGCGGGGGCTGCTGAACGGCCTCGCATCTGGCACGAACTGGGTGTTCCGCGACGAGTCGGCCCACATGAACTTCGCGTTGACGGTTATCGAGACGGTCCGCCACGAGTCCCCGCAGCTGTTCGACGCCGAGATGGGAGCCAACGTCGTCGCTATGATCGAAGAGGCCGTCGAGTGCGAGTTCGGATTCGCCGAGGACCTGTTGGGTGAAGGTGTTGCAGGGTTATCACTCACTGACATGCGCCAGTACCTGGAGTACGTCGCCGACCAGCGGCTCGCAAACCTAGGATTGCCCGCCCACTTCGGTGCGCGCAATCCTTTCTCGTTCATGGACCTCCAAGACGTTCAGGAACTGTCCAACTTCTTCGAGCGCCGCGTGTCGGCCTACCAAGTCGGCGTCTCAGGCAACGTGGCCTTCGACGAAGAGTTTTAGGCTCTGCCATTCCGGCAGAGCGGAACCCAGAAGGAGCGCCCCTCGGTTCCAAGCTGAAGGGGCTCTCCCAAGCGAGCGGGCTCTCACGGCGAACGGGGGTCGCGGCCGGCAACAAGAGCTAACGCGCGCACCGACGGTAATCCACGGTTCGGGGGGCTCATTCCATGTCATTCGCGACTATCGGCGGAGTCCGTATCGCCTACGAGGAGGCCGGTTCCGGTAAGCCGATTGTTTTCATCCACGAGTTCGCCGGGTCCACCGAGTCGTGGGTGCCGCAGATGGCCCACTTCGCGGCCCGCTACCACACCGTCGCCTACAACGCCATTGGCTACCCTCCGTCCGACGTGCCGTCCGACGTCGCCCTATACGAACAAGACCGGCAGGTCGCCTACTTATACGGCCTGCTGGCGCATCTAGGCCTCGCGCATGCGCATATCGTCGGTCTGTCCATGGGCTCGCACACGGCCATCGGCTTCGCCCTTGCTCACCCTGCCATGGTCCGGTCGCTGGTCTTGGCGGGCGCCGGAACCGGCTCGACCAGCGTGCCCGCGTTCCGCGACGATGCCCTACGTCGTGCGGCGCTCCTGCGGGAGCAGGGCATGCAGGGACTCGATAGCTATCTGCGCGGCACGACCCGCGCACGGTTTCTCCAGCGCGACCCGGCCGGCTGGCAACGCTTCGCCGACCTCTTCATGGCGCACTCGGCCGAGGGCTCGGCGAACACCCTGGAGGGCTTCCAGGCGCGGCGTCCTTCGCTGTATACGATCGAGGATGCGCTACGCGGACTAGATGTACCCACGCTGGTGGTCACCGGCGACGAGGACGACCCGTGCGTGGAGCCGTCGGTCTACCTGAAGCGCACCCTCCCACGCTCTGGCCTCGAGGTGATGGCGCAGAGCGGGCACGCGGTGAACATCGAGCGCCCCGCTGAGTTCAACGCGGCGCTCGACGGCTTCTTCGCGGACGTGGAGGCCGGGGGCTGGCCGCGCTTCGACCCTGGCTCCGGCGACAGCTGGCGGCTCTAGTAGGAGACCTGGCGGCTGCCGCCGGCGACGGAGATCGATTCTCCTGTGATGGCGAGTGCAGCGGGCGAGGCGAGGAAAGCGACCACTTTGGCGATTTCCTCCGCCGTCACGAGATGGTGGATGGCATTGGACTTCTCCATCTGGGCGCGGAGCTCGCCGGCGTCGCCCCCTCGATCGCGAGCCTGGCGCTCTAGTCGCTCCGGCAGCACCTCGGTGAGCACGCCGCCCGGCTGTACGGTGTTGACGGTGATGCCATGCGGGCCCAGTTCGTGCGCAAGGACGGCTCCCATGTTGGTGACCGCGGCGTTGCGCATGCCGCCGCTGACTCCCGCGGGCATCCGCGTCGCCATCCCGCTGATGAGCACGATCCGCCCCCATCCTTTGTCAACCATGAGGGCAGCCGCTAGGCGTGCCGCGCGTACATAGCCCAGCATTTTGGTGTTGAAGTCGTCCGTAAACAGCGTCTCGTCGCCGTTCAACAGTGTGTCATTCCGGCCCCCGCCCCCGACCTGAGCTGCGTTGTTGACCAAGATGTCCACGCCACCTAGCTCCGCCTTGGCGGTTTCGATTACCCGCGTGATGTCCTCGGCCTTCGACGTATCTGCGGGCACCGCGATCACCCGGCGGCTCGTTGCCTTGGCGATCTCCTCGGCCGCCTCCCTCAGCGGGCTTTCGCCGCGAGCGCAGACGACGACGTCGCAGCCCTCACGCGCCAGCTCCATAGCCGACGCCTTGCCGATGCCTCGGCTCCCTCCGGTAACGACCGCCACTTTGCCTTCGAGTCCCAGGTCCATGCTAGCCTCCCATTACCGCGATTGCTTCGACCTCAACCAGGTACTCCGGCCTCGCGAGCCCCCTGCAGACAACGACGGTGCTCGTTGGCGCGTGCCCGTCGCGCCAGATGGCGCCCCGCCCTTCCCGGACCGCAGGAAGGAAGCCGCCGTCCGTGATGTAGATGGTCTGCTTGACGATATCGTCCAGCGTCCCGCCAACCGACTCAATAGCGGCCTGCACGTTGGCGTAGACCTGGCGTGCCTGCGCCTTCGGATCGTCTCCACCGACCATCTCGCCGTCCAGGCCGACCGCCGTCTGCCCTGCGATGAACACGAGGCCGCCGGCCTGCACGACCTGCGAGTAGCGGCCTAGGGGTTTCGGTAGCGTCGGTGGGTTCAGGTGCTTGGCCATCGTATCCTCCGTTAGGTGCCCGGCCCGCGCAGGGTTGCCCTCAAACAAGCGGGCAAGCGTGGAGCGAGCGCGAGTATATCGGCCGACGGTTGATGGGCGCGCGCCATATACTCGCGCCATGGCCACCACCAAGTTCGACCACGCCCGCTTCGTCGTCACCATGGACCCGTCGCGCCGCATCATTCGCGACGGCACGGTCATCGTCGATGGCGATCGCATCACGCACGTTGGCAAGGCGGCCGCGCTCGCTAGCGTGCCGGCGGACCGGACCGTGGACGCGCACGACATGGTGATGACGCCGGGGTTCGTGAACGGCCACATCCACCTCAGCTACGCGCACATGTTCCGCGGTGCCTTCGCCGAAGACATGGAGCAGGGCGAGTACTTCCGTTCCATTTTCGCGGTGCAGGCCGCCATGGACGAGGCCGAGGAGTACCAGACCACGCTGCTAGCAGTCACTGAACTGCTCAAAGGAGGTACGACGACCTTCCTTGACCCCGGCAGCACCAAGTACCTCGACGCCGGGCTCCAGGCGTACACGGAGTCGGGATGCCGCGTCGTCACCGGCATCCACGTGGCCGACCAGCCCAACCCCGCCAACATACCGACGTTCGAGCCTGCTGAGGCCATCCATCTCACCGCCGACGCCATTCACCGTTACCACGGCCGACTTGGCGGGCGTATGAGCGTCTGGGCGATGCCTTTCTCGGACGACTGGGCCTCGGACGAACTGCTCCAGGGGCTCAAGCGTCTCGCCGACGACCATGGAACAGGCCTGACGTACCACCACATGAATCGCCCGGAGAGCATCGAAAGGACACTGGCCTCGTTCGGGGAGCGCCCGACGAACCACCTTGAGTCAATCGGCGTGCTCGGGCCCAACGTCTTGCTAGCACATGTCATTGACCTCGACACCGGAGAGATCGAAGCGATGGCCCGTACCGGCACCTCAGCGGTAGTATGCCCTCCCGCGTTCCTCAAGCTGGCTCAGGGCGGCATCGCCAGCAGCAAGCTCCCCGAGATGCTCGCAAGCGGCGTGCCCGTCGCCTTTGGCACCGACTCCGCCAACAACGGCAACCTCATCGAGGCCGCGCACGCAATGCGCGTCGGGGCGCTGCTTTACAAGGACGCTCGCTCAGACGCCTCGCTGCTGCCAGCGGAACAGGTGCTGGAGATGGGCACCATCCAGGGTGCGCAGGCACTCGGGCTCGGCAACGACATCGGGTCGCTCGAAGCGGGGAAGAAGGCCGACCTTGTGCTGTTCGATACCCGGCGTGTGGAGTGGAGGGCGCTCCACAACCCCATCAACGCCCTTGTCTATAACGCCGACGGGCGCAGCGTCCACACGGTCATGGTCGACGGCGCTGTCGTGGTGGACGGAGGCCAGCCGACATTCGTTGACGAAGGCGCGCTGGTGGACCGGACGCAGGAGATGGCCGAGCGACTTCTCGCCCAGACGGGCATCACACCGGCCATTCGCTGGCCGGTCGAGTAGCGCGCTACGCCTAGGAGGCTGATGCGGATGTTCATCGGCCCATGGTCACTGGTGAACGTCGCGTATCTTGGGCGAATGGAGAGCATACGCACTCGCCCAAGGGCGTACACAGGCAATGAACGACGGGGCAGTCGGCACGGCGATCGTCGTGCCGAACGAAATGCTGGAGGCGAGCGCCTATGTGGCGTCGCACGATGGCGCGCCGTTGCGAGGCGGCGGCTTCGCCGATGGCTCGACCGGGACCCGATGGGACATCACAGGGCGCGCCATGGCTGGCGAGCTACGGGGCGGGCGCGGAACAGCTAGCCCAAGCCCCGTCCTTTCACGAGTTCTGGTTCTCGGTCGCCGGCGCGAACCCCCGCATCGGTTTTATGGCGATGGCAAATGAAACCTGCGGTCGGCAATGCCCGGTCACCAATGGCCCGCGACGCCCGGCCAAGATAACCTAGTGGCATTCCGGCGCATGCCAGGCCGCTCAACCTCACTGGAGACACTCACCTGATGACCACCGAAACCAGCACTGGCGTCGACGATCTCTGCATCAACACCGTTCGTGTCTTGGCCATCGACGCCGTAGAGCAAGCCAAGGTGGGGCACCCCGGTGCGCCAATGGGCGCCGCGGCCATGGCCTACGCGCTCTGGGACAGGACCTTACGCCACGATCCGGCCGATCCGTCCTGGCCTGACCGTGACCGCTTCGTTCTCTCCGCGGGCCACGCCTCCATGCTGCTCTACGCGCTGCTCCACCTCACCGGCTACGACCTGCCGCTGGAGGAGTTGAAGCGCTTTCGGCAGTGGGGCAGCAAGACGCCAGGCCACCCGGAGCTTGGAGTGACACCCGGAGTGGAAACGACCACCGGTCCGCTGGGTCAGGGCTTCGCAAACGGCGTCGGCATGGCCTTCGCCGAACGCTGGCTCGCGGAGCGCTACAACAGGCCAGGCCACGAGATTATCGACCATCGCGTCTACGCCATCGTCTCTGACGGCGACCTCGAGGAAGGGGTGGCGTCTGAGGCGGCATCCTTTGCGGGCGCGCATCACCTGGGTAAGCTCATTTATCTCTACGACAGCAACGGCATCTCTATCGAAGGTGATGTTTCGGTGACTTTCAACGAAGACACCGGCGCACGATTCCGAGCGTACGGGTGGCACGTCGTCGGCCCCATCGACGGCCTCGCCGCCGGCGAGGTCGAGTCTGCACTGCGCGAGGCGCAGGCCGAAACCAGCCGCCCAAGCCTCGTCATTTGCAAAACAATCATTGGCTACGGCTCGCCAAATAAGGCCAACACGGGCGAGGTGCACGGCGCGGCGCTGGGCCCGGAGGAAGCCAAACTCACCAAGGCTAACCTCGGCTGGCCGCACGAGGAGCCCTTCACCATTCCTGGCCCCGCTCTCGCGCACTTCCGCGAAGCCCTGCCCCGCGGGCAGGGCTGGAGCAGCGATTGGCGCGTGCGGCTGGCGGCGTACACGGCAGAGTACCCCGCAGAGGCCGTCCAGCTCGCGCTGGACCTGTCAGGTGATCTGCCCGACGGCTGGGCCAGCGAGCTGGCCCACTTGTTCGACGCTGACGCCGCGGAAGGCAAGGCCATGGCGACGCGCATCGCATCGAGCCGCACGATGAACGCAATCGCCCAGCGGGTCCATTCCTTCGTCGGCGGCTCCGCCGACCTGGCCCCGTCTACCAATACGCTGATTGCCTCCCGGGGGGATTTCGGGTTCGAGAGTAGCAACGTCAATATGCATTTTGGTATCCGCGAGCACGCCATGGGGGCCATCGCCAACGGGATGGCGGTCCACGGTGGGCTAATCCCTTACACCGCCACGTTCCTGGCTTTCTACGACTACATGCGGCCAGCCGTTCGGCTCGCCGCGCTCATGGAGCAGCGGGTTGTTTTCGTTTTCACCCATGACTCCATCGGCCTGGGCGAGGACGGCCCGACGCACCAGCCCATCGAGCAGGTCATGAGCGCCCGGCTCGTCCCTAACCTCGTGCTGCTGCGGCCCGCCGACGCCACTGAGACGGCAGCCGCGTGGCAGGTGGCATTGGAGCGGCGAACGGGGCCCACCGTGTTGGCGCTCTCACGGCAGAGCCTGCCGACGCTCGACCGCAGCATCTACCCACCCGCAGCCAACGTCGCCTACGGCGCCTACACGCTGTGGGAGTCGGGGCTCGACCCTCAGGCCATCGTCATCGGCACCGGCTCCGAGGTGCCGGTCGCGCTGCAAGGCGCGCGCCTCGCAGCGGAACAAGGGTTGTCGGTACGCGTGGTCTCCATGCCGTCATGGGAGCTCTTCGCGGCGCAGCCGCAGGCGTACAGGGACACGGTGCTGCCGCCGTCCATCACCGCTCGCGTGTCCATCGAGGCCGGCGTAACCCTGGGCTGGGAGCGCCACGTGGGGTCGCACGGCGTCTCCATTGGCATCGACCGCTTCGGTGCATCAGCCCCGATCGCCGATCTCCACCGCGAGCTTGGCTTTACCGCCGAGCACGTCGCCAATGCCCTTGCGTCGGTCGTCAGCGGTTAGCCCCGTTCATGACCGATCAAAGCCACCGTCTTCGACCTAGATGGAACGCTGGGGTAGTACGGGTGCCTCAAGGCACATTCGCCGCCATCGCCGCCCGGATTGGCTCCATCAAGGCGCGGCGGCCAAAGCGATTGGCAACGGCACTGCCCGTTACGGCAACGCCTTCAAGCAGGCCCTACATCAGGCAGAAAAAGCGAGGGGCGCCCAGATGGGCGCCCCTCGCTTTTTCTGCCTGATGTAGGTTAGGCGTCGAAGTACAGGGAGAACTCGTACGGGTGCGGGCGGAGCCTGACAGGATCCACCTCATTGGTCCGCTTGTAGCTCAGCCACATGTCGATCAGGTCTTGGGTGAAGACCCCGCCCACTTTCAAAAATTCGTTGTCGGCCTCCAGCGCATCAAGCGACTCCTCCAGCGAGCCGGGGACCTGGGCGATCTTGGCCGCTTCCTCGGGCGGAAGCTCGTAGATGTTCACTTCAAGTGGCTGGCCAGGGTCAATCTTGTTTCTGATGCCGTCCAGCCCAGCCATAAGCATGGCGGAGAAACCCAGGTAAGGGTTGCAGGTCGGGTCCGGCGGACGGAACTCGACGCGCTTCGACTTCGGGCTGGATGAGTACATGGGAATACGTGCGGCGGCGCTGCGGTTCCGGGCCGAGTAGGCCAGATTGACCGGCGCCTCGTAGCCAGGCACTAGCCGCTTGTAGGAGTTGGT
>Ga0114996_10009601_pt1 | contig 10595 bp, 9 predicted proteins | sample ArcticOcean_MG_C_4_FD_87039 | JGI IMG/M metagenome (GOLD analysis project Ga0114996, IMG submission 87039) | Marine microbial communities from western Arctic Ocean - ArcticOcean_MG_CB4_134 | ecosystem: Environmental > Aquatic > Marine > Oceanic | place: Arctic Ocean: Canada Basin | collected... | reverse complement strand
CTGTAAGGCCCCGTTGATCTAGCGTGAATTTTATCTTCTACTAAATGATGAAGTTTAAGAATATAAATAATACCAACAGTAACTTGACGATCAAATTGCTCACCTGTTCTACCATCCCATAAAGTTGTTTGTCCTGAAGATGGTAAATCAGCAAGTTTTAATAATTCAGTAACATCATTAACAGACGCTCCATCAAAAACAGGTGTTGAGATAGGTATGCCTGATGACAGATTAATTGACAATTCTTCAAATTCTTTTTTATTTAATGTTTTTATTTTTTCATCAAATATTTTATTTCCATAAACTTTTTTTAATATTTCTGAAATAGCAGCCGTCCTTTTTGCAGTATCATTATGAATTTTAATCATATTACTGATTTTTTCACCTAATTCAGAACAAGCCCAACCGAGGTGCGTTTCTAAAATTTGCCCAACATTCATCCTGCTTGGAACACCTAATGGATTTAACACAACATCAACTGGCTTACCATTTTTCATGTAAGGCATATCTTCGATTGGAACAATTTTACTTATTACACCTTTGTTTCCATGTCTTCCTGCCATTTTATCTCCAGGTTTAAGGCTTCTTTTAACAGCAACAAAAACTTTAACCATTTTTAATACGTTTGGTAATAGATCGTCACCTTGCTGAATTTTATCAACTTTATCGTCAAATCTTACTTTAATATCTTCCTTAACTTCATTGTATTGTTGTTTAATAATTTGCATATCACTATTAGTTTGTTCATCAGAAAATACTAATTTCCAATAATCACTAAGTGTTAAATCTTGCAATTCATTCGATGTAATTTGTGTATTAGTTTTTAAATTTTTGTGTGGTTTGCTTACAATTTTATTATTAATTATTTCATGAGCTCGAATTTTAATGTTTCTCTCTAGAATTTCTTCTTCGACAGCTTTATCCTCTTGAACTGATTCTATCTCAGATCTTTCAATTGCTGTAGATCTCTCATCTTTTTCTATACCATGCCTATTGAAAACTCTTACATCAACTACTATACCATTACTTCCTGGTGGTAATTTTAAAGAAGAATCCCTCACATCAGTTGCTTTTTCACCAAATATAGAACGAAGTAATTTTTCTTCTGGATTAGAAATTGTATCTCCTTTGGGAGTAACCTTACCTACTAAAATATCACCTGGTTTGACTTCAGCTCCAATATATACGACTCCAGACTCATCTAAGTTCCTTAAAGACTCTTCACTGATGTTTGGTATATCTCTTGTAATATCTTCTGTACCTAATTTTGTATCTCTAGCCATCAATTCGTACTCTTCGATATGCACTGAAGTAAATACATCATCTGAAACGCAACGTTCAGATATTAAAATTGAGTCCTCAAAATTATAGCCAAGCCACGGCATGAAAGCTACTGTAACATTTTTTCCTAATGCTAACTCTCCCATTTTGGTTGCTGGTCCATCAGCAATAATATCTCCTTTTTGAATTTTATCTCCTATTTTAACTAAAGGTTTTTGATTTATTGTTGTGTTTTGATTTGATTTTTGAAATTTAAGTAAATTATAAATATCTGTTCCAGATTTAGATAGATCTTTTTCTGTAGCTTTTACTACAATTCTTTTACCATCAATTTTATCAACAATGCCTTCTCTTTTAGCAACAATAGTTGCACCAGAATCTAATGCAACACCTTGCTCTAAACCTGTGCCAACAAGTGGTGATTCAGGTTTTAATAATGGCACCGCTTGTCTCATCATGTTTGATCCCATTAAAGCTCTATTTGCATCATCATTTTCTAAAAATGGAATTAATGAAGCTGCTACAGATACTAATTGTTTTGGCGATACATCTACATACTCAACTAATTCAGGTTTAGCTAAAATAAAATTAAGAGATTTTCTGCACGAACAAAGTTGTTCAGTAAAATTACCTTTTTCATCTATATGTGAATTAGCCTGAGCTATAGTATATTGTGATTCTTCACTTGCAGATAAGTAAACAATCTCATCAGTAACCTTTCCATCTACAACTTTTCTATAAGGACTTTCTATAAATCCATATTTATTTACTCTCGCATAAGTTGCTAAACTATTAATAAGACCAATGTTTGGTCCCTCTGGTGTTTCAATCGGACAAATTCTTCCGTAGTGAGTAGGGTGAACATCTCTTACTTCAAATCCAGCTCTTTCTCTTGTTAAACCACCTGGTCCAAGAGCAGAAACTCTTCTTTTATGAGTTATTTCTGATAAAGGGTTTGTTTGATCCATAAATTGTGACAATTGTGATGTAGCAAAAAAATCTTTCATTGCTGCAGTTATAGGACGTGGATTAATTAAATCCTGAGGCATTGCTGACTCAACTTCCATAAGAGTTGACATCTTTTCTTTTATAACTCTTTCCATTCTTAAAATGCCAATTCTAAATTGATTTTCGACTAACTCTCCTACAGATCTAACTCTTCGATTTCCAAGGTGATCAATATCATCAACCTCTCCTTTGCCGTCCCTGAGATCAAGTAAATGTTTAATAATCGCAATTATATCATCATTACGCAAAATAGTTACTTCGTTGCTGCACTTTAAATTAAGTTTGCTATTAAGTTTTACTCTCCCAACATCTGAAAGATCATATCTTACAGAAGTAAAAAATAAATTTTTAAAAATTTCATTTGCTACTTCAAAAGAAGGAGGTTCTCCTGGTCTTAAAACTTTATATATATCATTTATACCCTCTTCTTTTGTTGTGTTTTTGTCAGAATTTAAGGTGTCAATAAGATATGGGCCTTTATTAATAGGATCAATATCAGCAATATTAATATTATTAATATTTGTCTCAATTATCTTATCTAAACTTTCTTGATCTATTGGAGAGCCAGATTTCAAAAAAACTTCATTACTTGTCTTGTCGTTTAAATCATCTTTAATATACTTTCCTAGAAAAAAGTCTGTATCAACTAGAATATTTTTTAAACCATCTTCATTTAGTTTTTTTGCAATTATAAAATTAACTTTAGATCCTTTTTTAAGGATTTTTTTATTATCCGAATAATTTATAAGATCATTTTTTATTTTAACAGGTCTTCTGTAATCTTCAGGTACAAATTTAGTTTTCCACATTTTAATATTTTTTTCATATACAAAAGTTTTAAATTCATAAAATGTATCTAATATTTCATTTCTTTTGTAACCTAAAGCATAGAGCAAAGTAGTTATTGGTAGTTTTCTTTTTCTATCTATTCTAAAGTAAAGTAAATCTTTAACATCATATTCAAAATCTAACCAAGAACCTCTATTAGGTATTACTCTACAATTAAAAAGTAATTTTCCACTTGCGTGTGTTTTTCCTTTATCGTGATCAAAGAAAACGCCTGGGCTTCTGTGCATTTGATTCACTACAACTCTTTCAACACCATTAATCACAAAAGTTCCACTGGAGGTCATTAAAGGAATATCTCCCATATAAACCTCTTGTTCCTTTGCTGACAAAACTTGTTTTGTATTAGTTTCGTGATCGATATCATAAATCACTAACCTCAAAGTGGGTTTTAAAGCTGATGAGAATGTTAAATCTCTTTGCCTACATTCCTCAACATCAAATTTAGGTTTTTCTAAACGAAACGATATATATTCTAGTGTTGCTTTATCTGAAAGTTCTTCAATAGGAAAAACGTTTTTAAATACTCTATCCAAACCTTTTTGAAGGTTTGATGTTGTTGAATCATTTGACGCTAAGAATTGTTGATATGATTTTTTTTGTACTTGAATTAAATTTGGAATAGATAAAATTTCTTTTAGTTTTCCAAAATTCTTTCTGATACTTTTTTTTTCAGTAAAAGATAAATGCATGAATAAAATTTACATCCTGAAATGCAAACTCAAATTTCTATTTTTTAATTAATTTACTTTAATTCTACCTTAGCGCCTGCAGCTTCAAGTTTTTTCTTAACTTCTTCAGCTTCCTTTTTAGCAACCCCAGTTTTAACTTCTTTTGGAGCAGCCTCTACTAAATCTTTTGCTTCTTTAAGCCCTAAACCTGTAAAAGCTCTTACTTCTTTAATTACATTAATTTTTTTATCTCCTACCGCTGAAAGAAAAACTGTAAATTCAGTTTGTTCTTCTGCCGGTGCGCCGCCAGCTGCTGCTGGTGCTGCTGCTGCTGGTGCTGCTGCTGTTACGCCCCATTTTTCTTCTAATTGCTTAGAAAGATCTGCAGCTTCAACAACTGTTAATTTTGATAGCTCGTCAATAATTTTATTTAAATTTGTCATAAAAATCCATTCTATGTTTTTTTACTTTTAGCGAGCGCCAAAATAGCAATTTTTGAGCCAGGTGCAAGTAAAATACTTATTATATTTTGTGCTGGAGTAGCTAAAATACCAACAATTTTGCCCCTCGCTTCATCTAAAGTAGGTAATGTGGCAATTTTCTCCACCTCTTCTATGGAAAGAGGCTCTTCTTCCATGATTCCGCCAATGATTTTAAGACTTTTGTTTTTTTTGGCAAATCTTGTTAAAATTTTAGCTGAAGTAATTGCGTCTTCAGATAGAGCAATTGCAGTTGGTCCAGAAAACAAGCTTTCAAGTTTTTTAAATTTACTTCCCTCTAATGCAAGTTTTGTTATTCTATTTTTTGTTATTTTAAATAAAATTCCATGCTTTCTCATTTCAGAACGCAATTCATCAATTTGTTTTACCGTTAAGCCTTGATAATGAGTAATAAAAATTGAGCTAGTCTTACTGAAAACACCTTTCATTTCTTCTATATAATTTTTTTTTTTATCTTTACTAATCATTTTTTTATTGTTTCGTTAATTTTAGTTTATATGAAACGCCCATTGTAGAAGTAATAAAAATTGACGATACAAAATCACCTTTAATACCTGAGGGTTTCATTTTTAAAATTGAATCTAGGAATAAATTGTAATTTTCTTTAATTTTATTATCTGAAAAATCTTTTTTGCCAATAGAAGCACCTACGTTACCATCGGCATCATTTTTAACTTCTATTTGTCCAGACTTGAGAGCTTCTACTATAGATTTAATATTTGTTGTGACAGTTCCCAATTTAGGATTTGGCATTAAACCTTTCGGACCAAGAATTTTACCTAGTTTTGACATTTTTGACATCATTGCGGGAGTTGAAACTAATTTATCAAAATTTATTTTACCATTAGTAATTTCTTCAACAAGATTTTCACTACCAAACAAATCTGCTCCAGCATCTTTTGCTTCTTGTACTTTATTTTCTTCACACAAAACAGCAACTTTAACTTTTTTACCATTGCCATGTGGAAGGTTAATAGCGGTCCTTATACTAACTTCTTCTTTCTTCTGTTTTAAATTTAGTTTCATTGATAAATCAATTGACTCGTTGAATTTAGTTGTACAATTATCCTTAACAAATTTGATAGCATCATCAAAAGACATAGTTTTCTTATCTTTTGAAGTTTCTACTAATTTCTTAAACCTTTTAGATGTTTTTTTCATTAATCTTTAACCTCTATACCCATTGATCTTGCTGAACCACAAATAATTTTAACTGCCTCTTTAATATCGTGAGCATTTAAATCTTTCATTTTTTCTTGTGCAATTTTTTCAGCTTGCTTCATTGTAATAGACCCTGCAACAACTCTTCCTGGTTCCTTTGATCCACCTTTTAGTTTTGCAGCTTCTTTTATAAAGTGAGATGCTGGTGGAGATTTAATTATAAAGTCAAATTTTTTGTCTTTATATACAGTGATAACAACAGGAACGGGTTTGCCCATAAAGCTTTTTGTTTTTTCATTAAAAGCTTTACAAAATTCCATTATATTAATGCCACGCTGTCCTAAAGCTGGGCCAACTGGTGGAGCTGGATTTGCTTGACCACCTTTAATTTGAAGTTTTACGTATCCTGATATTTCTTTAGCCATATTAATATTTTTCTACCTGATTATACTCTAAATCTATTGGTGTTGGTCTACCAAAAATTGATACAGAGACTTTTAATCTTGATTTTTCTTCATCAACTTCTTCAACTAAACCACTGAATGAAGCAAACGGTCCTTCGCAGACTTTAACTTGCTCGCCAATATCAAAAGTAATTTCATTTTTAGGCGCTAATGTTCCTTCTTTAATACTACCCATTATTTTATCAATTTCTTTTTCTGAAACTGGCGTTGGGTTTCCGGTTGTACCTAAAAAACCAGTAACTTTTTGTATGTTTTTAATCATGTGATATAAATCTTTGTTCATTTCCATTTTAACCAATATATAGCTTGGAAAATATTTTTTTTTTATTTGAACTCTTTTGCCTCTTTTTACTTCAGTAACCTCATGCATGGGCACTAAAACGTCATCTATTTGCTCGCTTAATTCCTTCTTTTTTATACTATCTTTTAATGTTTCAGCCACTTTTTGCTCAAAACCAGAAAATGTTTGTACTATAAACCAATTTTTCATTTAAAAATTAATAGTCAAAATTATATCTAATAGAAACCTATATATCTGATCCAGTAGTAAAAAAAATATAGCAGCTATAGTTGATAAAATCACAACCATAACTGAACCAAGTAAAACATCTTTTCTTGTGGGCCATGTAATTTTATAAGCTTCTCTTTTTACACTTTGAACAAATCTTAAAGGGTTTATCATTTTTTATTCTTTCTTGGCAGGAGCGGAGGGAATCGAACCCCCAACCTCCGGTTTTGGAGACCGGCGCTCTACCAATTGAGCTACACTCCTAGTAGCTTATTACTTAATAATTTTTGTTACCACTCCTGCTCCAACAGTTTTACCACCTTCTCTAATGGCAAAGTTTAGTTTTTCATTCATTGCAATAGGAGTAATTAATTTAACATTAAACTTAGCATCATCCCCAGGCATAACCATTTCAGTACCTGAAGGAAGCGTTACTTCACCTGTTACATCTGTAGTTCTAAAATAAAACTGAGGTCTGTATTTTGTAAAGAAAGGTGTATGTCTTCCACCTTCTTCTTTTTTTAATACATATGCTTGAGCTTCAAATTCAGTGTGAGGCGTAACAGAGCCAGGTTTAGCTAAAACTTGTCCTCTTTCTATATCTGTTCTTTCTACTCCTCTAAGTAAAGCTCCAATGTTATCTCCAGCTTCTCCTGTATCTAAAAGCTTTCTAAACATTTCTACACCAGTGATAACTGTTTTTTTAGTTTCTTTAATACCAACTATTTCAAGTTCTTCACCAGTTTTAACTACACCTTGCTCAACACGACCTGTAGCAACTGTTCCACGACCAGAAATTGAAAAAACATCTTCTATTGGCATAAGGAAAGGTTTATCTTTTGGTCTTTTAGGTTGAGGTATAAAGTCATCAACAGCTTTCATTAATTCCAAAATAGAATTTTTTCCAATTGCTTCATCTTTACCTTCAATTGCAGCTAAAGCTGAACCTTGAATTATAGGAGTTTTATCTCCAGGAAATTTATATGAAGTTAATAGTTCTCTGACTTCCTCGATAACTAAGTCTAAAAGCTCTTTATCTTTAACTTGGTCAACTTTATTTAAATAAACAACTATTGAAGGAACTCCAACTTGTCTAGCTAAAAGTATATGTTCTTTAGTTTGTGGCATTGGACCATCAGCAGCATTAACTACGAGTATTGCTCCGTCCATTTGCGCAGCACCAGTTATCATATTTTTTACATAGTCAGCATGACCAGGACAATCTACGTGTGCATAATGTCTTTTTGCAGTTTCATATTCTACGTGTGCAGTTGATATAGTTATACCACGTTCTTTTTCTTCAGGAGCTTTATCAATCTGATCGTAAGCAATAAATTCTGCTCCTCCAGTTTCAGCTAGAACTTTAGTAATAGCAGCTGTTAAAGTTGTTTTACCATGATCCACGTGCCCAATTGTTCCTATGTTACAATGTGGTTTGTTTCGTTCAAATTTTTTTTTCTCAGCCATTTTTTTTCCTTTATAATGTTTATACTTTATATACCTAAAATTTGGAGCGGGTGAAGGGAATCGAACCCTCACGACCAGCTTGGAAGGCTGGTGTTCTACCATTGAACTACACCCGCATCATCCCAAACATATCACACTCTTTAGTCTCCCAAAACTTTATTGAAGTTGGTGGAGGGGGAAGGATTCGAACCTTCGAAGACCGAAGTCAACGGGTTTACAGCCCGCCCCATTTGACCGCTTTGGTACCCCTCCATAATGCTTGGAGGTTACCTATACAATAAAGCTTTATTCAACAAAGGTTTTATAAGCATTATGATAAATAAATGCAATAAATGATTTTGCTCATTAATGTGCTATTAATCGCATTAATTTGATAAAAATATGAGAAAAAGTACTTTTTTAATAGCTGGCAAACATGCAGTCACTGAAGCTTTGAGGAATCCCAATAGAAAAGTCTTACGTGTTTTTTTAACAGAAGATTCGAAGAAAACATTAAATAGAGAAAATCAAAGCTACAATCTTCTAAAAGATATTAAAATATTTTATAAAAATAAAAAAGAACTTGATAGATTGTGCTCTAAAGAACAAATTTCACATCAAGGTTTGATAGCTGAAGTAGAACACAAGGAAGAATTAAGTTTAAAAGAATATCTAGAAAATATTAAAAATAAAGAAAATGCAACATTTGTTGTATTGGAAGACGTAACAGATCCAAGAAATATAGGCTCAATAATTAGAAGCGCAGCTTCATTTAATATTGATGGCTTAATAGTCAAAGAAAGATCTTTTCCAAGTGAAAGTAAACTTTTATATAAAAGTTCTAGCGGATGTGTAGAACATATAAATATTTTTGAAGTCTCAAATTTAAGTTCAACACTTAAATATCTAAAAACAAAAAATTTCTGGATTAGTGCGTTCGACAAAAGTGGAGATAAAGATTTTACAAAACATGACTGGAAAGGTAAAAACGCATTACTATTTGGTTCAGAAGGATATGGTCTAAAACATCAAACATTAAAAAATTCAGATTTTTTACTTTATATAGATATAAACAAAAAGATTGAAAGTCTAAACATTTCTAACTCAGCAGCAGTTGTTTTCCATCACATAAATAATTTAAAAAAGAAAAAAGATTAATCGTCTATATTATTCATAATTTTTTTAACTTTAGAAAAAAATAGAAAAATTAAACTCGGCTTAAAAAAAAGACTTAAACTGAGATTAAAACCTAGGGCATTTAAACTTCCTATTGATAGCGTTTTAGCAGATTTAGAAAAGCCATTTACAGAACTTTCAAAACATCCATTAACAGATAAAGTATCAAAACCAAATTCATTTTTAAAAATAAAAGATAAGGATTTGCTATGCATTGAAATATCAGTTATTGCATCACTATCATAAACTAGTCCTTGCAATACTGAGTAGGTGTATTTTTTTTTATGATCATGAAGGTAAATATTGATAGGTTGAAACAAGCCAAATATTTTAGTTTTATTAAGAAAATAAATTAAAAATTTTGAATTTTTTTTAAATATTTTTTTTTTATAAGCAGTGAAATGAGATTTTAAATTTTCTTCGGAAATGCTTTCGAGATACCTATCTTTTTTTTTAAAATCTAGGTTTTTGTACTCTTCATTCCAAAAATTAATTGATTTATCATTTTGTTTCAAATTATTAACATTTTGAACTTCACCAGGTTCAAAAAAAATTACATCATATCTATAATGCTTTTCTGAAAAATATTTTTTTAATGATCCTGGGGTATTTATTGAATCATTCATGTAAAAATTTAATTCATTTGAAAAATAAATAAAGCTTGCAAAAGGTATGACAGCTTTACAATTTAATATATTAGCTTGTTTTTCTATATGTGAAATTTTTTCCATAGCTGCTTGCTCTCTATAAAGCTTATTTTTTTTTCCACCCTTCCAGGCAGCATAACTAAATTGTGTTAGTAATATATCAAAGTTACCGTACTTTTTTTTAAAGCTTTTAATTTGATTATTTGTTCTCATGGGTGCGTCGTTAAGATTTAATATTTTTGTATCTGGTGTTGTGATAGCTAAAGAAGAATCATAAAAATCATGTTTTACTATTCGTGCAGTTACATCTTCAGAAAGATTCACTAACTCATCTTTTTTAAATTCATAAACAATTATATCTTTGGATTTCAAAAAATTTATTACTCTTTTATCTTTTGTAAATTGAAATATTACTTTAATATTATTTTTTTTAAGAATCTCTATATTTTTACTATTATTAAAAAAAGATATATCAAAATGATCCGGATGCTCATGAGAAATATAAATATGCGTTGTTTTTTTCAAAATATTAATTATTTCAGTTTCCTTCTTTTCGTGTATAAGTCTCCACCCATTATGAAAAACGGGACCTCTATACCAGGGGTCTGATAAAATTCCAATGTTATTATGTGTTATAAGGACAGAAGCATGATTTACAAATTCAATATTAGTATTATTCATTAGACTTTTTTAATTCAAATTACACTTTTTGTAAATTGATATAAGATTTGATTTATTTACTTAATCTGATAGAAAAACGCAAAGCCCTCATAGCTCAATTGGTAGAGCAACTGATTTGTAATCAGTAGGTTCGCGGTTCGAGTCCGTGTGAGGGCACCACTTTTTAATTATTTATTAAATACTTGAGAAAAAGAACAAATTTTATT
>Ga0114996_10009600_pt1 | contig 10595 bp, 8 predicted proteins | sample ArcticOcean_MG_C_4_FD_87039 | JGI IMG/M metagenome (GOLD analysis project Ga0114996, IMG submission 87039) | Marine microbial communities from western Arctic Ocean - ArcticOcean_MG_CB4_134 | ecosystem: Environmental > Aquatic > Marine > Oceanic | place: Arctic Ocean: Canada Basin | collected... | reverse complement strand
TGTTCCGGCAACGGAAGTGGTGCAACCGGGAAGTCGCTTGACCTATCGATATCTGTTTGCGGGCGACCGGGAACGCCTTGCGCAGTTTGAAACGTGGGTGAAGCCAAGACTGGGGCTTGAGGCTCGCATTTTTGGTGTAAAGGAAGGTGCCGAGGGAATTGGCAACGCGCTCGACCGCGGAGAACGTTTCCTTTTACTGGGTAGTTTGCTGGGAGTCGTGCTTGCCGGTGTTGCTATAGCGCTTGCTGCGCAGCGATACAGCCTGAGACACTACGATCATGTGGCGATTATGAAAACGCTCGGGGCGACGCCCCGCTCTGTTGACCTGATCTTTATTACCATCTTTGTCACGCTTGGTTCTACAGCAACCCTGTTCGGTGCAGCTGTAGGCTATGGCATGCAGATGGGGGTGGCGAGAATCCTGGCGCCCTATATACCGATAGAGCTACCAGAGCCTTCGATGCGACCCGTGTTACTGGGGCTGGTGACGGGTTTTATCTGTCTCTTAAGTTTTGCATTGCCGCCGCTGCTCAAACTTCGTTCAATTGACCCCGTTAGGGTCATTCGTCGCGATCTGGGTGACGCGAGTGTTGCAGACAGGATGACCTACAGTTTCGCTGTTCTCGGAACGCTTGGCCTGATGTGGTGGTACTCACAGGATCTCAAGCTGACATTAATTATCTTTAGCGGCTCTGTCATATCGTTAGCGCTGTTGTTTGGGGTTGCGTTTCTGCTTCTTCGAAGCGGCAGGGTTCTGGGTATGCAGGCTGGTAGCGCCTGGAGGCTGGCCCTTGCTGGTATGCAGCGACGGGGGCAGGAAAATACTCTACAGATACTGGTTTTCGGACTGGCGATCATGCTGCTCCTGATACTGTACCTGGTTCGAACAGCGCTCATTACGGAGTGGCAATCGCAGATTCCACCGGATGCTCCTAATCACTTTGCCATTAATATTACACCGGAGGATATCCAGCCAATCAGGACGCTGTTTGCAGAAAACGGGGTCGACAGTCAGCCGTTGTATCCGATGATCCGGGGTCGAGTCAGCAGCGTGAATGGAGAATCAGCATCTGATCGGGACAAGCGTTTGCAACATCGGGAACAAGAGGCGCCTGGGTCGAGCTCAGGCAGAAATCTGACCTGGTCCGGTGTGCTACCTGATGACAACATCGTGATAGCAGGAGAGTGGTGGGACGAGAATTACTCAGGTCCCCCGGTGGTTTCGCTTGAAAAGGACCTGGCTTCCCGCAACCAGCTAAAAGTTGATGACGAGTTGGTGTTCACCATTCAAGGCAGGGAGGTACAGACGCGAATTGCGAGTATCAGGACGGTTGCGTGGGACAACATGCAACCGAACTTCTACATTATCTTTGCTCCGGGGACCCTCGAGGATTTCCCATCTACCTTTATGACCAGCTTTCATCTTGAGAAACAACAGAAGCTTTTTCTAAACGATCTGCTTAAGGCCCACCCGACAATGACGGTCATTGAGATAGATGCGCTGATCGAGCAGGTACAACGGATCATCAGCCAGGTTACCCTTGCGATTGAGCTGGTGCTGGTGCTAATCGTGGGCTCTGGCGGCCTTGTCTTGCTAGCGAGCATCCAGGCATCAATGGATGAGCGAATGAAACAACACGCCATCCTGCGGACCCTGGGTGCCAGCAGGAGGCTGATATTGGGCAGCCTTGCGATTGAATTTTGTGCGCTCGGATTTTTTGCCGGGATTCTGGCGACCGTTGGGTCCGAGATCACTGTTTTCATGCTGGAAACTGAAATTTTCGAGCTGGATTACGAAATGAACCCTGAACTTTGGGTATTGGGTCCCGTTGTTGGAATCGTCCTGATTGGCGCCGTTGGGACCTTTGCCACCCGAAGAGTTGTGGATACACCACCAGCCAGTGTTTTGCGAGAGCTCGCTTAGCTGCAGGCGTTTATTTACCTTAGCCACAGCTGTTTATTTCCCCTTAGCCACAGGCGTTTATTTCCCCTTAGCCACAGGCGTTTATTTCTAAGGTTCGTGATACCAGGAGCCGTCGCTTTGTTTTCTGATCCACAATTGTGAAAACCAGTAAAACCGGTTTCCTTTCGGCAAGGTGCAGTTATAGCGCGTTCTGCCGACCGAGACTTCCTCTGCCGGCGTGGCCAGGACGTTTGTGTTGCTTGTTTCCGACAATGCCATCAGCCCGCCGGGTCCGTAACAGGTCAGCCGTGACAGATTCAATGTGTCCGTGATGAAGGACAGTTCCAACGACGGTTTAAAGTTATCCGACACCATGGGCTCTACCTCGGGGTGCAGGACAGGGAACGGCAGACTGCGAAGCTTATCTCTGAAAGCGGCTTCACCTACATAGACACCAGCAAGCGGATAGCGAGGCAACAATAGAGGGTTTGAATGTGGCCCGATTGCACCGCTTTGCTGCCCAAAACCGATCATTCCCAGATCGCCCACCAGGTTTAGGGTTTTTTCGTCATACTCACCATAGGGGTAAGCGAACAGATTGGAATCCAGGCCGTGTTTCGCCAGAAGGCCCTTTGCCGTCAGTAATTCCCCTGTCATCCGACCTTTCCAGTGGTCTGCCATTTCTGCGTCAAGACGTCTGATCATATGAAGGTGGCTGTCGGTGTGATTCGCGATTGTGGCACCGTGCGTGGACATTTCGGCGAGTTGGGCCCACGTCAGGTAGTGAGGGTTTTTCTGCTCTACCATTCTGGTAGCGACAAAAATAGTAAACGGCCAGCCTCTTGCCTGAAGATTCGGAAACGCGGTGGTATAGATGCTGCGGTAGGCGTCGTCAAATGTGATGGCAACGATCTTCTCGTCACTCTTCTCAGGCCCGCTTGAGGCGTCCATTGAGCGTTTGACCAGTTCATCGAGTGGTAAGACCGTGAAGCCTTCGGCTTCGATGATATCGAGGTGCCGGTTGAACTGATCAGGTGCAATGCTTGTAATTGCCGGCGTTCCTTCGTCCACATGATGATAGAGAAGCACGACACCTGCGTCCACGTGTGTGGTTAAACAGCAGATCAGGGCGCCAGCGGCCAGTTTCTTCTGAAATGTGGTTCCGTGTAGAATGCCGATTCCGAGCAATGTGTAGACTGTCCTGATGGCTGACTTAAGATTGGAACTCAACAAGGTGAACAAAAAGCTTCGCCATGAAACTGGAAAGGCGATTGCAGATTTCAATATGATCCAGGATGGCGACCGCATCATGGTTTGTATCTCCGGTGGTAAAGATTCCCTGACGATGTTGAATATTTTACTGAATCTGAGGGATCACGCACCTATTAAATTCGAGCTGCTGGCGGTGAACCTTGACCAGAAACAGCCCGGCTTTCCAGAGGAAGTTCTGCCGCAGTATTTCGAGACGCTCGGTGTTGATTACAAGATATTGGAAGAAGATACCTATTCGCTGGTGACTGACATGGTGGCCGAAGGAAAGACCTACTGTGGCTGGTGTTCACGATTCCGTCGCGGTATTTTATATAAATTCGCGAAGCAGAATGGCTATACAAAAATCGCGCTTGGTCATCACCGTGATGACATGATCGAGACGCTATTTTTGAATATGTTCCATGGTGGCAAGTTGAAGACAATGCCTGCAAAGCTGTTGAGTGATGATGGACAGAATATGGTTATCAGGCCGTTAGCCTACTGTCGTGAGAAAGACATTGAGCGATATGCCAAGCTGAAAGCGCTGCCGATCATTCCGTGTAATCTATGCGGGTCGCAGGACAATCTACAGCGCCAGGTTATCAAGGATATGCTGCAGGAATGGGACACGCTCCATCCTGGAAGACTCGCGTCAATATATCGAGCGATGACCGACGTTGTACCATCGCATCTTGCCGACCGGGATCTGTTTGATTTTTCAGGGCTGGAAGAAAGGCAGCTTAAGCAGGTTAAGCCGTTGGATGTGGTCAACCTCTAAGGGCTTATGTCTGCGCCTTGTAGCGTTCATGAAATTCCTTGAAGGTGGCAACTAAATTCACCAGCTCTTGCACGAATGTCGTGATGCTTTCCTCGCAGACTTCGTTGTCGTCCCTGAGTTCTTGTTCTACCTTTCTTGCGATCAGCCTTAAGTTTTCGGCGCCGAATATGGCTGAGAACCCTGCAATGTTGTGGACGAGTCGCTCAGCCTGTTCAATATCCTGGGTCTCAGGAAGTTTGTGAATGCTTCATCTGCATTTCCATAAATATTAATGTAGTCGTTAGTCAGTGAGTAGAAAACTCCGGGTCACCGCCTAGAGTGTCTATTGCGTTACTAAAATCAAAGCCTTGAATGGCCTGTTTATCAAATAGAATATTTTGCAGCGCGTCGTAACCTACCGGCAGGGGTCGAAAGTTCCCTTTTGTTAAGGTCCAGTGTCCAGCCTTCGAACTTCCGGATGAAGCCTTTTTCTTTTTGCTTTTCCTGCGCCCGGACTCGCCTGAGAAGATTCTTCACTCGTGACAGTAATTCACGGGGGTCGAAGGGCTTGGTTATGTAATCGTCCGCGCCACTCTCCAGGCCTACGATTCGGTCAATCTGGTTGTCCTTTCCTGTCACAAGGATGATGTCAATGTCGAATTTGGCACGAATCTAGCGGGTCAGGGTTAGTTCATCCTTTCCCGGTAAGTTGATGTCAAGCAGGCACAGGTCGATATCACCCTCGCTGATTCGCTCGAGGACACCATCGGCATCTGCAACATCGGTGACAATGTAGCCCTCTTGCTCAAAGTGCGATGAGAGCTGACGACGCGTGATTGGTTCGTCTTCGATGATCAGAGTATGTGCGACTTGCTGATTCATTTACGGCAATTCTTTCCTCATACGAGCACTATGTATAATACCGTTGGTTTTATCGGATAAGAAATTATTGATAACTTGACTGACCTTAAAATACCATGGGATGAACTATCGGAAGATGCCCTGATGGGAATCATCGAGGAATTCGTCACTCGAGAAGGGACGGAATATGGTGATTCTGAGATATCCCTTGAGATGAAATGCCAACAGGTGAGGCAGCAGCTCCGCGACGGCGAGGCTTTTATTACCTTCGATGAAGAGCTGCAAACCTGCTCAATTAGTCCAGCTAACTGAGTTTGCCGTGGTCAGCTTGCTCGCGTAGGATCCGTGCAACATCATAAAGACGGGCTGGGCGGAAGGGATATTAGATGAGAATTGTAATTGCGATAATCACTGGGTTACTCCTGTTTCTTGGGGCATGGCTGCTTAATCAGGAATCGTCAAATAACGACACGGAAGTTAACCAGGAGCAAACCACCGTTGACACAACGGCGTGGATAATCGATGTCACTGCGAATCTTGATGGTGAGCGAATAGTCAACGCAGACGATGAACCCGGCAACTGGCTGGCCCATGGCCGAACATACGACGAGCAGCGCTTTAGTCCCCTCGACCAGATAACAACAGATAACGTCGGTGATCTTGGTCTTGCCTGGTATTTTGACACCGGCACGGATCGTGGACTGGAAGCATCACCCATTGTGGTAGATGGCATTATGTATACCTCGGGTTCTTGGAGTGTAGTGTTTGCGAATGATGCTCGAACAGGTGAACTAATATGGCAATTTGACCCTAAGGTACCCAAGGCCTGGGGTGTCAACGCTTGCTGTGACGTGGTCAATCGGGGCGTCTCCGTCTGGAAAGGCCGGGTCTATGTTGGAACGATTGATGGCCGGTTGATTGCGCTGGATGCAGCCACCGGTGAGGTCGCCTGGGATGTCAACACGATAGACAAAACCAAGCCATACACGATTACGGGTGCACCCAGAATCATCAATGACAAGGTGATTATTGGTAATGGCGGTGCTGAGTATGGTGTTCGAGGATACGTAACAGCCTACGATACTGCGACAGGTGAACAAGTTTGGCGTTTTTACACGGTGCCGGGCAACCCTGGTGAACCCTTTGAATCACCCGCAATGAAAGATGCCGCGAAGACCTGGACCGGGCGTTGGTGGACCATGGGCGGTGGCGGTACGGTGTGGGATTCAATGGCTTATGACCCGGACTTGAATTACTTGTACATCGGAGTGGGTAACGGTTCGCCGTGGAATCAGAATGTCAGGAGTCCAGGGGGTGGGGACAATCTGTTTTTATCTTCGGTTGTAGCCCTTAACCCGGATACTGGTGACTATATTTGGCACTACCAGACCACCCCCGGTGATACTTGGGACTACACTGCGACCCAGCACATGATTCTTGCCGAGTTGGAAATTGGCGGTGAGCTCAGAAAAGTCATCATGCAGGCACCCAAAAACGGTTTTTTCTACGTGCTTGATCGCGTCACGGGTGAGTTTATTTCCGCGGAGGAATATATACCGATGACTTGGGCGACGCACGTTGATCCTGAGACAGGGCGACCTGTTGAGAGTGACAACGCTCGCTATCAAGTCGCGAATCCGTTGCTGGATTTACCGCTCGAAGAACAAGTTGCCGTGCTAGCAGCGATGACGGCGGAAGAAATAGAAGCGGCGTATCATAAACCTGGACCGCTTGGTGGCCATAACTGGCATCCAATGTCTTACAGTCCGGATACTGGATATGTCTATATCCCAGCGCTGGATATGCCTTTTGGCTATGGTAATGAACCCGAGTTCACTTATGAGGAAGGCCGCTGGAATCTTGCCAACGACTGGCGGCTGGGTATGCCCACGGGTGATCAGGGTGTTGATGACAAGGTCGATGGGCTGCTGCGGGGATTTATTTCTGCATGGGATCCCGTTGCACAAAAAGAGGTCTGGCGAATTCAGCATGCAGGCACTTGGAACGGGGGTATGTTGTCTACTCATGGCAACTTGATCTTCCAGGGAAACTCCAGTGGCCAGTTCGTCGCATATCGAGCTGATACAGGTGAAGAGCTTTGGTCAGCACCGGCGCAGACCGGTGTCATTGCGCCGCCGATTTCCTTCGAGATCGACGGTGAACAGTATGTCACTGTAGTGGCGGGTTGGGGTGGAGCGTTTGCTCTGACGGCAGCGGCGGCTGAGGGGTATAACTTGAAGCCTCGTGGTCGAATTTTGACCTACAAACTGGAGGGGAAGGTTGAGCTGCCGCCGGTGGTTGACGTTGCAGCGGTCTTACCCGAACCGCCGCCAATAGATGCGACCGATGAAGAAATAACGCATGGTAAGTTTATGTATCACAAGTACTGCGGCGTTTGCCATGGGCCTGGTGTGCGTTCGGGCGGTGTATTGCCCGATCTGCGATATATGGCGTCAGGAAAGCATATTGTCTTTGAAGATATTGTTCTTGGCGGTATTTTGCAGGATCGCGGCATGGTGAGTTTTGCGAGTTCGCTTACCAAAGAGGATTCGCGAGCGGTGCATCAGTATGTAATTAGCGAGGCACACCGTTTAAAGTCAAGATCCGGGAACTAGGCGGGTCGTTGACTGAAATAGTCATTGGATCTGCACTAAAAGATTAAAAATAAGAATAGAATCAGCGTCCTGGCCAGGACAAAAGGAGAGAAGAGGAATGAGCGAAGCGATTGATACACAATGGATGTCCAGGGACCCGGACACGATACCTCTGAATCAGCTGGATCTGATGAATCCTCAGCTGTTTCATAACGATTATCATGTGAAGGTTTTTGAGCGCCTCCGCCGCGAATCACCTGTACATCTGCAAAAAGGTCATGAAGAAGTAGGATCCTTTTGGAACGTTACACGTTACGAAGACATCATGGCGGTAGACACCAATCACGCGAGTTTCTCGTCTGACGGTTCTATTACGGCTGTTGACCAGGATGAGGAATTCCCGCTGCCCATGTTTATCGCTATGGATCCTCCAAAGCACGATCAACAGCGCAAGGAAGTCAGTGGTGTTGTGCAGCCCTCTAACTTGGCAAAAATGGAATCCACGATTCGTGAACGTGTCTGTGGCATCCTTGATTCACTGCCGCGAGGCGAGGAATTTAACTGGGTAGATCGTGTTTCCATCGAGTTAACAACGCAAATGTTGGCGACGTTGTTTGATTTCCCGTTTGAAGACAGAAGGAAACTAACCCGATGGTCGGACGTGGCAACGGCCGATGAGCAGTCCGGCATTATCGAGAGCGAGGATCAGCGGCGGGCAGAATTGTTTGAGTGTCTCGAATATTTCACCGGGCTATGGAACGAAAGAGTTAACGAGCCGCCTCGCGGCGACCTGATTTCTATGTTGGCGCACGGTGAATCGACCAAGAACATGGCTCCGGTCGAGTATCTCGGTAACCTGATATTGTTGATCGTCGGGGGTAACGACACGACGCGAAACTCAATCTCCGGTGGTATTAAATTTCTGAATGAAAACCCGGCTGAGTATCAAAAGCTGCGTGATAACCATGGTCTGATTCCTAACATGGTACCTGAAATCATCCGTTACCAGACACCGCTGGCTTATATGAGAAGGACTGCAGTGAAAGATTCCGTGTTGGGTGGTCAGAATATTAAAAAGGGTGACAAGCTGTTGATGTGGTATGTCTCTGGAAATCGCGACAGTCGCTCTATTGAGGATGCGGATAAATTCTTAATTGATCGCCACAATGCCCGCAGGCATTTGTCATTTGGTTTCGGTATCCATCGTTGTATGGGTAACCGTCTGGCGGAGATGCAGCTGCGAGTACTGTGGGAGGAGATCATGACTCGTTTCGATAACATTGAAGTGGTCGGTAAGATCGAAATGGTCAATTCAAACTTCGTAAAAGGCTACTCTAAACTGCCCGTCATTATCCGCTAGAAAAATATAAGGGGGACGGAGAGAACAAGTCGTTGGTAATTCTCTTCGTTCCACTTAAACGAAACGTCCTTTAGACGCTCAGCTTTTTTCTGGTGTTAGTTCGATGGCGTTAGACTCCGCGCGACCCCCCATTGCGATTTCGATAACCCTGTCTCCCCAGGTGTATTTTTCCCGCATCAGTTCATTAATTGTGTCGATGTTCTCGTTCTTCACTGTATGAGTGAAATCACCAGCCTGTTCACCTCTAATTAAAGTGAACCTTCCGGATGATTGGAGTCGTTTAAACCAATCGGAATCAGTGTCGCCCCGCAGGTAAGCGTGTTCGTCGTAGTCGACTACCCAGAGTCGTGTCACTACTTCTTCACCAGCCTCATTAATAGTGTGTAGCTGAACAACTTCAACTCGCTCGGATGCGACAATCTGTAATCCGCCAATGATGAGCGCGAGCCCCAGGACTATTCCAACTAGCCATAATATGTATTTCATTGTGTATTCCCTATTGCTCGTTTAGTGCGGCGTTTTGCAGTTATAGATAGACTTTAACATTAAACAGTTTAACATTAAACAATATGTTCGAGCGAGCAGGATCGATGGCTAATCCACTAAGTGACCAAGCGGTTTTTACCTATTTCAACGAGATAGGAATCATCTCCCAACTGTGTGCAGGGCTCTTTGAACAAGGCCTGCCAGAAGGGCTGACGCTCTCCCAGTTCAGTGTGCTGAACTGGTTTGTCCGGGTTGACGTGGAAGCGACACCTGGTCGTCTGGCTCGAGCCTTCCAGGTGACCGGTGGTGCGATGACCAACACTTTGAAGAAGCTTGAATCCAAGGGGCTAGTTAAGGTGGAACCGGACAAAAATAGCGGCAGACGAAAGCGGGTCACCATGACGAGCAAGGGAAATCAGGTTCGTGATAAAGCGATTAAATCGGTTGCCCCACTGCTTAGGGAGTTTGCGGAATGCTTTTCTATCGAGAAGCTCAAGCGCCAAACCAGGCAACTGGCGGAAGTCAGGGAATATCTGGATGAACGCCGTTATAAGTAGTCATAGGTTCATACTGTATTCAGCTGGTTAACTTCTGATTCAGTTAAGCAGGCACATCATTAACTTCGCGTTTGATGCCTCAGTGAGGGCAGGAGTTAAGTGATGAGAGTTTTGATGATGCTGGTGTTTTTGGTGGTTTCGGGTTCAGCCTGGGCTGATGCCTTGAAAGTAAAGGTGAAGGCTAAAAAGAACTTCCACGAGCATCGACACGATGGGCATGATAATCGCGCTGAGTGGGATTGGCAGCGACCCTCCTGGAGTCTGTTTTACTCAAATAAGAGCCCCCACTACCGACACAAGAGACACACCGGAAACAACCGATCCCAGAGTCATTATTCCCGCAACAGGGGCCACGACAAGCAATGGAGAAACTGGAGAAGCGCAGACCAGTTTCGAACGAGACGAAGCAACAAGAGTGAACCGGTAATTTATATTAATGCCGAAGTCTCAGCGATCAGCCTTAGGGGTATTAAGCGACACGCGGCGATTTATGATGTCTATGCAGAGTTGGGTGATGGCAGGCGAATTCCACTGCGTAATCTTGAAGGCTCCCTGCACCGTGGCGAATCCTTCACCATGCACTTCAAGGAATCACATTACGTGACAAAGCTGTTCCTGCATGTGGGTCCGGAGTATCGGCGCAAGCGTGCTTATGTTTCTGTCGATTATTTACCCACGAAAAACCGTGGTAAGCGGCGTTACAACAACAGCCATGAGCGGGGTTTTAATAACAGCCCTGAGCGGGGTTTTAATAACAGCCCTGAGCGGGGATTTAATAACAGCCCTGAGCGGGGTTTTAATAACAGCCCTGAGCGGGGTTATAGCA
>Ga0114996_10009598_pt1 | contig 10598 bp, 10 predicted proteins | sample ArcticOcean_MG_C_4_FD_87039 | JGI IMG/M metagenome (GOLD analysis project Ga0114996, IMG submission 87039) | Marine microbial communities from western Arctic Ocean - ArcticOcean_MG_CB4_134 | ecosystem: Environmental > Aquatic > Marine > Oceanic | place: Arctic Ocean: Canada Basin | collected... | reverse complement strand
GCATATACCTGGGCCAGCACCCAAAACATAGGGTGGGTATATATGACTGATGACGTCATGGCGAACCCCTTCGACACGCTACCTGATTACTTTGCCAAAGTCGTGCGGTATGTGAGGAACAGGGCTGTACGCGGGAACTGGGTATTAATGTGGGCGAAGGTGACCGCGGGTGCGGTGGCCACACTTGGGCTTTATCGTTGTTAAAGCAGCCCTGCTGCATGGCCAGCTACTCGTTGGGGGTGGCCGTCACCCCCTCCAGCCCGTTACAAGTTTCTTCATCGTCAACAGGGCGAGCGTTAGGATGGTCCTGTCGCACTCTCGGACTGTTGCAGTGTTGCAGTAGGTCTAGGGGGTAGGGTCAAGAGAGCTTGAAACGGACAAACACAGCCACTCCAGGTACCCTAATTTGGCGTGCAACACTGCAACACCTACTGTAGGTTGTCCAATCCGCGTCAAGTAATAGCACCCGCCCGTATCGTCTTGAGGCTGCAACCACCTTGGGTTTTCGGCCTCGGGAAGATGCGTCTGGTGTGGGAAGGTGGGGCTGCATGAGGCCGTTGCCCGCACCGCCAGTACTGGGAGGGTAACCGACGGCCCCGAGAGCCATGACGGTCGGGAGCGAACGGAGCATCGATCGTGAGAGAAGAACGAAGATCTTGCATCCGAGCCGTGGTGGGAGTGCCCTGACCGTGCGGGGTGGCCAAAACGGAAATCCTGACTAAGCGTAATCGGGAGGTTGGATTGCTTACAACCGTTCGCCGTGGGATCCATCTGCTAGCTGAGGTAGCTCGTTGGAAAACCTCAGCAGGCCTGTCCGCCGCAATGCGGTGGGGAATCCTTCGCTTCGCCGTCAAGCTAGGCCTTCGCGAGCCAGCTGTATGGCGCGTTCGTCCGCGTCAAGCGTTCCATACTCTTCAAGCACGATTGCGTGGTAGCAGCGACATGAAGGTCTTTCATCAGATATTCATTTTTCAAGAGTACTCATGCCTGCGGGATTTGAAGGAGCCATCTCTCGTGCTGGACCTGGGAGCGAACATCGGATTCAGTGCGGCGTACTTTTTGAGTGCTTTTCCGAAAGCGCGGATCGTGGCGGTCGAACCAGATGAGCGGAATGTGGCGATCTGCAAGACTAACCTTTTGCCCTACGGAGACAGAGTGCTGCTCCTCCATGGTGCTGTGTGGTCGAGGACTACAACGCTTCGATTGTTAAAGGGCACTTTCGGTGACGGTCGTGAGTGGGCTACTCAGGTCGACGAGTTGATCGAGGAAGACCGAACATCCTTAGGCGTTCACGCGTGGGATGTCGGCAGCCTCATAGACATGGGTGGGGGTAGTACAGTGGATCTCCTAAAGGTTGACATCGAACGAGCTGAGCTATCGGTTTTCGGGAAATCTGCAGGCTCTTGGCTGCACAGAGTCCGGAATATTTGTATCGAGCTTCACGGGAAGGACTGCGAGGAAGTCTTTTTCGCCGCACTGACAGAGTTCGACTATGAATTAGAATATTCCGGCGAATTAACTGTCTGTCGGAATGTGCGCCCGAAACGATATCCACATAAAGGCGAATCGGCTTCCCCTACTCTTCCGTCTCCTGGCCGGGTTCCGCTGTTAACGTAGACGCTTCCCAAGAGTCGGCGGCGTTGATAACGCCTCTCTTCAGCGTGATGTTGGCGAACTTCGTCGGCCCTGACAGCGAGCCGCCCACCACTGCCTTTTCCAACTCTTCATCTTGCAGTTCTGAGTGGGATTGGTCCTCAGACTTGGCCTGTTCCTTCTTTGCTTCTTCCGACATTGGTGTTGCCTCCTCGGTGGATTTGATCTCCGCTCATGTAAGCGACACTCGGGGCGGAATCACCTCATGTGACTCAGCCCACGGATAGGGTACCAACACAGAAGCGTCTTCGGATCTACACTGAAGTTGCTCCGCTCCCTCCATGCCCCTCTACCTCTGCCGCTGGCCCAACAGCGATGTCTCAGTTGTTCAAGCCCGCAACAAGACCGAAGCCATCATCAGGCTCGATGAGTTCGAGAACGCTGAGCGTGCTCAGATCACTCGACTCACAGACTTCCTGGTGGACTTCCACCTGAACGATGAGGGCAGCCTTGAGTTGGGGGCCTTTGGGGAAGCCACCGAAGACGAGATCATGGAGACGGCGTATCCCGAGCTTGAAGAGTTGAAGACTTCAGACCAACTAGACGGCCTTGACCCTGAGGGTCCGGAATACGCCCAGAAAATCAAGGAAGCTGTGGAGTGGGAGAAGAAGAGACTTTGGAACAAGCAGAAGACATCCAAGCAATCTGAGACCGAAGTAGGCAAACGGATTCAGGAACGCACCGGAGCAGCTACGGTTCTTGTGAATCGCTGGGTTGAGGAATTGGGAGAGAAGATTCTGGACGAGTTCGAGCCTGAGGGTGAGGGGAGCTAAAACGTCAAGGTGGCATCAGGTTGAGGCCCGCTAATCCCGGTTGCCGGATTCGACGAGGCCAACAAGGTCACCGTCGCGGCAACTTGATCAAGTCCACACCGCTTAGTCGTCACGTCGTACCCGCTGGCGTCGTTCATCGTTGAGGTAGTTATTGATGAGACGGAATGCTTGGGGGAAGGGGATCTCGAAGAACTCGCGATCGTCTCGGACACGATATTCGACAAGAAGAGCGTGAATCTCACTCTCAGCCTTGCCAGTATCACCAACGCGCCATGATGAGCGGACACCGTACGGGACTATTACACCCGTCGCTGCGTTGATCTCTTTCACTCGTTGCTCGACAGTACGTCGAGTCATTCCAATCTTGAGGAATCCGGGTTCGGAACGGGTGGAGAGGATATAGATAAATCCGCTAGGCCCCTGTGTCGCTACTTCCTCTCCAGCCAGGAAGCAACTGAGGTAGAACCCAAGATTACTTGCCTGCAGGGTCCACCCTCACATTCGTGCAGGACCCAGATGACCTGTAATGGGCACTATGCAGGGCGGCGTGGACTCGCAGCGGGGTCGGCAGTACGACGTCGCCCGAGACGGGCGCTTTCTAATCCACACGGTGGGTGGGCGAGGCCGCCGCGCCGATCACGCTCATCCAGAACGGGAACCCCGAGGCGAAGAAGTAACTCTCGCGCGACTGATAGGTCCGCCCGGATGCCTGGATGAAGTAGCAGGCGTAGGTTACCCTTCGACCTTCACGCCGCGCCAGAACGCCACGTGATCCTTGATCTCTTGCGCCGCACTTTTCGGCTCGGCGTAATACCAGGCCGCTCCGGGATTGGTCTTGCCGCCTACCTCAATGTCGTAGTAGCTGGCGAGTCCCTTCCAGGGACACGTTGATGTCTGTTCGCTCGGTTTGAAAAACTCTCGCCGGACCGAATCGGGCGGGAAATAGTGATTTCCCTCGACCGTAACGGTGCTGTCGCTTTCAGCCAACACCGCACCTTCCCATGTAGCCCTCACCATGCTGTTCATTCTACGGCAGGCGTCCATATACCCGCGTGGAGCGATGCAGAAAAGTACTGAGGCCAAGAAGAAGAGGCGTTGAGCCTTATAGCCTTGAACGCTGCCGCAAATCCGCGTGTCGGACCCCGGCATCGATGTCAAGACCGTCGCGTCTGTAGGCCGTTACGCTTGTGCTGTCATCAGAAAAGTCCCCAAAGGTGTGACCGAGCCTTCAAGATCTAGCTCAGACGATGCCGAGTTTTTCGAGGAATCCCAGAAGGAAACAGCGACCGGGCGTGGCTTAGGCGTACATGGCCATGAACTCGCCATATTTCTTGTTCTTGGCTTCGATGTGGGATTCCACCAACTGACCGCTGATGCTGTCCACCACCGTACGGGCTGGACGCTTGCCGGCAGGCAATTCGATCAGTTCTACCAATCCGTCGACCACGTCCTGGGGGTCGGGCTTCTTGGTTTCAAACAGGGTCTGAAAGCCTTTGCCCATGCCCTCCATCGTCTCGGCCGCGCCTGGATAACCGGGCATGACCTCGTCGGCGTTGTCGGCCTGATTGATCTTGCCGTAGATCTCGGTAGGGTAGGCCCCCGGCTCCAGGACCACCGACTCGACTCCTGAACCCTGCAAGGTGGCGTTGTAGTCGTCGGACAGCGCTTCGAGAGCCGCCTTGGAGGCGCAATAGATGCCCATATAGGGAAAGGCGAACTGGGCCACGACGCTTGAGATGTTAATGATCAGGCCGGCCTTTTTCTCGCGAAGGTGGGGTAGCACAGCATTGGTGACGCGCATGGGGCCGAAGGTGTTGACGTCAAAGACCTGCTTGGCCTGCTCGATGCTGAAGGCTTCCTGTACACCCATGTTGACGATGCCCGCGTTGTTCACAACCACGTCCAGGCCGCTCGCCTTGTCGATGGCTTCGGCCACTCCTTTCTTGACGGAGGCACTGTCGGCAACGTCCAGCTCAACCACGAAGACCTTGGCGCTGCTGTCTTTCGACCAGCCTTCAATGGACTCAGCGGCTTCGGCGTTCTTGCCGCTCACGCCCCGCATGGACGCCACGACGGTATGGCCCTTGGCGGCCAGAGTCTCTACAGCTCTTCGGCCGAAGCCACTGCTGGTCCCGGTGATAAGGATGTTCATAAGTGTTCCTCTCTGTAAGTGATGACTATTTGACCTATGACGGTCCGTCACAAACGTGGCTCAGATAGGTGATGATAACAACCGATGTCACAAATGATCAGTTTCTTCTAGGCCAGCCCGTTGAGCCGGAACGGTTTCGGGCCCGCCGACAATGCCAAGAGAGGTTTCAAGCAGCGGATTGGTAGTGCGATCGCGATATCCCGACATCTATCCGAGGATGGGAGCTATGTGGTTCGTTTCGGGGCAGTTAGTCCTTCGGCGGGTCTCTGAACTCGGAGGACCATTCCTGGAGGATCTGGACTGTATTGTGTCCGCCGCGATCGCGCCAAGCCAGGTCCCTTGACAACTCCACGTCCCAGTAAGCCAGAGTGTCGTCCCCCGCAACCGTAGCCGAGCGAGCGTTCTCGGCGACAAGGAAGCGTTCCCCCGTGGCCTTTAAGGTGTCCACCGAAAACGGCAGCGCCCAAAGCTGGTCGTAGGTCCCAGCCTCGCTGGTATCAGCGGCAGCCCAGGTCGAAGACGACTGATACAGGATATGCCCGCTGGACGAGTAGAGCGGGTTTCTCCCAGAACCCAAATCCTCTCGTCGGCCGGTGTCCAGGTCTTCGACCACCATGGTTTGTTTGGTTACAGACCTGTATGTGTACATAAGGACATGGCTTCCGGCTTCTGGCAAGAAGCGGGGCCAGGACAGTGCCGCATCCTGTTCTGACGAGATCAACAGCCTCGGGGTACCTCCGCGGGCAGCCACTTCGTAAATCTCTCCACCGGACGATTGGCTGGCTTTGAAGACGATCGAGTCGGCGTCAGGGCTCCAAGACGCATGCGCCAAAGCAACAGGCATCTGGCAAATTCGGATCGAAGGACCTCCCTCGGCGGAGACTTTCTTGAGTTCTCGCCACGTTACAAACCCGATGAAACGGCTATCCGGCGACCAAAACGGAGAACGGGCTCCTCTGGTGTCTTCGATGACCCGCAGTTGTCCTGATTCAAGATCCTTGACCCGCAGCTTCCACATTCCTCGCCCACCCGTGGTTATGGCGACATGCTTTCCATTTGGAGAGATAGAGACGCCCAAGTGAGTGCCCGAGGCGCTTGGCACCCTGAAGGAACCGGAAGGAGTCTCCTGAGAATGCAGCACGGCGACCACCAGCGCGAACAACAGCAGGAATAGAACCGGCTTTCTCATCTTCGTCTTGGACTTTGAGTTCGTTATGTATGGTATAGACACCGCGCCCGTCGATTTGTTCCAATCCGCGGGATGCGGCACCTGGGTGTTGTCCACCATAGCCGGAAGGGCCGCCAAACCCTCCGAGAACACCACCCTAGCGGCGCTACGATCGAACTACTCAACAGGGATACCTCACCCTGTGCCCTGCGGCGGTTTCGACGAGCGCGAGGACGTTCTGGCGCGTTCCAGCTAGCGGAAATAAGTGCGAACGCGATTTCGCGACAGTAAAGTGCGGCAGAAGGCTTAACTCTCTCGTTTTGAGTAGCTTAGTCCTGTACGCAGCTGGGCACTCTTGCCATTAGTTGACTGGACCCAGGTAGCGATCCAACCAGTCAAGGCTTTCCCGGATCTGATCGTTTGTGAGGAAGGCGCCGTGTCCCCCGTCGAACAGAACGTGCTTCTTGTCACTTGGCGGTGTTCCCAGCAGTTCGAAAAGTGGTATCTGAGAACGCTCCAAGGAGAATTGGAAGTCGAAACGTCCGTTCAGCATGAGCACGGGCTGTCCAACGCGAGGAGCGTAGTTGATTTCGTCCACTTCTGGCTGCCGAATAGATTTCGGCGCAAGGAAAAGCCCCCCATGTACCAGGATGCCGGCCACGATGCGCTTCTCGTTCGCCAGGCACAGCGCACCCATCCGTGCTCCCAGACTGTAGCCGCAATATCCGATGCGATCGGCCTGGATGTCGCTTCGCGATTCCAGATAATCGACAGACCGGCTCAAGTCACGCACGGCCATGATCGCAACATCCCGTCGCGCCGTCGGACTGACGGTGTCACCAAACAGACTTATCCCGAGAAACGGTTGGCCACCAGGGCGCCGCTCATAGGTTCCCTTGTAAACCGGATACAGGACCGCTCGCCCGCTACGAATGATGGGCTCGATCCGCGGGACCCCGTACAGGTGCTCACTGGAGGGGGTCCTTTCCGCCCCGCTACCGGGAAAGTAGACCACTGCCTGGTAAGGCGGATCCGTTCCACGCGGCAGGAAAAGATAAGCAGTCATCCGCTCGCCCGCGTAGGCTGCGTCAAAGCTGACCTTTTCTTTGATCCAGTGCTCCGCCGTGTCGTCAACGGAATCAACCTTTTCGTTCAATGCGCCTCGATCGTAAGACAAGAGGCGACGATAAATACTGAATGTTTCATCGTCCACCGGTGTTTCGCGGGAATAATCCCGAAGATCGAGATCCACAGGAAGCGTCGTATTCTCCGAGAGAGGTTCCAGGTACTTGGCGCATCGAAATCCGTTCACCGCTGAACGGTCCAAAGGATGCGCGCCGCGTACGTCGCCGAACACATAACTCGGTTGGTTCCAGGCCCCGCCCAGGATCAACTGTTGGTCCTCGAAGGATGTCAAAGACCATTCGCGCACGTTTCCGGCAAGATCGTACACACCCCAAGCGCTAATCGCTTGACTACTCCCCACGCGACCAGGCTCCTCGACTTCGATGAAACTCACGGGGACCATGTGACTCGAGGCTCCCTCAGCCGCCCACCGCCAGTGGTAGAGCGTGGGCAGTTCCTTGTCGGCCCACTCAGCGTAAGCCGCGGCCTCGTACCAGCTCACGCCACCGACAGGAAAGGCATCCTCTCCGTCAGAGTAGGTCCCCAAGGACCACGTGGCCGGGCCCGGTCTGCCCGTACTGTCGCGAAACTCAGCCGCCACCTCGTCCCAGGAAAGAGTCCTTCCGCTGCTGACGAATTCCTGCGACCAGTATTCACGCTTCCCGTAGCCACCGTCGTCAACAAATTCTTTGAACTGCCGGTTCGTCACCTCGTATCGATCGATGTAGTAAGGGCCGAATCGGTCACTCCCCTCGATGCGAACCATCCCCATCGGGGAGGTTCCTTTAGAAAGCAGTGTGTAGTCGAAGTCGTCAACCCTGTACTCTCGGAGAACCTCTCGTAAGTCGGCCGCCTCGATGGCTTCATAACCGTCCTTCTCGATTCGCCAGCGGCTGTACTGGAGAGGGATACGAACACCCTCAACTGGCGTCTGCCCGAGATGCCGCCAATCCCCCTCGAAATCGGCATATCCTCGAAAGTAGACATCTGCCCCCGCCGTTTGTGTCCGAATGGAGACCGTGCGCGACACTTTCGGCCAGACCTCCAGAAGCGTCGGGTCGTCGCCGAGGACCTGTTCCACCTCCTCGGCCATGCGGTATGCGGCGACGAGCTTTTGGTCGTCCGCAAGCCGCGAGATTTCAGGAAGCATCTTACGCGCTTCGCCGATCCGCATGTTGTGTACGATCCACCAAGCCCCAAGCCCAACCACAGCAAGCGTAACCACAGTTACAGCGGTAATCGCCAAGCGGCTCCAGACCCTACGCTGTGGCAGTGCAGGCTCTGCCGACGCCGGTTCGGGGCCTGCCGTCACGTCCTTAACGGTTGAGGATGCAGCCACCCCGACTGATTCCTGGCGTGAGGGGGGCTTTTGTTTGACCTCCAAATCGCGGAGGACTGCCCGCAGATCCACGAGCACTTCATCGACATGCTGATAGCGCGCGTCACGATCCTTGGTGAGGGCCTTGCCGACGATTCGATCTAGCTCGATCGGCACACCAGTACGTTTACCAGTCAGGGGCTCCGGCTCCTCGTGCAGGATCGCGTACGCGACCGCTGCCTCCATTTCGCCTGGAAACGGTACTTGGCCTGTGGTCATCTCGTAGAGCAGAATGCCCAGTGACCAGATATCTGTCCGCCGGTCTAAGGGCTGCCGCTGAACCTGCTCCGGTGACATGTACGCCGGAGTGCCCAGAGTGCTACCTGCCTTGGTCAGCTTTGTCGCATCGCCGAGTTGGGCCAGGCCGAAATCCACGATCTTCACCACGCCGTCCTCGGTCACCATCACATTCGCGGGTTTGATGTCCCGATGAACAATACCCTTCTGGTGGGCCTTGGCCAACCCCTGGGTGACCTGCATCGCGAGGTTCAGGACTTCCTTGAGGGGCAGCGGACCGCGCTGGATCTTCTTTTTCAGCGTCTCGCCCGGGTAGTAGGCCATGGCGATGAACATCTGGCCGTCGTTGGCTTCGTCAATCTCGTAGACGGTGCAGATATTCGGGTGGTCCAGCGCCGAGGCGGCCCTGGCTTCGTGCGTGAACCGGGCCTTGACCTCTTCGTCGGTGCTCACCTCATGGGGCAGGAACTTGAGGGCAACAAACCGGTGGAGTTTCAGATCGCGGGCTTTGTAGACAACGCCCATTCCGCCACCGCCCAACTTCTCGACGATGTCGTAGTGAGAAATGGTTTGGCCGACCATGTCGGTCCGATTCTACCGCGATTCACATAGAGAAGATGGAGTGACCTGTCCATCCGCGTCTTTCGCGGATTACGCTTCAAGCGTAGAAAGAAGATGCGCAGAGCCGCATCGAGGAGGACAGGTCGTGAAAGAGTTTAGCAAGTACATCGGAATGGACGTGCACAAAGAGAGCATCGCCATCGGCATTGCCGATGCGAGGGGCGGTCCGCCCCGCTACTGGGGTGAGATCGCGAATCGGCCTGAGCAGGTGCGGCGGCTGGCCGCGCGTCTGGATGGTCCTGAGCAGCAACTGCAGTTCTGCTATGAAGCGGGACCGTGTGGCTATGGTTTGTATCGGCAACTGGTGGCAGCCGGATATGGCTGTAGTGTGGTGGCCCCGGGGTTGATCCCCCGCAAGCCGGGTCAGCGAGTCAAGACGGACCGGAGAGATTCCCTCAGCCTGGCGAGTCTCGATCGGTCTGGGGAGTTGACGCCCGTCTGGGTCCCCGACAGCTCCCAGGAAGCGATGCGAGACCTGAGTCGAGCGCGGGAAGACCTGATGATCCTCGACAAGCAGTTGCGGCAGAAACTCGGAGGCTTTCTGCTGCGACACGGACGTCGCTTCAGCGGCAGGAGCGCCTGGACACAAGCCTATTGGCGTTGGCTGGAAAAAGAACGCTTTGACTCCCCTTATCAGCAGATCGTGATGGAGGAATACGCCGATGCCGTGCGTCAAGCGCAAGCCCGTATGGCGGGGCTGGAGAAGCAGCTCCATGAGGCCGCCGAAGACTGGAGTCTCGGTGAGGCGGCGCGGGCTCTGACGGCGCTGCGTGGCATCAAACTCACGGCGGCGATCACGCTTTTGGCTGAACTAGACGACATCAGTCGGTTTGACAACCCCCGTCAGTTGATGGGCTACGTCGGGATCGTGCCGAGTGAGTCCTCGAGCGGAACCAAGCGACGGCAAGGGGGACTGACCAAGGCCGGCAACCCACATGCGCGAAGGATGTTGTTCGAGTGTGCTTGGGCCTATCGTTTCCCGGCCCGCAGGACGTACGTCATCCAACGCCGTGTGGAACAAGCATCGCCGGCTGTTCAGGCGATTTCCTGGAAAGCGCAGAAGCGACTCTGTGGACGTTTTCGACGATTAACCGAGCGCGGGCTGATACCAACCAAGACAGTGACCGCAGTCGCCCGCGAACTGTGCGGATTCATCTGGGCCGTCGTGTGCGAAGTCCAACGGCCCAGCGGACTTCCTGCTTCGGCCTGAACCGGAGCAGGAAATAGGACGGGAGGCGCAAAAAGGCGATGGCCCTACAGGAGAACCCTCGACCTACCTAAGAAGCGCCTTTGGGCGACCTTCGACGATAGAGTGAGGCAGCTCCACGACGAATACTTCTCAGGCGGTAGCCAACCCGCGGATATCAGCGTGATCAACCGTCGTTTTCAGCCTCGCCCTCGCCTCCCGTCCGCTATTAGTTACACACGCTCGCAAACCCGAGTGCCGGGATTCGTGCGCCAGGACTTGACAGGTCACTCCATATCAGGTAG
>Ga0114996_10009597_pt1 | contig 10598 bp, 11 predicted proteins | sample ArcticOcean_MG_C_4_FD_87039 | JGI IMG/M metagenome (GOLD analysis project Ga0114996, IMG submission 87039) | Marine microbial communities from western Arctic Ocean - ArcticOcean_MG_CB4_134 | ecosystem: Environmental > Aquatic > Marine > Oceanic | place: Arctic Ocean: Canada Basin | collected... | reverse complement strand
CCGAGCCGCTCTAACCGCAACATGACCAGAAGGCACGCATATTCGACCGGGCGAAGCGCATGAGGAGCAAAGCTACAGCGGCAGCCGCTCTTGCCGTCGCGGGGACGTGCCTGCTGCCCCAACCCGTCCGCTCGCAGGCCCCCATCCAGACGCCGGCTCTCACGCCCACGGAAGCCGAGGCTCAGGACATGGGCCTCTCACTGGCCTCCTTCTGCAATCCGCAGAGGCACCGGGGCATGGGGGACACGGAATCCAACATCCAGCGCAATGCCTCCTCGCTTGTCGGAACTGCGTCATTCCTTCGCAGCGCTGAAGGGACGTTCTTGGTTCTCGAGCAGTACGACGAAAGCATGTCCGGGCACTGCCTTGTCCTCGGCTGGTTCGGCGGCGATCTAGCACCGGGCCGCTACCCGATCCGGCAGCTCGCGATGAGCTCGTTGGAGGCGGAAGTTGGCGGGGAGGACCGCTCTTTCTACGGCATGGCCGCCGTGCGCGCTGCGGACGAGAATTCGATTTTCGTGACGGAGTCCGGCGCGCTCGAGATCGCTACGATGGATAGCGGTGGCCTCACGGGAAGCTTCGAGCTGTCCGGGTTTCGCCTCGACGGTGCGGCGCGCACGGATGGCGTCGCCTTGACCGGATCCTTCAGCGCCCTAGAGGAATCCTGAGCGCTGCGCTCAGAAAAGCGGTGTTAGCCTCAGGCGAGCCTGAGCGGTAGCGTCCGGAGCCGCTGACCCGTCAACACGAAGACCGCGTTCGCGACGGCGGGCGCAATCGGTGGCACGCCGGGCTCCCCTAGCCCGCCTATCGGCCCGTCCGACGCGATGAACTCGACGTTCACGCGCGGAGCGTTCGCCAGCTGGATCATCGGATAGTCCGGGAAGCTGCGTTGCTCCACCACTCCGTTGCGCACCGTGATCTCATGGAACAGGGCCGCCGAAAGGCCGAAGTGGACGCCACCCTGAACTTGTGTGAGCGCCTGCTGGGGGTTCACTACCAGGGCGCAATCGACCGCGGCGTCCACGCGGTGCACACGAATGGTCTTGTCTGCCTCGACGCTGACCTCGGCGACCTCGGCGATGATCGAGCCGAACGCCTCCACGACAGCGACGCCACGCGCCCTCCCTTCGGGTAGCGCGCCACCCCAATTCGCCATCTGCACGGCCCGATGGAGCACGGCCAGGTGCCTGGGCTCATGGCTCAGCAACGAAGCCCGATACTCGACCGGGTCGCGGCCCGCCGCGTGAGCTAGCTCATCCACGAACGACTCCACGAAAAAGCCGTGCTGCGAGAATGCCACGGACCGCCACGATCCGGTGCGGAGGTATTGGGGAGGCGCCACCACGCCGATGTCGACGTCCTCGATCGCATACGGGGGTGTCGCCGCACCGCCATCTCCGAGCCTCGATCCAGTGAAGCGACTCGTCCACGAGAGCGGCCGACCGTCGGCATCGAGATCGGAACGTAGACGCGCGACGACGAAGGGGCGGTAATAACCGTGCCCCATATCCTCTTCGCGGCTCCAGATCATCTTCACCGGACGCGGGGCGACAGCCTTGGCCACGCGGACGGCCTGCTCGATGTAGTCGAACGAGCCGGTGAGGCGCCGCCCGAATCCACCCCCGAGCTGCTGGTTGTGCATGACGACATCGTCGACGTCCATCTCGACCGCCCCGGCCGCAACACGCCGCGCGTTGAGAGGGTCCTGCGTGCCGGCCCAGACCTCGCATCGACCGTCGGCGACGCGGGCCGTCGCGCTCATAGGCTCCAGCGTCGCATGCGCCAGATAAGGCACGCGATACTCGGCGGCGACGGTACTGGCCGCGCCGGATTGACTCTCGCCGGGGCCCTCCTCATCGAGGGCTGCTACGTGTGCCGCGTATATGGTCTCCGTACTCGCGTCGCCCATGCCGGCATCGGTGAAGCGGGGAGAGAGGGCGGCGAGCGCTTGCGATGCCTGCCAGTAGCCGTCGGCCACGACGGCCACAGCGTCGGGGAGTTCCACGACTTCGTGGACACCGGCCATGGCTGTGGCGGGCGCTGAGTCGACACTGCTGAGTTCACCCCCGAACACCGGTGAGGCAGCAATTGCGGCGTACAGCATGTCCGGCAGCGTAACGTCGATGCCGTACTGCGCTGCCCCCACCACCTTGCTCGGAATATCGTGCCGCGGCTGCGACGTGCCGACGAGTCGGTACTGATCCCGGGTCTTGAGCGCCGGCCGGTTCGGCACCTTCTTGGTGGCCGCGAGGGTCGCGAGCTCGCCGTACGTGGCGCTGCGCCCCGTCGGTCCATGCGATACGCGCGAGTCCCTAGCGGTCAGCTCCTCGACGGGAACGTCGAAGCGCTCTGCCGCGGCCTCCAACAACATCTCCTTGGCCGCGGCGCCCGCGATACGCATCCCGTACTGACCCGTTCCGCGCGTGCTCGAGCTGCCCCCGGTCATCTGTAGGGCCGCGAGGTCGGCCACCTTATACGCAGCATAGCCGAACGCGCGCTCGAACCAGCCGGGCAAAGAGAAGCCAGCCTCGTCGACGAAAGCCCGCATCACATAGCCGTTGGCGAACTCGTCACGCGCCAACGCTTCTTCGATGCGCACGAGACTCCAGTCCGCATCGAGCTCCTCGCACATCATCATGGCGATGCCGGTGAGCGCACCCTGCCCCATCTCGCAATGCGGAATCGCGACGATGACGGAGTTATCCGGTGTGATCCTGATCCACGTCGTGAGTTGGCCCGTCCCGCCTTCGGGCTCTGGCCCGATGCGGAGGCGGTTCGGCGCGAACACGACGCCGCCGACGCCAAGCACGAGCCCTCCACCCGTCAGCGTGCCCGCTCCGATGAAGGCACGACGGGTCCACTTTCCCTTCGGCCCCTTCTTCCCGGCGGCCTCTAGTCCCTCGCCCTCACCTACGGGGTGACCGTCCGCCGCCGTACCGCGCTCGTCGTCGGCCATGCTAGGGCTCCGTGGTCTGGGCGAGCGAGCGAATCGCGCCACGAATGCGCTCGTAGGTACCGCAGCGACAGATGTTCGTGATGGTAGCCTCGAGCTCCTCGTCACTCGGCGAGGGGTCCCTCTCGAGTAGCGCGGTTACGGCCATGATGACGCCGGATTGGCAGTAGCCGCATTGCGGCACCTGATCTTCGATCCAGGCTTCCTGCACCGGGTGCAGGCTGCCCACCGGCGCGAGTCCCTCGATGGTCGTCACCGACCGGCCGGCAACGCTCTCCACGAGCGTGACACACGACCGCACGGCCACTCCGTCGATATGCACCGTGCACGCCCCGCAGGCACCGATTCCACAGCCGAATTTGGTGCCTGTGAGCGCCGCCTGCTCACGGATGGCCCAGAGCAATGGTGTCCCGTCCGCGACATCGAGCCGAGTTGGCACACCGTTCAATGTGAGGTCGATCACGCTTTCCTCCGACTAAAGAGCATCGCTTCCAGAACGACCCTTCCGAGCGCCGAGGGTCTAAGCATTTCAGGGCTCCGTTCCTAAGTTTGTCACACGGCCATCCCTAGTGTGACCGGCTGCCACCTGTTGTGCAAAACGGTCTGCCTCGGTAACTGTTTAGCCATGCTAACTATATCGCGCCTCTCTGAAAGGGCAAGCGCTCCCATGCCCGCTACCACGAGCGGTGTCGCAGAACTCTTTCTTCGCGTCGTTCCACAGGTGATGCGCGTCGTCGCCGCGGACGTTCGGAAGTCAGGGCTGGAGATCGAGCCGATCTACATCCACCTGCTCGGTTGTCTTTCGCTACAGGAACGCAGTCTCGGCCAACTAGCCGACGTCTTGTCGGTGAGCGCGCCCACGATGTCCAAGACGATCTCGACGCTCGAGGCCCGGCGCTGGGTCCAGCGCAAGCGGTCGGAGCGCGACGGGCGCATCGTGCTCGTCGCCCTCACGCCGGAAGGCCAGTCCGTCCTCCGCCGAGCCAAGGAGTACATGGTCTCGCGCATCGCCGAAGCCCTGGGATCGCTCAGCGGCGAGGAGCGAGAGACGCTTTCATCCGGGCTGGAGATTCTCGGCGATGTCTTCTCGCGCGTCCCTTCCAGCGCCGAGCCCGCCAGCACTGCATGACGGCCCTCCGGAGGCGCGACTCCTGACCACCGGGGAGCACGCTTCGGACCCCACGCCTGCCGGCATCATACTAGCGGCTGGACTCTCTCGAAGGATGGGGAGCCAGAACAAGCTCGTCGCCCAGATCGATGGCACGTCTCTCGTCCGCAGAGTAGCGGCGACTGCCGTTTCCGCTGGCCTCGGCCCCGTGATCGTCGTGGTCGGGCCCGGCGCCGCTGATGTCAGGCACGAGCTCGCCGGGCTTCCGCTTTCGTTCGCTGAGAACCATCACCCCGAGGCCGGGCTGAGCACCTCGTTACGAGTCGGACTCGATGCGCTCGCCACCCTCGCCCCGGCCGCCGCTGGCGCGCTCGTCATGCTCGGCGACATGCCCTGGGTGCAGCTCCGCGACGTCGAGGCGCTGCTCGCCTCGTTCGACCCCTCAGGAGGCAGAGAGATCTGCGTGCCGGTGCACGGGGGACGCCGGGGCAATCCCGTCCTGTGGAGCGCGCGGTTCTTCTCCGAGATGAAGGGTCTGCGTGGAGACGTCGGAGCCCGTGAGCTCATGGAAGCACACTCCGCATCGGTGCACGAAGTCGCGGTGGACGGGACTGGTGTCCTGACCGACGTGGACACACCTGAGGCGCTCCGGGCCGCTATCGCCGGGAAGCCTTCAGCCCCCACTGACGACCTCCTCGGCCGGACGATGACCCGGAAGGCGCTGCTGGTCCTGGGCGCGTTCACCCTCGGATACCTGATCGACGCCGGCTGGGCCCGCCTCGTCCGGGGATTTCGCCTCGAGCGCGAGGACTACAAGAAGTTCGTACTGGGCAACTTCCGGGTGCACCACAACGTGACCGGATATCTCCTGATCTTGGTCGGCCTCTTCGTGCATCCCCTGATTCTGATCCCCATGGGACTCGGCATCATCGTGGGGCACCGGAGGCGGGATCGCTTGTTCTGGTTCATGGAGAGGACTCAATGATCGGGGCGCTGTGCACGCCGTGCGCCTCGCTCCTGACCCCCGTATCATGCGGCAGGAATACTCTGAGGAGGTAGCCATGCGCATGATGCTTCGCTGGACCGTGCCAGTCGACAAGGGCAACGAAATGGTGGACGACGGGTCAATGGGAGAGATGGTCGACACACTTATGAGGAAGCTCAAGCCCGAGGCGGCCTACTTCATGCCCGAGGGTGGCGAGCGGGCAGGAATGATGGTCTTCGACATGAAGGACTCGTCGGAGATTCCGGGCATCGCCGAGATCCTCTTTCACGACGCTGAAGCGAACGTCGAGTTCTCTCCGGTCATGAACGCGGACGACCTCAAGAAGGGGCTCGGCTCGCGCTAAGGGTCACGTTCGCCACGCTCCACGCGTTATATGGGACCTCCATCGAAGCGTCCCCTCGAGGCCTCCCCATGCGAACTCCACGTCCCTTGCCCCGGGTACTAGTCGCGTGCCTCGCTGTCTCAGCCATCGGCTTCATGACGGCCACCTGCGGCGACACCGGACTATTCCCTACGGACGGCCAACTGGCGCTCGGTACCTGGGGAGGGGACAATGCGGGAGTGATCGCCACCGATTCGCTCACCCACGTCCATGTCGGCTGCACGTTCGGGGACATGCCGGGGCCTATCCAGCTCGACGCCGACGGCCGGTTCACCGTGGACGGGAGCTACGTGCTGCGGGCCTATCCGGTCGCGGTCGGCCCCCCGCTTCCCGCCCAGTTCAGTGGACGCGTGACCGGCCGAACCCTGACTATGGCCATCGCCGTGAACGACACGATCGAGGGGACACTGGTCGCGTTGGGACCGATCGAAGTCACCTATGGGGTCACGCCCGAGATGGGCCCGTGCCCGATTTGCTTGGTGCCGAGACGTGCAACGGCGGCGCGGAGGGCCGGCGGCGCGAAGTAGCCCACGACCCTGTGTTGAATCACGCCGTCCGGGTCGATGATGAACGTCGTTGGAATACCGGGGATGCCGCCGAACTCTCGACGGAGGGAGGACGATGCTCGACCGACCGAGTAGGAGATGTCACGCTCGCCGAGGAAGTCCCTGATCGGCTTCTCTGAGCCAACGTCTGTGGCTAAACCAAGGACACGGACCCCTTCGTTCGCCCGGTCCTCGTGGAGGCTCTGGAGCGATGGCATCTCCAGACGGCAGGGCAAGCACCACGTCGCCCAAAAATTGAGAACGACGACCTCGCCCCGTAGATCCAAGGACCGGATCGTGTCTCCGTCGAATGAGACGAACGAGAAGTCCGGTGCACTACCGAGGGCAGGGCCGACACCCGTGAGCGCGCCGAGCTGTGGGCCGAGCCGGTAGGCGACGAAGACGAAGAGGCCTACCAGGACCAGTCGCTCGACCCAAACCAGGGCGGCCTTCCAAGCGGGTACGGCTTCAGTGACGTCGGATTCGATCATGGTAAGGTAGAACCCGTAGGACCCCGCGTGGGTTCGGCCGGGTCCGTGGAACCGAGCGTCGACGGCCGGGGTTGGTCTCGTATGCCAAAGAAGCGCGTCACGATCATTCATGCTCCGTCCGGTGAGGTCATCGCGGACGGCCCCGTCGGCTGGGGAGTCACGCCTTTCGAGGGCAACTGGTACATCTCTAAGAAGTACCTGAGGACGGGCGGATTCCGAACGACGGCTCTGCCGGGCCTCTGCTTCTACAAGTTCGTCTACCTGTGGATGCACTTCAGCACCAGGGACGGGAGCCAATCCAAGTACCTTGCCTGGAAGTACGTGATTCCCAACCCTCTCTTCCCGTTCATCGCGTTCAGGGTCGCCGTTGACGGTGGGCATCCCGAGCTCGACGTCGTTGTGACAGAAGGATGAGGGCGTAGCGCCAGCTTCGCGGCGTCCGGGCTTTCCCATGCGCGAGCCCTCCCCCTATTGTGCCTGATGCCTGAGACCCATACCGCTGCGATCCAAGAAGCGGACCGCGACAGTCATCTTCATCCCTTTACCTCGGCTGCCGAGCATGCCGGTGTGCTGCCCCGGTTGATGGTTGGAGGCGACGGCATTCACGTGCGCGACGACACGGGCCGCGAGTACCTGGACGCGATGTCCGGCCTCTGGTGCGTCAACGTCGGATACGCAAGGCACGAGATCGCGGATGCGGCAGCGGACCAGGCCCGCCGGCTGCCGTACTACCACACCTTCGCGGGGATGGCCAACGAACCCGCGGCGAGCCTGGCCGACCGTCTCATCTCGCTCGCACCGCGCGGCATGAGCAAGGTGTTCTTCGGGAGTTCCGGCTCGGACACCAACGATACCCAGGTCAAGATCGTCTGGTACTACCACAACGTCCGGGGGCAGCCCGACAAGAAGAAGATTATCGCGCGGCAAGGGGCCTATCACGGCTCGACGCTCGCCGGAGCCAGCATGAGCGGATTGCCGCACATGCATCGCTCTTTCGATCTGCCTCTCGACCGGTTTATCCACGTGGACTCGCCCCACTACTGGCGCCACGCCCCCGAGGGGCTCACTGAGCTCGAGTACTCGGATCTGCTCGCAGCCAACCTCGAGGAGTGCATCGTTCGCAACGGACCTGAGACGGTCGCGGCGTTCATTGCCGAGCCGCTCCAAGGAGCCGCCGGGGTGATTCCGCCCCCCGAAGGCTACTTCGAGGCAGTGGTACCGATTCTGAGGAAGTACGACGTCTTGTTCATCGTCGACGAGGTGATCTGCGGCTTCGGGCGCTTGGGCAAGTGGTGGGGTTCAGACGTCTACGGGCTCGAGCCCGATCTCATGAGCACCGCGAAGGGCCTCACGAGCGGCTATGTGCCGATGTCGGCCTGCCTGATCTCAGACGGGGTGTGGGACGTATTGCGCGAAGGCTCTTCTCAGTACGGACCGTTCGCGCACGGATACACCTACTCGGGCCATCCCGTCGGGGCCGCGGCTGCGCTGGCCAATCTGGACATCATCGAGGGCGAAGGATTGGTGGCAAATGCCGCTGAAGTGGGGGACTATCTTCAGGGCAGCCTTCGAGATGCCTTCGCGCACCATCCACTTGTGGGCGAGGTGCGCGGTGTCGGACTCATCGCCGGCATCGAGCTGGTGGAAGACAAGCCCACGAAGAAGGCCCACGATCCCTCTTTGGGGGTCGCTCGCCGACTGCACGAGCTCCTCATGGAGGAGGGTCTCATCTGTCGGCCGCTGTTCAACGCCTTGGCCTTCTCGCCGCCGCTCATCCTCTCCACGACAGATGTCGACTCGATCGTCGAGATGTTTTCAAGCGGTCTGAACAAGCTCACCGAAGACCTCCAGAAGAGATAAGGAGCATCACGTGCGTAGAACTCTGAATCGGCTTTTCCTCGCCGCTGGACTCACGGCGCTCGGCGGCTGTGCGGCGCCCGAGCCCGCCGACCTTGTGCTCCACAACGGCAAGATCGTAACCGTCGATGACGAATTCTCGATCCAGCAGGCCGTGGTCGTGCGCGACGGCAGGATCGTCGAGGTCGGCGGCAACGATCTCCTGTCGAGGTACGACGCGAGTCAGGTCATCGACCTCGAGGGCAAAACGGTGCTCCCGGGCTTCAACGACACGCACACCCACATCAGCGGGACCCCCTTCCGCGAGCTGGACCTGACCGAGACCACCTCGATCGCCCAACTACAGGAACAGGTCCGTACCAAGGCCGAGCAGCTGGGTGAGGGCGAGTGGGTCACGGGGTACGGCTGGGCCGAGGACGTGTTCGCCGAGCAGCGCATGCCGACGCGAGCCGACCTGGACGCGGCTGCTCCGCGCAATCCGGTCACGCTGACACGCGCGGGCGGACACAGCGCGGTGGTCAACAGCCTCGCGTTCGAGCTCGCGGGCATCACTCGCGGCAGTCCCAATCCGGCTAGGGGAATCTTGGAGAAGGACGGAACGGGCGAGTTGAACGGGATCATCCGCGAGCGTCAGGACACCGTGGGACGCCTCGTACCCAACGCAACCAATGAGGAGACCCGCCCCAGCTTTGTTCAGAACCTTCGGGACCTGCTCGAGCTCGGCATCACCAGCCTCGCCCAAGCGGGTGTATCGACGCGCGGCTACGGGGAGTGGGAGACAGTCTACGCCGAGTACGGCGAGGAGCTTCCGCGCTCGAGCGTGCAGATCCGCTGGGGCGGACGCGAGCGGATGGAAGCGTTCGGCCGCAAGACCGGCGACGGTGACGAACGCCTGCGCATTGGGGCCGTGAAGGTATTCGTGGACGGCGGCTTCACCGGGCCGAGCGCTTTTACGATTGATGAATACAGGAGTGAGCCAGGCTTCCACGGTTCGCTGGACATCGATCCCGAGGAGCTGCGAACCATCGTCCATGACGCCCACCAGATGGGGTGGCAGATGGGCTTCCACGCCATTGGAGACGCGGCGATCGAACTCATCGTCAACGACTTCGCGGAGGAGCTCGACGCGTCACCCCGCGAGAACCACCGCCACTACCTCAACCACTTCACGGTCCGCCCGCCGCCCGAAGTGATGGACCTGATGGCGGAGCACAATATCCTGATAACGCAGCAGCCGAACTTCACGTATACACTGGAGGCACGCTACGTCGACAACCTCCAGGAGGTGCACGCAGCTCACAACAACCCGCTTCGCAGCCCGATGGATCACGGCGTGTTCGTGGCCCTCAGCAGCGACATCCTTCCGATCGGTCCAATGGTGGGAATCTACGCGGCCGTCACGCGGAAGGGAGTATCCGGAGCCGTATACGCGCCTGAAGAGCGCCTGACGATGGAGGAGGCGATCGTAGGATACACGCGCAACGGCGCCTACATCACGTTCGAGGAGGACATCAAGGGGACGCTCGAGCCGGGCATGTTGGCTGACATGATCGTTCTGTCCGATGACCTCCTGACGATCGATCCAGAGCGCATACTAGACGTGGTGGTCGAGCAGACCATCGTCGGCGGGAGGGTGGTATTCGACCGAACGAGGTGACCACAGCTCGACCCAAGCTGAAGCGGGACATCAGCGGGTTCGGGTTCTTCGCGCTGGCGTTCGGCTCGATGATCGGCGTCGGTTGGATCACAGCCTTGGGCGGCTGGTTCGAGCAGGCCGGCCCGGTCGGCGCGATCCTGGCGTTCGCAGCGGGCGGCACGCTCATGCTCGTCATCGGGCTCTGCTACGCCGAGGTTACACCCATGCTGCCGGTGACGGGCGGAGAGGTCGCGTACGCCTATAAGGCCTACGGCACCTCCAAGGCCTTCATCATCGGATGGTTCCTGGCGTTCGGCTACCTGTCCGTCTCCGCGTTCGAGGCCATTTCGGTCGGGCTGGTCCTCTCCTTTCTCTTCCCGCAGGTCGACGTCTTCCCGCTGTACGAGATTGCGGGCTCGACGGTCTACGCCTCACACCTGCTGTTAGCCTTCGTTTTCACAGGCTTCATCACCGCCATCAACTACTTCGGCGTGGGGATCGCCTCGAGAGTCCAGATCGTCTTGACGGCGCTTTTTCTGTCCTGTGCCCTGCTCTTCGTCGTCTCGGGCATCGCCACTGGCGACATCGGCAACCTGGCCCCGTACTTCGGGGACAGCGCT
>Ga0114996_10009592_pt1 | contig 10600 bp, 8 predicted proteins | sample ArcticOcean_MG_C_4_FD_87039 | JGI IMG/M metagenome (GOLD analysis project Ga0114996, IMG submission 87039) | Marine microbial communities from western Arctic Ocean - ArcticOcean_MG_CB4_134 | ecosystem: Environmental > Aquatic > Marine > Oceanic | place: Arctic Ocean: Canada Basin | collected... | reverse complement strand
CGGGGCCACAATGGAACCTGCTACCAGATTGTAACCGCCTAATTGATCAGCCAAGGCCTTGAGATCGTCGTCACTGGAATCAATAGCCACATGAGGCTCCGAGATAAATAAATCGACCCCATCAAATTTTCGGCCATCGACCTCCGCCTTGGCTGTAAACTCGATCATCGTGTCCAAACTTATAAACGGTTCTTCGTCGGATCCTTTGCCGACGACACCGGGCCAAGTTGCATTGTGAAGTTTTGGGTAAGAATTGCTCATTGAGTATAAAATGAAGGATTAATCGATTGAATGCAGATCAGAAAAAACTGCTTTAATACTTTAGTATTTTATTTTTAGCAGAATCGCCCAGCCAAAAATGAAGAAAAAGGGATTTTAGCCAATTCTATCATGGATTAAGGTGAGCGCACCCGAGTTGTAAGTATTTCAGAAATAATGCCACTAATGGACAAGAACCAAAAGGAACTCCTTGAAATAGTTCAAGAAACCGTTTTTATCGCGCGACCAAATGACCATCGAATTCACAAAGATGCACGGAGCCGGAAACGACTTTGTGGTAATTGACAATCTCGACGGCAGGCTCGACCTGACCACCGAGCAGATTGCCCATCTTTGCAATCGTCGCTTTGGCATTGGTGCGGATGGCGTTTTGCTTCTGGAAAAGGGGCCAACGGAGGACCTCGATGCCCAAATGATTTACTACAACGCGGATGGATCCCGGGCAGAAATGTGCGGCAATGGGGCACGCTGTTTCACGTCTTTCGCATTGGCCCATAATCTGGGCCAGGATGGACAGCTCAAGTTTCGCACTGATGCAGGAGATCTGGTGGGTATAGCCGGAAACGGAACCATCACAGTACAAATGACCCCTGCGGTGGACACCCAACTGAGTTTACGAATCAACCTGGCGGGGGAACAGGCTACCGTTCATTATACCGATACAGGTGTACCGCATGTGGTGAAGTTCGTCGATGATATCGAATCGGTAGATATTAGAGCTGAGGGCTCTGAGTTGCGATTCCACCAAGCTTTCCAACCCAGGGGTGCCAACGCAAACTTTGCTCAGGTAGAAAACGGTCACGTTCTGGTTCGCACCTATGAACGCGGAGTCGAAGACGAAACCCTCGCTTGTGGCACTGGGGTAACCGCCGTGGCGATTCTGTCCCATTTAGTCCACCAAATCCCAAAACCGATACGACTCCGGGTCGCCGGAGGGGACACTCTGGAAGTAGATTTCAATAGTGAAGGCGATATAATCGACCAAGTAACTCTGGCAGGTCCGGCCAAAGTCGTGTATCAGGGGTCGATTGAGATTTAGGGGTACATTAAGCGTACTAACCGACCGGGAGACTTCGATCAAGGGTTGAAATCTGTGTGTATTAGCCGGTTTCAGTGTTCAGGTGTCCCCGTTTCGTCAAAAAGCCTCGCAGGGCAAGCAGGTGTTAATGGTTTTACAAATTGTAGGAGCAACCTTGGTCGCGAATCGAACAGTCCTTGGTTTTCAAGATCGCCAGCAAGCTAGCTCCTACAAATCAAGACAATAAAATCAACCTTCAACCTTCAACCTTCAACCTTCTAGCTTCTAACTTTCCCTAGATCCACTCTCGATGACCGTGCGACAATGCCCAGGCAACTTCACGCGGGAAAAACGGTCCACGATAAACAAAGCCAGTGTATATCTGGACCAGCGACGCTCCTGCCGAAATTTTCTCTCCGGCGGATTTGGTGTCCATGATACCACCTACACCTATGATGGGTAAATCGCCATTGGTTGATCGATTGATATAACGAATGATATCTGTTGAGCGTTGGTCGACTGGCTTGCCACTCAACCCTCCTGCCTCATCCACCTCGGCAAATTTACCCGGTCTGGCAAGGGTTGTATTTGTGGCAACGATACCATCGTAGCCCAATTCAATGACTGTTTCCAAAATCGAATCGATTTCACGAAATGAAAGATCAGGGGCAATCTTAACTAAAATCGGAAGTCTGGTCTTACCACTATCCTTACTTCTCTTCTCATTGGCATCAGCCAGATGTTTCAGCAAAGCAGGCAGGTGGTCTGAACCCTGAAGCTTTCGAAGGCCGGGTGTATTGGGACTGCTGACATTAATGGTGAAGTAGTCCGCATAATCGGCCAACAGGTGAAACGATTTTAAATAATCTTCAGCAGCTTCCTCGATGGGTACTTTTTTCGATTTACCGATATTGATTCCTAACGGTATTCGGCGGGTCCTGCCTCGGTTCTGTTTGCCCAATCGTCTTGCAACAAACTCAGCTCCCTCATTGTTGAAGCCCAAGCGATTGATAACTGCCTCCTCCTCCGGATACCGAAACACCCTGGGCCGAGGATTGCCCGGCTGACGATGGTAGGTAACCGTACCTACTTCAACATGCCCGAATCCTAAGGCAGCCGCTGCAGGCCAGAATGCTGCATTCTTATCCATTCCGGCTGCCAGGCCAACCCGATTTGGAAAATCAAGGCCGAACAAACGAATCGGCTTTGAGTGCGGAGGCCGAAGGTTGCGGAATTCCAACAAACGACAAAGCCAGGGAATGTGACCAAGCGTTTTCAAAAACGACACTCCCTGCTCATGCGCGCTCTCCGCATCCTGCCGGAACATAATCGGACGGACCACCGATTCATAAAATTTTCCCATGTAGGTCTAATCTGTTGAAAGTGCGAATGTGTAAATAGAAATCATTGCGCTCAGAAAGCCCATCTCGAATCTAATCGCGAACCATACTAAACCGATTTCGAAGGCAAAATTTTAATATTTTCCGATTGGTTCAAGCCAACGTTAAATCCGAAGGACAAATCGTAAATGAGTATCAAAAAACGGCTAAAGGAACGCCTTAAGGAAAAATTTTGCAAATACTGGAAGAAAATTTCAAAAAAACCTTGTGTTTATTGGGGGACGAACAAATTGAAAGATACTAATATTATCAAAGGAAATATTCTACCAACTTTAACTGCCAAAACCCGACTCCGCTAAACCGTATGTCATCCAAGTCCAGTAAGATAGAATGGATTATTGCCTCCCTCCAGGAGGACCTCAATTGGTGGGTTATTGAAGTTAGCGAGGATATACCGTGGGATTTAGATGGTTTAAGCATTATTGATCCCAAACAATGGTCCTACCTGGTAGATCTTCTCGACGCCCTTCGTGAGTATGGGCTAGATATTGACATCGTCGAAGCGGCCTTCATCCCCTACGGAATCGACAAGGATCTGGGCGACCAGAAAATCCGCATGGTAAAAAGCGATGAATCGCTTTTCGATTCTGATGAAATTCTCTTCGTACTGCCTGATGTAATGGATGACGATGAAACCGGACCTTACGCCGACTTTCTCGACCATATCACACCCCTACGTGTTAAACTGCTCAACGACTTGATCGATTTCGAAAAAAACATGACGACCAGTGAACTGGAGGAGGACCTGCGGGATGAATTAAACAACCAGCATTTCGAAGGAAAGAACCTTCACTACTTCACCGAAATCACAACTATCCTGGATTATACTCCAGCTGGTTACTCTTTAGACGCTGACGTCGATGATGAGGATGCAAAACCGTCAGTTGAGGAAGAGGTAATTGTCGAAGAAATTCCAGATCTGGAGGAAGCGGAAGAAGTAATCGCACCGGATGATACCATGAAGTGGGACGACGAAGGGGAAGAAGACGAGGAAGAAGAAACCACCGATCCACCTGATCTTGATGATGATGAAGATGAAAAGGACGACGAAAAGGAGGATTAACCTCAGTAGTCCCTCTACTTCTTATTCGTACTGCTACCTGGCTTGCGATTGGGCCACAACCTTGGCAAAATAGGTCAGAATCATATCCGCTCCAGCCCGCTTGATTCCCAATAAAGATTCGTCTCGAACCTTTTCAAGGTCCAACCAGCCCAATTGCGCAGCAGCATGGATTTGGGCATACTCTCCGGAAACTTGATAAGCGGCAACCGGTAGATCCGTATTATTTCTCAGATCGCGAATAATATCCAGATAGGGGCCGGCCGGTTTAACCATTAATATATCCGCTCCCTCCATTGAATCCAACTCAGCCTCCATAGATGCTTCATTTCGATTTGCTGGATTGAGTTGATAGGTCTTTTTATCGAGCCCGGTTGTGCCAGCGGATTGAGCACTACCAACCGCCTCCCGGAACGGGCCATAATAGGCAGATGCAAATTTTGCCGAGTAGGCCATGATACCTGTTTGGTTAAACCCGAGTTCATCCAGGGCTTCACGAATAGCTCCAACGCGGCCATCCATCATGTCAGAAGGAGCTACCAGATCAACCCCGGCTTCGGCCTGTTGAATGGCCATACGGCAAAGGATCTCCACCGTGGCATCGTTGAGTATGATCTCGCCACTTTCATCAAGGATACCGTCGTGCCCATGTGATGTATAGGGGTCGAGTGCCACATCGGTTATTACCACCAATTCCGGTAGCGATTCTTTCAGACGCCTAACCGTCCTAAGCACCAAATTGTTTTCCTGCGTCGCTTCCGTAGCCTCCTCATTTTTCAGAGAGGAATCCACCTGAGGGAAAAGAGCCACCGCAGGAACTCCAAGACTGAGAAGTTCTTCGCACTCTTTAACAAGATCATCCAGGTTCAGTCTGAAAATGCCGGGCATGGATCCAACTGCATCCGGTGAATCCGTCCCTTCTTTTACAAAGAGCGGCGCGATCAAGTCGTTAGCCCCAACAACGGTCTCCTCAACCAGTTTCCGGATACCGGCGGATTTGCGTAAACGGCGAGGTCGTCTGGGTAGGTTCAATTCAAAATCTGTTTCCATTCGATTCGTAAACAATGGGATTGATTCACAGTTTGCAAATCCTGATAGTGCTGCGTTTTTCAATTTCCCGCAATTGTAAATACACGCTGGAAAATAAACCAACGAATGGAATCACCACTTAACCTCTACGATACGATGACTCGAAGCCTTCAGCCCTTGGTGGCTGAGGATGGAGAACAATTCCGATTCTATTGCTGCGGACCCACCGTTTATGGTCCGGCCCATATCGGGAATTTCAGGGCATTCCTGGTCCAGGATATTCTGAGGCGCACGTTGGAGATAGTTGGATTAAATCCCTACCACGTTCGCAATGTCACTGATGTAGACGACAAAACCATTCGTACGTCACAGGCGGAGGGAAAGAGTCTAAAGGAATTTACTACCTTCTGGACCGAGAAATTCGACCAGGATTCCCAAGCCCTGAATGTGCTGGCACCCCACGAGGAGCCCAAGGCCACGGAACATATCCCTCAACAAATCGATTTGGTTAAACGATTGATCGAAAAAAGTCTGGCCTACGTAGCGAAGGATGGCTCGGTATATTTTAAGGTTTCCGCCTACGAACCCTACGGTAAGCTGAGTCGACTTCAGGACCGCGAGGTTTCCACCCAATCCACAACCAGCTCAGGTGCGCAGAATGATGCGGATGAATACGACCGCGAGTCGGTGGCGGACTTCGCTCTCTGGAAATCGCGCAAACCGGAGGACGGTAACAACTTTTGGGAAAGCCCTTGGGGAGAAGGTCGCCCGGGCTGGCACCTCGAGTGTTCAGCCATGAGTCAACAATACCTGGGAGAAAGCTTTGATCTGCATGCAGGAGGAATCGACCTTTGCTTTCCACACCACGAAAACGAAATCGCCCAAAGTGAAGGAGCTACAGGCAAACCGTTTGCAAAGCACTGGTTTCATAACGCACACCTTATGGTTGAAGGGCAGAAGATGAGTAAAAGCCTGGGAAATCTTTATACCGTGGAAGAGCTCCGGGAAAAGGGGTTCACACCGATGGAGGTCCGTTATTGTCTTATTTCCGGACACTACCGGCAACCCCTCAATTTCACCTTCGCCTCACTCAAGTCAGGACGCAGTGCCATGAAAAAAATGGAGAAGGCGGTCTCTCGTCTCCTCGAGCGTATTTCCATATCGGAGGATGATTTTCTGGATCTCGCTGAAGCCCCCTTCCCTACTGATTGGGGACATTTTTCAAAAGCGTGGGAAGGATTGACCAACGATTTGAATGTATCCCAGGGGACAGGCGGCATCTTTTCCGGTTTCGCTGAGCTTGAAAAGCTCGACCTCGACTCCGCCTCCATACGAAAGGAACTCAAAGCTTTAGCCACTCTTCTCTATGCACTCGGCATACAACTGTTTCAGGGCGAGGAAGAACCTGTTCTTGAAATCCCTGAGTCAATTAAGGCACTGGCCGAAGAACGGTGGCAATCAAAGCAAAACAAGGATTGGGATAAAGCAGACGCGTTGAGAATACAACTTCAGGAAGACGGCTGGCAGGTTCTCGACCGAAAGGACGGATATGACCTGATCCCATCTTAGATTAGGTACAAGCCCGGTAAAATGAATCGCCATTTTCCGGAATTGGTGAAATGCTTCCCAGCCTAACACAATTAATAAACCGTATGAAACGCTTATCCCTAATCCTGGCATTTATTTGTGGAATGACCGCAACATCAAAACTACAAGCTGAAGTTTCCAAAAGCCTCCCTGAAACCATCGACCCAGATCGCCACTACTTGTTCTATCTGCATGGGCAGATCGTAGAAGGCTCGGATGGAACGCCAGTTCACCCGAACCTCGGCACCTACAATTACCCGAAGATTGTCGAAGCCCTGGAGAAAGAAGGATTCTGGGTGATTAGCGAAATTCGCCGCAAAAACAGCAATCCGGGTACCTATGCTGGACTGATCTCATTTTACGTCGATCAGCTAAAAGAAGCAGGCGTACCTTCATCGAATATAACAGTAGTTGGCGGCAGCAAAGGGGGGATCATCGCCTGTTACGTGTCCAATAAACAGCAGGATCCCGACATTAATTATGTAATCCTGGCCGGGTTCTTTTACAGCATGAAAGCCGATCCTAAAATGCTGGTATCGGGACGAGTTCTGGCCATCCACGACTCTGCAGATCAGAGCAATATCAACCCAAAATATTTTCTGAAAAAATCGAAAGCAGTAACCCAGGAAAAGATTGTTATTACTCGCAGAGGCTGGGGACACGCGCTGATTTTCGAACCCAGGAGAGAATGGATAAGTGAGCTGGTAAAATGGAGTGGTATCAAGGAGGAAAAAAAAGCCAAGGATTGAGCCCTTGACTTGCCCAGGCATTAACACTTTGAGTGGTGGCCGAATGAATAAGCTCTTTAACACAACCATTATCACCCGAACTATGATGCCCGGGGTCCATGGTTAATGCTGGTATTGAGTTAAGCATTTGAATCCCTGGCCCCGGAAAGAAGATCCGTGGCCTTTTTTATTTCCCGACCTGTCATTTTCCAATCCACTCCAGCTGATACGATTTTCCTGATATGAAAGAAATGTCTCCACTTGAAGAAATCCGGCATTCCTCGGCCCACATTCTCGCTACGGCGGTCCTCCGGCTTTTCCCGGAAGCCAAGCTCGATATTGGTCCCCCTACCGACACAGGCTTCTACTACGATTTCGATATCGAACACAAATTTACCGCTGAAGACCTCGAAGTAATCGAAGCGGAAATGAAAAAGGCCATTAAGGAAAACCAACGGTTTGAACGATTTGAAAAGACGCGTGAAGAAGCCGTCGAGCTCATCAAGGAAATAGGGCAAGAGGCTTACAAGTTGGGACGCCTGGATGACATTCCCGAAGGCGAAGCCATCAGCTTTTACCGCAACGGCGAGTTTGTCGACCTATGCGCGGGCACCCACGTGAACTACAGTAAAAAGATAAAGGCCTTTAAACTGTTGAGCATAGCAGGGGCCTATCACCGCGGTGATGAAAAGAATAAACAGCTTCAGCGCATTTACGGCACAGCCTTTGCCACTAAGGATGAGTTGCAGCAATACCTGGATCAACAGGAGGAGGCACGCAAACGAGACCACCGGAAGATCGGCAAGGACATGCAACTCTTCCACATTGACGAACACGTCGGTCAAGGTCTTGTCCTCTGGACTCCTAAGGGATCAATCATTCGTAATGAGCTGCAAAACTTCATTTCGGAGGAATTGACTAAACAAGGTTACGACCAGGTCTACACACCTCATATTGGGAAGCTGGACCTCTACCGCACTTCAGGTCACTTTCCCTATTACCAGGACTCCCAATACCCACCGGTTATAGACAGGCAATCCCTCGCAGACCTGGCGTCAGACAACAAAACCTGCGCGGACCTGACCAATATCCTCGAGGAAGGGCAAATCGAAGGCTACCTGCTGAAGCCGATGAATTGCCCCATGCATATCAAGCTTTTCGACTCGCAACCTCATTCCTACCGCGACCTTCCCACGCGCTTCGCCGAGTTCGGCACCGTTTACCGCTGGGAACAATCCGGTGAATTGAACGGCATGACGCGGGTTCGTGGATTCACGCAGGACGATGCCCACATCTTTTGCACCGATGATCAGGTTAAGGATGAAATCCAAGGATGTCTGGATCTCGTCAAAACAGTTTTCAACGTGCTCGGCATGACCGATTACCGCATCCGCGTCAGCCTGCGCGATCGCGACTCATCAAAATACGTCGGTTCGCCTGAAAATTGGGATAAGGCCGAAACTGCTCTACTCGAAGTGGCTTCCACTCTCGACGTTCCCTTTTCAGAAGAACCGGGAGAAGCCGCATTCTACGGTCCCAAGATCGATTTCGTGGTGAAGGACGTCATTGGCCGCGAATGGCAGCTAGGCACCGTGCAAGTGGATTACAACCTGCCAGAACGTTTCGATCTGAGTTACATTGGTCCGGACAACAAACCTCACCGGCCTGTAATGGTGCACCGAGCACCCTTCGGATCCATGGAACGATTTTGCGGGGTCCTCATCGAACACTTTGCTGGAAACTTTCCTACCTGGTTGGCACCGGAACAAGTTAGGCTGCTACCCATCAACGATGCCGTCCTGCCATTTGCACAAGAAGTTGAAGCCAAACTCAAAGCCGCCAAAATTCGTGTCAAGATCGATGCAGTCTCAGAAAAACTCGGAGCCAAAATCCGCCGTGCCGAACTCGACAAAGTACCATTCGTCGGCGTCATCGGTGGCAAGGAAGCCGAAGAAGGCACAGTCGCGGTTCGCTCCCGTGTGGCTAAAAGCAAAGAAGGAACGTACCCGGTTGCCGACTACCTGGATCTGATTCTAACGCAAATCGCTGATAAGACTTTGCCCGAAGACTAGGAATCTTGTAGGAGCAGCTTGTCCTGCGTGTCTCGTCAAAGCTCTTGAGCGGAGTCGGAAGCCTGTCGATGGACTTTACGCCGCGATTGCATCGCGATACTGGAATGTACGGTGATGTACAGGGTTTAGACCGGCTGGGATCAATCTGCTTTCAATTCGCGTTCTTTCGTGTCTTTGGAAGTTAACTCGAATTTGTTCAGGCACAAAAAAAGCCCCGCCTCGAAAGGCAGGGCTTTGTCAAAGCATCAATCAGTTACGGATACAACTAAATGGCGCCTTCTCCCCGTTCGTCGGTGCGAATACGAACCGCTTCTTCGATCGGGATCACGAATATTTTTCCATCCCCGATCTTACCGGTCTTGGCTGCCTTGACAATGGTCTCGACGGCCTTCTCGGCGATGTCACTGGCAACAGCAACTTCAATTTTAACCTTCGGGAGAAAATCGACGGTGTATTCACTTCCTCGATAGATCTCGGTGTGACCTTTTTGGCGTCCGAAGCCTTTAACTTCGGTGACGGTCATGCCTTCGATTCCTATTTCGGATAGGGCTTCTTTAACTTCCTCCAACTTGAAGGGTTTGATGATGGCTGAAATGAGCTTCATTCTTATACCTTTGTTTAAATTTTAGATTTATTTATTTAGTAACTATTTAGGATTCAATCATTAATGACTTGCCGGAGAGAAGTCAGGATAGGCTTCCTGGCCGTGTTCACCAATGTCCAATCCTCCGAATTCTTCCTCTTCACTTACGCGCAATCCGAAGACCTTTTTCACCAAGGTGAACGTAACAAAGGAAAAGACGAAAGCAAAGGCCGAGATGGACAAGGTTCCAAGAAGTTGAACGCCGAAGATTCCTCCACCGAAGATGCCTACAGCGAGGGTTCCCCAAATTCCACAAATACCGTGAACGGAGATGGCGCCAACTGGGTCGTCGATTTTAATCTTGTCGAAGAACAGGATGGCGAACACCACGAGTATACCAGCTATTAATCCAACCAGAACAGCACTCCAAACTGGGATTACATCGGCACCGGCAGTGATACCTACAAGACCAGCAAGTATGCCGTTCAAAGCCATAGAAAGATCAGGCTTCTTCAGCACCATCCAGGAAATGAACATGGAAGAGAGCCCACCTGCGCAGGCAGCCATAGCGGTGGTAACAAAAACAAAAGATACCCCTGCAGCATCAGCGCTCAGGACAGATCCGCCGTTGAATCCGAACCAACCCAGGAAGAGCAGGAAAACGCCAATCGTGGCCAGTGGCATACTGTGACCAAGGATGGGTCGTATTTTTCCTCCTTCGAGGTATTTGCCCTTCCGTGGACCTAAAACGATAACGGCGGCCAGAGCGGCAAATCCACCAAATGCGTGGACCAGAGAAGAACCGGCAAAATCGGCGAAATCCATACGATCAAGCCAACCTGTG
>Ga0114996_10009590_pt1 | contig 10600 bp, 5 predicted proteins | sample ArcticOcean_MG_C_4_FD_87039 | JGI IMG/M metagenome (GOLD analysis project Ga0114996, IMG submission 87039) | Marine microbial communities from western Arctic Ocean - ArcticOcean_MG_CB4_134 | ecosystem: Environmental > Aquatic > Marine > Oceanic | place: Arctic Ocean: Canada Basin | collected... | reverse complement strand
GCTAACGGAGAACCGATTGCCGACGCCGCTGCCCTCTCATCATTCCTAGCCGCACATCAAGCGAATGAGACCATTGTACTCGAGATTCAAAGCCTCTCTTCCGAAAACGGCAGTATGAGGCAAATCGAGGTGACCCTCGCCGACCGGTATGGCTACGAAATTGCTCGTGGAACCGACCCCGCCCTACTCGAGGCAATCGGTATCGAAAAGGGCGATGGATTTCTCGGGGTCATCGGCCTAACCGACGCTACGGTCGGAGTCGACCGGCTGGCCGGACCACTCGGTGGTGAGAAAACTGCCGGGGAGAGAATCTTCGGTCTACTCATCCAACCGCTCAGTATGTTGAGCATTCCGCTCGATTACGACGGACATGTAATGCATATCGAAGAAGAAGCACTGATTACCATCGATTCAGATTCACCTATCTCCTTTCTCGGGTCTGCCGGCGGGATCGTTTTGCTCGAAGGCTTATTCTGGATGATTTGGATAAATATGTTACTCGGTTTCGCAAATCTAGTGCCGATGATTCCCTTCGACGGCGGCCACATGATGACAGATTTAGTGCACTCGGTTACAGAACAATTCAATCGACGATTCGGTAGTTGGCATCCAGTCCGTGTCGAGCGGTTCGCTCGAATGGTCTCCGGCTACAGCAGCCTTCTCGTCCTGATAATCTTCGCCTTGCCGGTCCTGATTTCATTCATCGCATGAGACCACCACGCCGCTATCTGACCCGTCACCAAAGCCTTAGGAAATTACCGACCGTAGTTTTCTTAGTAAAATCACAACGGCGTGTATAGCAAGTGGAACTCAAGGTGAAGATAGTGAAACGGGTGTGGTTTCGATTAGGCTATTTATTTCGGCGTGTCACCAATACGATTACATCCACAAAAAGTGGATCTCACAAGGAAAGTACGGTTTGAATATCTACAACAAAAAAATCCGCCGGTAGATTAGGGTCGGTCCAAACAACACGAAGGTAGCCTTTGGCATCGATAAGATAGGTAGGTTGGGTGTGTGAAAAACCATAACCTTCCTGAGAATTATCACCATAGCCAATCGGGTCTACTCCGTAAGCATCTAAAATCGGCTCAATCGCCTCTGGTGAACCAGTCAGATGTGTCCAGTTATAGTTGTGACTGGATGTCCAGTTCTGCAGGACGATGGGTGAGTCATGCCAAGGGTCAATGGTGATTGAGACGAATGTCAGATTCGTCAATTCAGACTCATTCAGTAAAGTCTGTGCATACTTTAACGAGGCTGAAGTGATTGGACAAGTATCGACACACCGTGTGAAAATAAAGGCCAATACGACGACTTTATCCTGCTGTTCTTCCATCGACCACAATTCGCCATCCATAGATTCCACGGTAAAAATAGGTGCCCATTGGTCTGCCGCGAACCCTTCGCCGTAATACGGAGATTCACCTTCGGTTGCGGTCTCCTCAAGACAACCCGGCAGCAGGAGGCAAAAAGTGAGCAGCCAAGCCGTGACGCGCATCACCCTCTTCACTCAATAATCTCATAAAATGCTTTTCTGCAGAAAGCGTACAGCATCGCGGCGTATGACTACTCTAAGGTTCAGGAAAAAACCTGTTCGAGTGAAGAACTATTCTTCTGAACCGGTGCTATCTACTAAATCAGCAGAATCTGATTCGCCAGATTGGTCGGAAGCATTTTCCTCAGTTCCAGATTTGGCTGAAATCACTCCACTCAGCTCTTTGAGTTCGGGAGCACTACGCAACATTCGATTGATACCCAAGTCGATGACCACCGGAATGGCGATAAAAGCCGCAATCGTCATGAAAATTGCATTCCAAGACTTCTGAGTCACCGCACCCGCATTCGCAGATGCCGCCAACTTCACCGCACCAAACCACGGCAATTCAGGGCCTGCCACACCTTCAACCCAATCGGACCGAACCGCCTGCACCGGCTGCCCATTCTCATCGATGAGCCCCCATGAACCACCGACATGTGGCGAATCACTGCCTCGTACAGCGCGCATCTGATCGATTTGACAACCGTTGGTCTGCGCATTATCTCCAGTCGTCAACAAACCGGTATGCTTTGGTTTCCAGTCACGTATTGACAATGTTCCGTGCGGGTGGCAGGGGTAATCTAGATCGATTGAAATTGAAGAAGAATTTACAATAACAGTTCCCGGTACATCGAAAGTTATAACGCATAATCCAGAATATCCTGGCCCCTCAAGTGTTGGGTCCCAAACCCCTGACGAACACTCACCCGGCACCGCCGCAGGTTCCGTCGAATTGGCCACCGCTCGAAGCAGCGCGCGGTGAATTATCGGTGTATCGTTCCCACCATTTTTCCGATATATGATGACATCACCAGGCATGCCATGATTGCGATAACCCTCATTCAAACCGCCCTCTTCGGTCGCCTCTGCCCAAGTGATAATCGTCTGCCGTTCGAGCGACATTACCAAAATTATGTCCCCGGGGTCAATGAATCCAACACCGCCATCCGAATCGTGCATCATCGAGCCTGATTCAACGACCACCATCGGCGGTGTAGATCCGGTCATCACAACCATCGCCCCGAGCAGAATAACGATGAGCCCAAGGGCCAACAACGCTTCGCGGACCCAACTCCACGCCTGATCCATATCACTCGCCCGATTCATTCCTCAGAATCCGACACGGATGAGGCCGTCGCTTCTTCGCTCGTCTCCGCAACAGATTCTGCAGCAGGGATTGCCGGTCGGGTCATCGCCAGAATAGTGAACAGAGCAAAGAGAATTATTCCCGAAATTAAATCGAGATGAGGTGCAGCAACGGATTTCTGGTCAGCGCCGGTTATCATCGCTAGGAAATCGAGCGTATGGTCGCGTGCACCACCGACCGACTGCCTAGCAATCCCATGGATTGCATTCCACAATAATGCGATGATTCCAGTAATTGAAATCAGTATGGAAGCCTTGTGAACGGCTGGTTCTTTGAGGAATCCCATTTTAGGTAAAGCACGGGCCAGCATCGATTCTTCACAATTCCACCAATCGCTAAGGAACTCATCGCCTTCACTCGCCTTCTTTTCTGAACTCTTAGAAACACCCGATGTATCGAAAAGTTTCTTCGTTCGAATATGCAATTTATCATAACGCTCAATCAGTTTTGCCTGATGGACGCGGCCGAGTAACTTCGCCGCTTCCTCCGCTTCCTTACGACGACGCATCACTTCAGAGCGCGAATCCAATTCCAAAATCTCGTTCAAAATTGTAAGATTTTGCGCGTAGTGCATATATTCAGGTCCAGCCCATACGACGACGAAAAGAGCCAAGACCAATCCGACCCAAGTCAAATCGCGTAGAGACTCGCCGCCCTCAGCGGTCGCGCCGTCCATGAAGAGGAAGAAAACAATCGCCCAAATGACGACGGCGAGTGATATCATCGTCATCGTTTGTAGGATAATCAAGTGCTGATCACGCTTCGATTCCCACCACTTCTTCATCGGCTCCGTGATGCTGCTCAACTTGCCTGCCATAGTATTCAACCATGCGCCGCGAGACGGTTGCCTATCATCCCTTTTTCGGCCGGGCCCTATCCGAATTCCTTGAGTTCAAACCGAAAACCACCCCTAGAAATCCTCTAAATATCCATTCAATCTGCCTTCAAGCCATAATTGTCTAGGCCAACCCTCAGGAGTCACCATTTCCCTAGCATAGTCTGACATAAACAATCCTATCGATGTTTGTTTTTGACAAAACTCCTTATTCAACTAGCAATAATAAAATTCAATCTTAATATTGAGTCGGGGTAATGACTAAACGGTAAAGCCCAGTCTTGTAAACAATGTCCTTACTAACTTCAGACAAATCAATGCTTGTAGCCGGCCTAATGCTCTTAATACTGAACCTAGCAGTATTTGCCCCCCTTTCGACCGGTGGGGTACAAGATGCAGTAGACGATACATTTGCGACCTACACAAAAGATACAGCATGTGCAAACGATGATTGTACAGAGGCAAAGGCTGATTGGGCAGTTTCTACTTCCCAGCGCGATTATTCGGCTTGGACAATAACAAATCTTGACGATATGATGGACAACGGTTCAGAACCGGCCTATACAGAGATTGGGCCATTTACTTATGATATTACCAAAACTAATACTATTACTGGCTATGATGAAACAAATGGTACTCTAACATATACTCAAGTCAAGTCACATCAATGCGCTGCAGAAAGTGCAATGCCTTGTGACACTCCTGTAACTCAAATAAATATTGGATTCCAACCACAGGTGATCGGTGCAACAGGAATGGCGATTAATGGAATTATGGACTTAACCAAAGTCGCATTCTCAGCCGGTATGATGGGCAATGATTTGGAAAACATGCAAGCAGGCACAACAACAGCCACTACCATTTCAGCACAAATGGCCGGCGCATCTACTACAATGCAATCTATGGGAATGAATCAAACAACTGCAGACACAGCAGCCCCAGCGGCTGTAGCCAATGGATGGTTTGATGCATTTAATGCCTATTTCGAAGCAATCAATGGTTCACAGATGAATAACATGTCAGGTGCTGGTGAAACATACAATTATTCTACGGCAACCGGCCAATCAGCAGGTTTCACAGATATGTCGATGGCTATGAATTCAGCAATGATGCCAACAGGTGAATCCGCAGCATTGACCGGAGGACTTGGCGTTTTATTACTTGCAGGACATTGCTCCGCATATGCTACTGCTGATTACGCAGGAATGATGGCAGATGCAGCCAATGGATTCGCCAATGTAGGTACAATGCAACGTGCAACAATTTGGGGATATATGGCAATGGCAAATGCAACAACTCCAGACTTCAATACCACAATCGCAAGAGACCATGCAATTTGCTATGGTGTCGGTGGAACTTTCCTAAGCAATGGCGGTGGTGATAGCACATGGTATGCTGACACAACAGGAACTTCTGTAAATGCTTCAGCAAGATTCGCTAATATGGGAATTACTATTGACAACATGGTTGCAATGAATTTACTCTTCGCAGGACAGGGCACAGATACTCCAACAGGTCTTCTTGCTAGCAATGCAGACCAAACTGCCTTCGGACTTGCAACTTTCATGCAAATGGATGCAGCTTCAGCAATGACCGCATTCAATCTCGATGCAACTCAATATGGGGCAATAGCGATGTGGGCAGGTGCTTGGCTAACCGATGTTAGTAGTTTGCCTATGGTTCTCAAAGGTGGCTCCGGTGATATGAATGCATCATTATTCGTCAATACTACTTTTGGTTCTGCAGACCCTATCAATGGCGGTTACCTGACCAATAGCCTAAATCTAGGCGGCGGATGGGGACTTATCGGTGCATCACTTGGCGCACCAGCAGTTGATTTAACCCCTCAACAATCTGGTAATCTTCTCTATGGGCCACTTGGACTAACAACTTCAACAGGTGCAACAGTATTCCTATTCGGGGAATTATCTGGAAAAACACCTCCAATTAATTTCGCTACAAACCAACCAGGTGAGCAAATGACTTGGAACGCTTCAACAATAGCAACTCTATACGGAATTGATGAAAATGCTGCAAGTGCAGTTCGCGCTTTGATGATGGGCCCAATATATGGGGAAACATCATCATCTTTCGTGCCTGGTTATTTGATGAGTACATTCGGAACTACACAGTATTTGACTCAACCTGTGAGTGCGTGGTTATTCGGATGGCATGACCCAGTTAGTGCTTACCTTGCTTCAGGAAACCCAATGAACATGACTGTTGGATGGGCTTCTCTCGATACCAATGAAACATACTATGGTTCAGATGGAGTTCTCAATGGTGATGGAACATCATACACAATTTGTACTGGAGAAGTTTCCACTTGTGATAAAGGAGAATCTGTATTAGAAGATGGCTCCAATGAATTGCCATGGCATAACACAAGAATGGCAACAGCAACCTATGGATTGATCGGAGTTGAATACCTAGATGGTGCAACAGGCGGATTCCTTACAGGAGATGGAGATAAGGTCGATGTTTCAGGATATGCAGTAGTTCCAGTTACCTGTGACGAAACCGGTACCGTTGAAGGTATTCCAGTTGACATCTGTACAGCATCAGTAGATGCAACAACACGTTCAATACAAGCAAAGAACCTCAAAACTTTCACTTTGCTAGATGCAACACCGAGCGCTTTACCAATTTTCTTGGGCAGTGATATTACATTGAAGAGTGAGAAATTATCTGGCTTGATTATCGCAGGAGAATCAACTACGACATTTTACTTGGACACTCGTCAAAATACCAATATGACCACTGCCCCTCCAATGTCTGATTTGACTAAGGTATTCCAAATCAAATCTTCATCGTCAATAGGCGAAGAGGATGCGGCTACAATGGAGAGTTCAATTGTGACCAATCAGGAAACATTCTCTTATTGGACAAACTTTGACCATCCTGTAGATTATCTAACTGTATTGTTCTATCTTGGAGCGGTTCTATGTATCGGCAATGGCCTTCGTCTAATGATGGGTGCAGAGGATGAATCTGAAGAAGAACCACAAGCTGAAAGGAATGATGAAGAGGCTGTTGAAATCACTGAGCCAGAATCGGTATGAATGGTAAATTATCCAATTCAATTTCAATAGTGCGAGAATTCAACAGCGTCTGACGCAGGTGCTACTTTGTGACCAATGTCAACAAGGGTGCCAATGATAGAAGTTGCTTGCAAAAACCAACACATACCTCAGCATCAACACTCCAAATATTTCACGCAAAACCGACCCGCGCACCTCACGCTCAACACTCCAAACTTCTCACGCAAAATTCTTGCCAAATTCAACTTCTAATTAATTAAGAAAAAATCTAAAATTAAACAAATAAATTGCAGCGAGACTTTTACTGGTTTCGGTACGAAATAAATTCTAAATAACAAAAAAAAGATTCCTGCCATTATTGGTTACTCATCACTCCAGGAAAAAATAGCAAAACCGCTGCTCTACTCTATTGATTCTGTTGAGATTGGGAAGAGCATCTCCGATCGATATTCTGCTCTTTAGCAGGTCACCTTGAAAATAGAAATTGCCAGATTCTGACTCTAGTATGACGGCCGTTTCACGATAAACCATTCGAGGGGTGCATTGATAGCATCGAGCGGTTTGTTCAAGGCGACCCCATAGGGTCGGAGGACTCGAAATGAGAAAAACAGCACTATTCTTGACCGTTTTGATGCTCTGCATGACGGCGATGCCGCTCGTTGCTGCGGCGACTACAGAAACTCAGTTCTCTGATGGAACGACAAACTTCACCCACCAATTCAGTCAGCAGGGCAGTACCCCGACACCGGGTGTAAACATGCCATATGGAGCGAGGGTGACGGGTGCTAATTTCAATGTCATGGGAACTTCTTCCGGCTACAATTGGGACAACGTGACCAGCGATGCCGATTTCGGTGGAGCCGGCGCTGGCTCCCGCTCATGGACTGGCTCACACTTCAACTGGTACCGGAATAGCGTCACAGTCGAAAATGACGAGGTCTCACTAACTCCTATGGCGACGGTCAACGACCGCGACCTCTCCTCGACCAGCCATCTCGACTCCTCATCAACAACCGTTCAGAATACAACCGGTGCATTTGCCTCTAGCGGTGACCTTGGATTCCTCGGTGCAAAGAAAACAGGGACTCATCAACAGTTGTCGAGTGGCAATTGGAATTATCCTGGGGTGACATTCGATTCTGATGAACGACGCTATGTCGCGATGTATAGCGGCAGTAGCCTCTACACCGTACCGACTATCCAAGTCTACAACGATTCAACCAATGTCTACATCGGAACCGCGACGGTAGCGACGAACAGTTGCAATTCAAATTCACTCTACACCTTCTACGATGGTGCCGAGGATAATGGAACGCTTTGGGCAATTTCTTATTCCTACCGAATTATCTCAAAATGGACTGTCAGCGGCTCATCTTGGTCGTGTGACCAGAGTTGGTCTTTCACATCGTCATTCTATTACCCGATGGGTATATCGATCGACCCAACCGATGGACAGCTCTATCTGCTCGTCAGAGACAGTTCAGGTACCACTTCATACAATGTTTGGAAGGTCGGCAAGTCGAGCCCGACCACAGCTACTGCGACCTACTACCTCGGCTCTTCTTCGACTCTGCCTGGAACCCTTTCTGGACTAGCTGTGCAAATGCCGCGGATGACAGTCAACCGTTACAGCACCTCACAATCGACTCATTATGTATTCCATTACGATCAAAATTGGATGGATTTGCAGGGCGAGTTTACCTTGTCGAGTAAAGGTCACTACGGTTTGACTCAGGGCACTGAAGGGCACTTGACATATTCTTGCTTCTATCGAACATACTGTAGTTCGCATACTCGCAAGGTCCTGTACAGCGGCTCGAGTACAACTTATGATGACCGCACGGCCAGTTCTACGGCTGCCGTAGCACGCTCGACCACGATAACGGTGTCAAGTTCTGTCACCGAAGTATCGCTCTCCGGCGCTATGCATTACGCGCCAACCGGAACTAGCGTCGAATACGCTCTGTCGAATGATGATGGTTCAACTTGGATTTCAACATCTGTTGGTAATACGGTCACCTTCGCAATTGGTGGTACTCAAATCGTCTGGAAGGCGTGGCTCAACTCGACCAATACTAGCATCGTACCCGTACTCGACCAAGTTCAAATTTCTTATGTCGCGAGTTACAACTCGAACGGCTATATCCGCGCTTACAAGTATTACAACTCCGGCAATGCGCCGGTCGCAGCGCAAGTTTGGTGGAACGGAACTTCGCCTGGTTCATCGTACTTCAACATCTATTGGCAGGATGGTAATGGTGCAACTTACCAAATCAATAATCCAGGCACCCAAACTTCGTTCAACTCGCCCAGCGGTCAGCGATATTACTATCTCTACTTCTACCTCTACTCGGGCACCGGAAATGCTGATACACCAATTCTTGAAGATATTAATGTCAAGATGTTTACCAACGCACCGCGTGATGTAAAAATCGATATTGGGGACGATGGCTCAAACGAATGGACCTACACAGAGACCCTACTCGGAACAACCGGAGCCGGTGGTGCGAATATCATCAATGCACTGAACGCCGCAATACCAGATACGGGCAGTGGCACCGTACTGGTTCCAATTACATTGAAATCTGGCGCCATCGGTCAAGTCGAAATCACTTCATTCACGATTGATTATGTCATGCAGACAGTCAATCTCGACATGAACTGGGACACTACTATGGTCTTCCATGAGCGAACTAGTTCCTACGAGGTCATAACCCGACATGTAATCGGAGAAAATTCTCAGTCGATTCAAACCGCAACGCTCGATTTCTTTGCAAATCCATCGTCAGATGCGCCTTCGCTCGTCTGGTCACATGACGGGTCACTGGTCGATGATGATCCCGAAGATTGGATTGTCCCCGACGCCGGTGCAACATGGACCAACAACTCGAACGGTATTTTTGAGATACATTGGATATTCAGAATTACCAACAACTTCCCAGAGCAGGAAGATGTCGGATTCCGGGTCAGTTGCACCGACGACCTCGGTAATACTCCGGAGCCTCTTTCAATCCCGAGCGCTAGCATTCTTGTCAACCAATCCTACGGCTTGGGTTGGCTCGATATCCGCGACATGGAGGGAGAGGTCACTTGGGAAGATACGCCTGACGGTGCGTGGGTCGCAGCGGGTGAAACGATACACTTCCAGGGAGCGATGTGGTTCAGCAATACCGAGGACTCGCCGCTCAACTCCGCTTTCGATGTTCAAATTGCTCAGAAGAGTGAACAGGGCGACTTTGTCGAGGTCGGCTGGAAGGATACCAACAACCCAGATGGTTCTTTCTTTATCTCCTTACAAATGCCGAATGTCGATGTCGCTGAAGGCATAACCTACGAAGTGCAGACCTACAATGAACGAGACCAATCCCGCGTATTACCTATCGATTCCTCATGGCAGCGAACCTACCGAATCGACGCAACCGCGCCAGACATTTTGGGCTCAATGCCCAAAGAAGGCGCGTACGAAGCAGCAGCAAACATGCAACCGATACGGATAGATGTCGTCGATGCTACGGGCCAACCTGAAGTATTGACGCTACATTATTGGGTTGAAGCGGATGATGATACGAACAGAAATGGGCAACCGGATATGGAGGAATATCGGAATTTGACAATGAGTAACAGTACTGTCGATGAACGGAAGCAGTTCGTTGGTATTATCGATGATACGCGCAACCCTAACATGGCTTCAGTCAGTTACTATGTCACCGGTACCGACCCCGCTGGTAATCCACTAACCACCACCTCCGGCCCAGGCTTTGGCTATGATCTCGCGACCTACCGTACACGCAAAGATATGGAGTCATTATTCACTGGTCTCGATTGGCTCGGCCACTCGGATGGTGAGACCGTTTATGCTGGCGAAGAACAACTGATGACCGTCGGACTCGTCGATGCAAACGGACTCATTGACTTTGAAGAAATCTCACTCGTCTTCGACTTTGAAGGACCTGACCCTGAACGCGACCAACAGCGAATCAGTTACAGCGGCGTTAACGACTCGTTCTGGACCGAAGGCGCAGATATCGAATTACTCT
>Ga0114996_10009589_pt1 | contig 10602 bp, 15 predicted proteins | sample ArcticOcean_MG_C_4_FD_87039 | JGI IMG/M metagenome (GOLD analysis project Ga0114996, IMG submission 87039) | Marine microbial communities from western Arctic Ocean - ArcticOcean_MG_CB4_134 | ecosystem: Environmental > Aquatic > Marine > Oceanic | place: Arctic Ocean: Canada Basin | collected... | reverse complement strand
CCAGCGTCTTTCTTTACGGGGTAAAGCCGAGTAGGGCTTGTCCCGACTAGCGACGTAAAGCCGCCTGTGGCTAGAAGCTGAGCTACCAATGATTGTTCTGCTGCCATGTTCTTCTATATTGTTTTTAGATAATTACGGACGGCGGCCCGCATCTTCTCTGGAGCGGCGCGAGCCGCGCGCTTACGCGCCTGGTGAAATCCCTGAAGCCCCCCGTCGCCGTCCTTGCGGCCATATTCAATCACGTTCGTTTTAATATCGCCGCGCTTGGTCTTATCGCTAACGACTCCGAACCACGCACCAGCCGGGATCTTGGTTCCTGTTTTGACAGGAAGCCGCCCAGATCCAATCCGGCTTTTGTAGTCTCCTGTATCGACCGGAGCGATGGACCGAGCCAGCGCGGCGGACTTGTCCGCTTCTAGCCCTGCAGCGCGTGCAACAGCCTCCAATAGCCCTTTTCCCGCGGCTTCGTCCAGGCCTCGAATTACCTCGTCTAGGTTTTCTACTCTGAGCATATTACGTGTGGTCCTTGCACAGCAGCTCCGAGAACTGCAAGTGGCCTGTTACACGCCGGACGTATACCACGTCCAGTGTTTTCTCTGTCGCGACCCGGCCATGTCGCGGCGTCCAAAATATACGCATCCCCACATCGGCTTCCTTGTCTGCGCGATGAAGTATAAAGACCCGGTAGGTGGCCTCGGCGTTCCTCACCCCCCGGTCTAGCGCTTCAAGTCCAGATAGGGGCATAACTCGCGCCCATGCGGTCATGTGAGAGGCCCACGTTAGCGTTGGCTCGTTCAGGGCGTTGAAAACCTCGGTAGCGCTCTTGATCGTGATCCGCTCATCTAGCTGGCCGAGTGTAGGCATTACGCTCGCACGATCCTATACGGCCACCAAAGGTTAAACGACGTTCGGCTCATCTCCACTCTTGACCCACCTATGGAGAACTCTTCACCTTGAGCATTGCGATATGCGTCGGCGCATTCCAGGAGCAGGCCGGCTTTGATACTGTCCGGGATTTCGTCCGCGGTGCCTAAGCCCGATAAGTGCCTCACCACTACGCCATTTATGGTCTTCAGTGTTACGGCGGGCCAGGACTGGGCGTACTTCAATGCGACGCGTCCCGGCTCGGGTGCTGCGTTGGCCTCATATACAGTCGTGGCTACCACCGTTGACGTGTCACCGGAGTCGGTATAAGTGATTGACGTTACGGACTGAAGACGCCCCCCGGAAAGCACAAGGCTATCTGACCCGCCGGGAAAGGCGTCGAACGATTCATCCACCGTTCGCTCGATCAAGTATCTGCCAGTGAACGTCTCGCACCGAGCCCGCGCGGCCCGGATGATCGACCAGAGCCGCAAATCTTCAGCTGTGTCGTCGCGCTCGATGGCGAGGTGATCCTTTAACTCGTCTAGCAATAGCGGCTCGTGCGCGGCAGCCGTTACGGTTGTGCTTCTGCTCATGTCTTTGCCGGCTTCAGCGTGACGTTACCGCGTGAAACCACACTCTCGTTAGCTGATCCGTCAGTCACTTTGAGTTGGTGCCAATATACCCGCGGCTCTAACGAATCCGTGTCGGTGTCGGCAACCGTAACCGTGCATACCCCGTTGGCCGCGTCCGTGATCACCCCTGCGACAGTGAGGGCCGCTGAGCTAGCCATGGGGTGCGTATAGAGCTTCCAGGCTATTGTGTAGGCCGTGATGTTAATAGCCGTCGTGCCGTCGGAAGTCACGGTGAATGAAATAGTCCGGTCTTCACCTACGTCAAGGTGGAAGTGTTGGTTTACCGCGCTCATGACTTCGCCGTGAAGGATGTCTGGGCCAGCAGTCCGCTAAGACTTGGATTGGCTGCTGTCGCGGTGAAGGATGTCTGGGCCAGCAGTCCGCTAAGAGATGGATTGGCTGCTGTCGCCGTGAAGGATGTCTGGGTCAGCAGTCCGCTAAGAGATGTCGAGCTCACGTTATGCGATCCCCCTCTGTGATGTGCTTGATCAACTTCTTAAGGAACGCCTTCAGGTCGCTTATGCTTGACAGGCTATCGACAATGCTGATCAGCCGCGCCCGCTCATATAGCTTGTCGGGGCTCCAGTTTGACCGATTGGCGTTGATCGCCACCACTAAATCATCGGCGGCGGACTGCGTAACGTCCCTGCCGAAAACAATTGTTCCGACCTTTGATTTTCGGTCCAGTGTAACGGTGGCCACGTTATCGTTCGCCGCCTTTGCAAACTTTAGAACCTGATCCTGCCCCGGCCAACGCGAGCCGGCGTTAAGGTTGAACGTCTCGTGGCTTGACATGCTTGCGCTTCTTTCGTTTTGGTTTGTTACCGGGAGGTTCAATCTGAGGCCCGCGGAGCTCAGCGGACCTCAGATCGAAAGCCAAAGTCTCAACCGCTTTACGTGCCCGGTCGAGACGATTGCCAAGGGTTTCCATTTTTAGGCGGACCAGTCAGCAGTCACCGTAGTGTCGGACCCGCGAACGGTTCCCAGTGCGGCGTTCACTGTTACGTCTTCGTTAGCGGTGTCTACCAGGCGAAGTGTGCAAGTGCCCGCCGCCGTCGTGAGAACCTTGAAATGGTCAGTCGAAACGTGAGTGGCCACGAGGTCGCCCACTTGGAAGGCCGGCCCGGTCGAGTGGGTGTGGGCTGAGCCGCCAACACCCGTAGCGAGATCCGATAGCCATACGTCGATAGGGACAGGCGAGGTGATCGCCGTTCCATCGGGGTCAAGAACGGTAATGACTACGTCAATCGTGTTGGATGCCGCGTTGGCCGCGACCACTGTAATCGATCCGACCGCCGCCGATGAGGCGTTAAGGTCAGCAGCCGTTGCGGTGATTGCAGTTCCCGCGACGGCCAATTCGATACCCTCCGGCGCAATAGCCGCAACCTGCGTTCCGCTGCCGTCTTTAAACGTCAGATTGCCGTTTGACCAATCCGACGTTACATCTGTCTGGGGCATAAATGTGTTCCTTTTCTTCGCGGCGAGCCGACCCGAAGGCCGGCCCGCCTGACGATTTGCTTAGATTACGGTGGTGGGCGATACGCCTTTTCGACTCTGGTCGACAAGGGCGAAGACGGCTGCGTCAACCGGGGAATCGGCGGACTCGGTTAAGGTGAGGCTAACGTAGTCGAAACCTTCCGTTAGTTCGTCGCGGTAAACTTCCACGAGGGTCGCCTTTGCGGCGCCCGCCGCGGGTGTTACGCCCGAGGCCGTCGCTGTCTGCCATGCGCCCCAGGTGTCAAGGCCGCCCGCCGTCGTTAGCAAACGATAACGGAAGGCGATGTCCGCGGTGCTGGTCCCGGTGTTCGTTGTGGCATTGGATAGCGTTACGATGGCCGTCCCGGTCCCGCCAGCGCCCTCCGCTATAACGAAGCAGACCGTTCCATCGCATTTGATCCAGTCCGTGGTTGGATCTGTGTTGTAGCGGTCGGCATCCGGCGCCAAAGCTAACGGGATTATGTGAATGTTTTCTGAAATTGTGCTCATTGTTTTCCTTCTGTCTCTATGTCTCTGCGCCTCTACGCGCGCGCGTCTAGGGTTACGAACGGTGATTGGGTGTTGGAGCCGTTTACAGGGGTGATGGCGCTTTTCCACCACGATTTACCGTCGTTGCGAAGAGAGAAGCGGAATGCAGTCTCTTCTTTGGTGAAGTTCACGTGCATGCTCTGGGCCGACTTAATCCCGCCCTTTGTCGCGTACAGATACTGCGAGAGGTCCGCTAGCAAAATATCACCCTTATCGCCCAACGTCGACGCATGCTCCACCGCGATCACTGGACGCCCCATCAGCGTCGCGTTGGGCGATGCAGAGAGACCGCCCGCAGGCATATAAACCGGAACGCCGCCCGTGCCCACAGCGAGGGACATGGCGTTAAGCTGCGGTTCTATGTCCTGATTGATGAGCCACACCGAATTAGACCGGCTTGCAGCGTGGAGGCGTGCATACATGTTGATGACGTTTTCGTAGAGAACCGTATCGGCCACCTGTCCGGATTCTTTAGCTACGCTGACAAGCGAAGCGGATTCCAGAATGCCCTCCATCTGCCCCACGCCGTCGCCCGTCATCATTTCCGACTCAATCTTATATGTGATGGCCTGCGGGACGAGGCCGTTCACTATACTCGCAACCTGCGATGCGTCTTCGATGTTCTCGTCGGTAAGGTAAACAAGCGCCGTCAGCTTCTTCAGTTGCAACGCGACGCGCTCGAACGCCGCCTGGCTTCCAGTGAACGAGCCAGCCTCTGCGGTTCTGTATGCACGGATGCCGCCAAATCGACCAGCAGCCGTCGACCGGTCGCTGCCCACTATAGCGTTCCAGCTTGTCGTGTTACCCACCGAAATGGGCACGCCTTGGGTACGGGAAACGATTTGCCCTTGCGTGATCTGGTGCTGTAGGATCGTGTCCGAAATGCTAGTAGGAACGAGGAAGCCGCCTTCGCTGTCAATTAGATTGCCTTGGCCGGTAGGCGCGCGCTTCTCATAGAGCGACCTGTAGTCCGCGTGGACGTTACCAGGAAGCTGCCTTGTAGTGTCCATGGAGTGGACTATCTGGTAAAACTGGGCGGCCTCCTCGACCGGCCAGGAGTTGAAGTCGTCCCGGCTCTCGGCCTGTGCCGCGACGGGCTCGGTGTTAGCGTCGACCGGAACGTGGGAGGGGGTTTTGAGGGCCTTGACTCGCCCCTCGAAGCCGGAACGCCTGTCGATTGCATCCAGGTCGTTTTCGCCCTGCGTCATCTCGACTCCGATCTGAGCTATGCGCTTGCCCTCTTCTTCGGTCAGGCTCTCCCGCGTTTTGTCTGCGTCGACAGATTTGTATATCGCATCGCCTTCGGCTGCAAGCGCCCGCAGGCGCGATTCCACTGTATTCCTTGTCATTTTTTAATGTCTCCAAATCCTTACAAAACAGATAAGACTGCTCTTCGACGTAAAGCCCACGCGGCTGCGCTTATACGCGCAGTGCTGTTGCCTGAGTGGATTTCCTCGCGGGGTTCCGGCTCGGACAAGGCTTCAAGCTTCTTGATGCTCTGCGCAACCAGGTCATCTTGCGTCATTGTTAACGCAAAACCTGCTCGCCTGATAACCAGGGCCTCCGTAATGGCGTCCCAGTCAATTCCTGAATCGCTTATTGACCGTTGAACCTTCGCCGATGTGTGTCTAGAAGCAGGCATCACGACCGGGCCGGTCTCGATTAGCGCGATTTCTTTAATCGTCCGGTGGGTAGGGCGGCCGTTCTTTTCCTCCCAGTCCTCCTGGTGGACGGTGAAGGCCATTGAAGATCCGTCGACGTCGCCACGCTCAATCATCAAGACTACGTCCTTCGAGCGGCTGACGTCCGGGTGCACTCTTATGACGTATTCGAGCCCTCCGGGGGTCTCGTCAACGTCCATCGTTCCTGATTTGGTGCGGCCCAGCAGGAATCCTGGATCGTGGTTAAACATGCCCAGAATGTCAGGGTTTTCCGCTAGCGTTTTGCTGAACGCGCCAGGCGCGACGCGCTCCTTAAATCCATGCACTGGATACCAATTATTGAAAGATGCGCCGAGACCAGATATGGTTAGGCAGTCGGCGTCGTCCTGGCCGACTTTGCAACGGGCGCGAGTAGCGCGATACTCTTCTAAGGTGTTCATAATTTACCCCGGGACTAACATGCAGTTGCAGCCCTTGTGCAAGGGCGGATTCATCAGGTTTCGTTTGATCTTCAGAGGCCCTTTCGCCCCGGATGGATTGAAGTCGGTTTTGCCTAAAAACTGCTGGCCCTTTGTGACCCTCTTTCCTCGCATGGCGCTGCAGAACGGGCAGCTTCTCCCGAACGTGACCCAGACCAGCCCGTAGCCGTTAGCACTAAAGGTCTCCCTCGAGGTGATATTGGACAGCAGGAATGCTTCGCGTTGACCCCAGCGCTCCGACCGGGACCGACCGGCTCCGCCGTCCTCCCAATTAACCAGCCGGTCCTCGATTGCTTCGGCCACATTTTCGCCGGCTTGCTCGGCTTTGAGTGCGACGATCGACAACTGGTTGGTGGTCGATCGGCCCCAGTTCCGAGCCGCTATAGTCGCGTAGTCATCTACGGACTGAGCCACATCGCCCGCTGTGTCTAGCCCTATTTCGAGCGCCGACTGTGAAGCTATGTCGACGGCAAGAGCGAGAAACTGAGGCTTGAGAGCCGCGGCTACTTTCTCGTTCTGGGCCTGCGTGTATTTGCCAAGCCATTCTGCGAACGATTCCGCTGTCCGGCTAAGAACCTGAGGGGAGACAGCCCGTATGGCCTTGGCGTCCTGCTGTAAAATCCTTGCGTATACCGACTCAATCGGCCCCGCGTAGCGCTGGGTGGTGTCCCGTCGGCCGATCGATCCCCTTACTTCAGCCGGCGTCAACCCGGCGGCCATATTCTCTTGTACTTGGTCCTCGTCTTCTTCTTCTTCGGGCTCCGCTTTAGGTTCTCCGGTCATCGTGCTAAGCGGCCCCAGGTTGAGTGGTACTAGCGATTCATCGCCGCCAGGTACGGACTCAAGATCAAGCCGCGCACGAGCTTCGTTCACTGTGTTCATTCCGCCGTGAACAGCTATCGACAACCCTTCCATTCGCGTTTTGAAATCACCGCGAAGCAGGGCGTCTACGTTGTGTTTGACGTAATATTGGGTTCGCTCATCCGGCGTCAAAAACGCCGCTTCTATCGCCTGCTCCATGCTCACGAGGTCGGGCATCAGCGTGTATTGCAGATACTCAAGGGCCTGGTGTTCGATATTGGAAAACGTAGCCCGATCCAGCCCGTTCAGCCTGTGTAGCGGGACCAGGAACACTTGAGCCAGGACTTCCTTATTCCATCGCTGGGTCTCCATGAACTGGGCTTCGTTATTCGGTATTTTAAGGGTTTGAGCTACGTCCATTCCGCGCGGCAGCACGGCGACTGTAGCCAGCCCCCTCTTTCCCATGAACTGCTTGTTCCAGCTGTTTACGAACTCGGTTTTGTCGTCTTCTGTGTCGAAGCCCGTAGGGTGCGTTAGGATCGTTTTCGGCTGGGGGCTAGTGAAGTAGGACGCCCCGTACTCGTTTAGGGCTATGGTCGAGCCGAAGGCATCCATGTTCCAGCGTATAGGCGAGACTCCCGAGAATCCATCAAACGATAGCCCGAAGTTGTGCAGCACTTGATCGGAGGTCAACTTCCTCGGCTGGATTTCCCCGGTCGGAGTGTATTCAAACGTCTTAACGCCGTCGGTCACGCGGACCCTCATCCGCTCTGCGTTGAGCGGCCACGTAGTTAAGCCGCCCAGCCCATCCCTTACGATCTCCGAGTAGTCGTTCCCATAGGTGTGAACGGACGCCCAACCTCTACGCCTATATATGGTCGAAGTCATGAGCGGATTGGGTCGCTTGATCCACTGCGCTACCGGGTGTTGGGTCACCTCCGCGCGACCGCCACCAGCCTTTCGCTCGTAGAGCTTCAGCGGGAGTGCGGATTTATCCCGCGACAAGATGTTGATGCAGGCGTAAGCCGTGGCGCAGCGGGCGCCGTTAGACTCAGAAACAGACACGCCTGATGGAGTCGGCTTCCCGAAATCACCCAGGTCAATTATTTGGTCTAACTGAGCCACGCTTAGGTCTACGCCTCTAAGGGCTGCCGAGGCCGCCTTGATTCTGTTCAGGATTTTCATCATGCGAACGCAAGCTGGCCCATTCGGATTGGCTCTGTGACCTTCGAACGGATCATCGCGGAGTAAGCCATTATGGTCGCCACTGGAAGGTCGATCTTGTTTTCATCGCGTTCTTTACGCGGATACACGTTATCCTTGGAATCTCGTCTAGATACGACTGACGACATCTGCCAGGCGTCCATAGGGCAGCCTTCGTGGGCCAGCCGTCCGCTATAGACTTCGGCTTCTAGCTGCTTCATAGGCTCGGATAAATTCATAATTATTTGTCGCACCTCCATGACCGGCAAGCCTTCCGCTGTCAGCTCTTGCATCATTTGATGGGCCTGGAACGGGTCGAACGCGACCGCCTGAACGTTGTAGGTCCTAGCCAGCTGCCGAAGCCGATCTTTGATTAACTCGAAATCCATGGCTGCGCCGTCAGTGGCTTCGAGTCGCCCTGAGCTAACCCAGCCCCTGTACTGCGAATTGGTCGACGCTTCGACGGTGTCCTCCGGAACAAAGCACCATCGAAATAGGTAGTTTTTGTTTCCTTTTCGGAACACGGCCCGGATCGCGCTCATGTCTATCTTGCTCGCTAGGTCAACCCCGATCCAACACGGGCACCCCTTGAAATCGTCTATATTTAGGTCGGCCCCAAGCTGGTCCCATCGACGCATATCCATCCACGCTTTATCTGAAGACACCCACACACAGAGGTGCTTCGTAAGGAAGCCGGTCTGCGCGCTGGCCATCTCAAGCGCTTTCCGCGCCTTACGGTTAAGGTCGTCGGGCTTGACTGACACGCCATAGTTCGGATTGGCCTTCGCCCACGTATCAGGGCAGGCCCAATCGTCGCCTTCGTCTATCGTGTATATAGTCCCGAAATACGTTTCATCGATAGCCGCTTTCGTCAGGATCTTCTTTACGTAGCTTCGTTGCTCGTAACAGATTCCCGCCCGGTTAGACCCTGCCGTCGTTATCGAATCAATGAGCGGCTGAGCCCGTGCACCCGTGCCGGTTTCGAGAATTTCATACATCGACCGCGTAGGATGCGCGTGTAGTTCGTCCACGATGGCGCCGTGGATCGAAAGCCCGTCGTGTCCGCCGGTGTCTTTGGACAGCGGCTTAAATGTGGAAGACCCAGCCAGAATCGCGTGGGCCATCGTTTGAAGACCGAACATGCCTCTTAGATCCGGGTCGGCTTTGATCATCTGGGCGGCAATTCCCCATGAAATCCTGGCTTGTTCTGAGTCTACAGCCGCCGAGTAAACTTCGGCCCCGGCCTCCCCGTCGCCAACCAGCAGGTACAGACCCTCACCGGCTGCTATCGTCGTCTTGGCGTTCTTCCTCGGCAGTTCGGTGTAAGCCGTCCTGAACCGCCTGCGCTGGTCAGTGGACCGTCGCCAACCGAATATAGTGGATGACCGGAAGCACTGCCAAGGCTCAAGCTTTATCGTCTCGCGACGCTTAGCCCACTCGCCCTTCACGTGTCTTAGATTCGAGAGGAATCGACATACGCGATGGGCCTCGGCTTCATCAAAATAGAATTCGCCTCTCCCACGCTTGGTTCCCCACCGCTCTAGGTCGGCCAGTTGGCGTTCGCAGGCCATCCGCGCCAGTTCTCCGGCGGGCGTCGACCCATCGACAACAGAGCGCGCGTAGTTGCTCGCGCTGTCGACGTACGGCGATTTCAATTGATCGCCCTAATTCCGAGGCTCGCTTGGGTGAATAGCTTTGATTATTGCCGTTAATATCACGACGGCAACTGCAACCTGTGCTCGGTCGTCCATGGCGAACCGGCTACCGAATGTACACGTACGCCGCGCCGTCTTTTGCGTTGCCCGCATTCGTCACCGCGAGCGTAAGTGTGCTGTCAACACACCCACCAAGACTCGCCTGGAGTACGTACTCGGTGTTGGACGTGTGGCGATTCGCGCCCGCGCCGGCCAATACGTCAACGCTGTCGGCGTCCGTTATCGTAATGTCGTAGCTCGCCGTTGGCGCAGTCGCTCCGGGATCTGTCACAAATGAAATGACTTCCCCGTTGTACGTGTTGCTGGTCGTCGCGTCCGCCGCGCCTCCAGCCGATGATGTCCACGAGAACTTAACTCTCTTGACTGGACGGTGTGTGCTCTCGGTTGTGGTGACGGTTCCGGCCATTAGATGATTACCTCTTGCGTTTTTAGCGCGTCAGACGATCTTGATTATGCAATACAGCCATCCGGCGGAGGGGGTCCATTCCCGACGGAAGCAGTGCGGCCATGACGGAGTCATCTCGGGCGTTGGCCACTGGTTCACGCCTTGAATTTGTTGCCGCTGTGTCCTTTTTCGCGGCGGGCGGGGTCGCCTTGTTTAACCTGCGAAACAAATCGCGAATAACTTCTGGCGTTCTTTTCGCGCCCTGAGTCCTGCCTTTTGTCATACCACCCGCAACCCTTCGTCGCTCGGCTGCATAAAATCAGCCCAGCGGCTCTTCGACTTGTCTTTCTTCTCGATCACGCTCACCCGTGCTCGGTCAACCGGCGTCAGACCGAGCGTTTGCATCCATGCCCGGTGCTGCTGGCTGGCCTTTTCCTTTCGCATCGTAAGCCATTGCCGCTCGGGAAGCCGCTCGGGATCGTCGCCAACCTCTTTTATCCGAGCCCGGAAGTCCTGCAACTCGGCAAGATTTACCGCAGCGTCGTATATCGCAGTCCTATCTGTGACCGATAACACGCCTAGAAGCTCCAAATCTTCAGTCAAAACGTCATAGCAATACCGCTCCATGTCCGAAAGTTCAAAGACAGGCTTGGCACGACCGGCGATTCCCTTGGGTTCGTCGGGGTTCACGCGGTTTGCGACCACCGTTCCCCGTAACTTATTCACTACGCTAGACTTACGATTATCCATAAGGCCCCCTGTCCCAATGTTTTCAACTGTCCCCATGCGATTTTGGCGTCATCCCCGGTCTTCTCCGCCTCCCCTGTAGGGATT